>CXWL01087292.1_pt1 | contig 29392 bp, 29 predicted proteins | sample 590931 | NCBI WGS metagenome assembly CXWL01 (sample SAMEA3498368, study PRJEB10139) | groundwater metagenome | biome: water well; material: biofilm material | place: Germany | collected 2015-04-27 | reverse complement strand
GCGCCTTGCATCGCATCCCACCAGCACACCCATAATTGTCCAAGTTATTATTTCTCGGCTCCTTACTTCAACCACCCCTTGCGGTAAAACACCCAATACGGCACCAGCACCGACAGCGCCATCAGCAATAGCGCGAACGGGTAGCCGAGCCCCCAGTCCAGCTCCGGCATATGGTGGAAGTTCATGCCGTAGACGGAGGCGATCAGCATGGGCGGCAACAGCGTCACCGACGCGACGGAAAACAGGCGCACGATCTTGTTCTGGTTGATGTTGATGAAGCCGACGGTGGCATCCATCAGGAAGTTGATCTTGTCGAACAGGAAGGCGGTGTGGCTGTCCAGCGAATCAATGTCCTGCATGATCTGGCGCGCCTCCTCCAGTTGCGCCGGATTCAGCCGCTTGCTGCGCATCAGGAAGGACATCGCGCGGCGCGTATCCATCACATTGCGGCGGATGCGCCCGTTGAGATGTTCGGCGTGGGCGATGCTGGCCAGCACGGCGGCGGCGCCCTTGTCGCTCAACGCGGTGTTGAGCACTTTCTGGCTGACTTCGCCCAGATCGGCATACACCTCCTCCAGCGCATCGGCGGAAAATTCCACATCCATCGAATACAAGTCTACCAACACATCATTGCTGTTTTCCACATCACCGGTTTGCGCATGGGTGCGCATGCGCAAACTGTGGAACACCGGCAAATCTTCCTCATGCACGCTGAACAACATGCTGTCATACAGCACAAAAGCCACGGTCACGCTGCGCGACTTGCTTTCCTTGCCCAGCAGAAAATCCGAACGCAGATGCAGCTCGTTGTTTTCCTCATAGAACCGGGCGCTGGCCTCGATGTCGCGCAGATGTTCGGGCTTGGGCAGCACCAGGTGAAAAACCTGCTCCACCCACGCGCGCTCCTCGTCACTGGGCGCTACGGCATCTATCCAGATCGGCTGGCCGGAGCGAACTCCTCCCCCATCTTCCAGGTGGATCTGGGTGAGGCGACCGTTGTCGAGAGTGAAGGCGTTGAGCACGATAGGCTTTCCTGCATTGCGTATATTCCAAGATTAGCAGAACTCGTGCTGTAGGCGTAAAAATCAGCGCGAGATTGAAATACCTTGCAGCAAAGTCTGGCGCAAGATTGTCCGGAGTGCTGCGGGAGTTGCGTTGGGTCAAGCCCTGGACTTTATGGTAGCTTTTGAGCGCGCCCCTTATTTCAGCGCTGACAGATAGGCGGCGAACCCGTCGCGCAAGTCCTCATGCTTCAGCCCAAATGCCACTTGCGCCTTGAGGTAACCCAGTTTTGAGCCGCAGTCGTAGCGGATGCCGTTAAACCGGTAAGCCAGCAGTTTTTCTTCCCGCATCAGCGCGGCGATGCCATCCGTCAACTGAATCTCGCCGCCTGCCCCCGCCCGCACCTGCGCCAGGTGATGGAAGATGCGCGGCGTCAGGATATAGCGCCCCACCACAGCCAGCGTGGAAGGCGCAGCATCCGGGCTGGGCTTTTCGACTATGCCATGCACCTGCTCCACATTCGGTTCCAGGTTGGTCGCGCTGACGATGCCGTATTGCCCGGTCTGGCTGCGCGGCACATCTTGCACGCCCAGCACGGAACATTGGTGGCGTCCGAACACTTCCACCATCTGCTTGACGACAGGCGGCTCGCCATCAATCAGGTCGTCCGCCAGAATTACCGCAAATGGCTCATCCTGCACCACCGGCTGCGCGCGCAGCACGGCATGACCCAGCCCGAGCGCCTCTGTCTGGCGGATGTAAATGCAATTCACATGCTTCGGGATGACCTCCTGCACCATGCGCAACAATTCAGTCTTGCCGCGCGATGAGAGTTCCGCTTCAAGCTCATAAGCCGCGTCGAAATGATCCTCGATGGTGCGCTTGTTGCGCCCGGTGATGAACACCATGTCGGTGATACCCGCAGCCACCGCTTCTTCCACCGCATACTGGATCAGCGGCTTGTCCACTACCGGCATCATCTCCTTGGGGCTGGCCTTGGTGGCAGGCAAAAAACGGCTGCCCATGCCGGCTACCGGAAAAACGGCTTTGGTGATTTTTTTCATATGCCCCTCTCTAGTGGCTTTCCAAATTATTTTTCGTTACCCATGCGAAGTTTAGCGCATTTGCCCCGGCTTCACGAATGAGAAAACAGACAAGGCAGGGTCTTTTTTTAAGCATGAATTAAACCAGAGGCGCGTGCGTACCGGCCAAAGATTAACTGAACGACTTTTTTACTTTAAAAGCGGATGATCCTCGGGTAATTGTTTTGAATACCAGATTGCAAGTTTGTGCCGCAAGGATTTCTCGGCGACCTGGTCTTCCGGTAAGGGCTGAATGACTTTATCGTGAGCCAGTAGCCTGTATATAACCCTAAAAACGGCGATTGAATCCGCAGATTACGCAGATTCCCGCAGATTTTCATATGGTTATTTGTTTTTTATATCACACCCGGCGGGTGAATGGGCGATATAGTGCAAGCTTATGATTTATCTGCGTTAATCTGCGTAATCTGCGGACAACTGCTTTTTCCAGGATAACAGCTTCTCGCTCGCCGAATCAGTTGCTTCAAACTCGACCACGCCCCGCCCCTCCGCATACTTCACGCCTGCGAGTAGCGCTTCTTTAAATAATGCGGCTTCATTTTTTAGTTGCTTCATGGCGATCCCTGTTATCTTTTCCAGTTCCACCGATGGGCGGAAAACGACCCGAAGCTGACGTTGACGAATGGCCGCTTCCGCTCCCAAGCGGAAGTAGTTCGATTTCAATAGCGGACACTCAATGCCACGGTTCCGTGGCACCGCGCGACCAGCGCCGAGACTTTCTGACGAACTAGATATTCAAACAGGCCCACGCCTTCATGGGCGGGGCAAAGGAGTTGCCATGGACCACTCGTGCCCCCGACGCTCCACTAACCGTCCCTTCAATCCTTTGCCACCACGGTGTCGTATAGCCCGTAGTGACTTAAACCCTCATGGCTCTCGATTCCCGTGTAGCGTAGCGACGCATCTTCGTAACGACGAAAGGCGAAGACGGCCTGGTTCATCTGCTCAGTGTTGAAAACCTTGAGACGGACGAGCAGGTGGAAGTCTTTGACCGTCAATCCGGTGACAGCCAGAAACAGGTCCGGTTCGAGCTTGGTGATCACATCCTGCAACGTGTTTTCTCGGAAGTCGGTCAGGTACATGAACGCCGGAATGCGGGTTGCGAACTTTCTCAATTTATCTTGGACGAGTTTGCGCTTGGACTTGTGTTCCCTCTCTTCGTCGGTGAGTTGCTTCTTCTGCTTCGCCGTCAGGTCGCCGTCCTTAGCCTTGTTTTTGAGCTCCTTGACCTTCTCGCTCTTGTTGATGATGGTCTCGATGATGTTGTCGCCCAGCGCGCGCCAACCTTCGATCCGCTCCACGGCAGCCATCGCCTCTGGATTGTCCAGGATTCGGCGCAGGGTGGCATTATCCACGTTCACCAACTGCGGCGAATCCCACTTGCGTGCCAGCAGCGTGGCCGAGGTGCCTGCCATCGCGATGTCGAGAATGCCGCCTGCGTCAATCTGCGTCATGTTCGCGCCGTCATAGGCCAGCACGGGCAAGAACGATACGAGCTCCTTAACCGCATTCTCCGGGTTCGGCTCGTTGGGCGACAGGCCGATGCCATATTCGGAAAGCTGCCGCAGCGCGCGGGTGGGCGCGAAGTCGAACACGAAGCAGACGGGTTTGAGAATCTCTTCCTCGTTCGGGTTGTCGCCGTTGGGGTTTTTGATGGGCCACGCCGACTGCACGCGGAACGCGGCCTGAAAATAGGTCTCGGGTGACTTGAGATTGCGCAGCATCAGGATGAGCAACATGAGCGGCAGAAGACAGAAGGTGGATAAGGTTGAGATTGTCGCAGACCACGAGAAACATTTGTCCGGGCACCCGAAGGGTGCGGTTCGCGCGCTTCTCGATTACTGTCCGGATATTGAGGAATGGCCCAAGCGCTGGTCATATGAAGAGAGCGACTTGGCTCCCGGCCATCTCATCGTCGAGTTCTTCAAGCCCTTCTTGCTGCATCTGTTGACAAAAAAACTTGCCGCCAGCACATTGCGCCGCCACCGCGACCATTTGTGGATGCTGGGTGGAGAGGTGATCCGCCGCCGCCAAGAGGATTCACAGCTTTGTAAATTGCCTGTCGAGAAGGCGGCCTTCGAGCTGCTGGAAGAAGACGGTGGCCCACTCATCTGGCCGCGCATCACCGAGCAGGAGCAAGACTCCTTCGATGCCTCATGCCGGAAATTCTATCGGTTCCTTACGGCTGCACATGACAATCAAATCCAGCAGAACTCCAACTCGAAAACCAGCTAAAATCACCCACCGATTCCACGGACGAAGCTTATTAGGCTGCATGGTATCTATTCCTCCTTGGTTTCAATACGAACTTCGCCCACGCTTCGGCAAGGGTATCCAGCATCCTGTTGGCGAACTCGGGCGGAGTGAATACCTCGTCGTTGGAAAGATTGGCAATGCAGGTCAGCACATTCGGGTTGCGACCGCGCAGGGTGAAGGCGACTTGCTCGCTCATGGTTTCTTGCCCTCTTCTTGCTGCGGCCAATCGAGGATGTGGCGGCGCTCGATTTCATCCCGGAGTTCTTCCTCGCTGGGGAGGACGAGGCGATATTTGGAGGCGAAAAGTTGCTGGCTTTCGCGCAGGACGGAGTAGCGGACGAGAGTTTCGTCCTTGTCGGCGCAGAGAATGATGCCGAGAGTGGGGTTGTCGTCCTCGCCGCGTTTGAGATCGTCGAACATTCTCACGTACATGTCCATCTGCCCGATGTCGGCGTGCGCGAGTTTGTTGGTCTTCAGGTCGATGAGGACAAAGCACTTGAGCAGGTAGTTGTAGAAGACCAGATCAACATAGAAGTGGGTGGTCTCGGTGCTGATGCGAAACTGACGGCCAACGAAGGAGAAGCCCTTGCCGAGTTCCATGAGAAAATCGCGCAGGCGGGTGACGAGGGTCTCTTCAAGCTGGCGTTCGCTAAAGGCTGGCTTCTCCGGCAGGTCGAGGAATTCGAGGATATAGGGGTCCTTCAGTAGATGCATCGGGTCGGCTGCCTGAACAGCCGGAACGGCAGATTGGGGCGCTTTCAGCAAACGATCGAAGCTGCGGGTCTCGATGGCGCGCTCCAAGGCCCGGGAAGTCCATTGCTGGCGAGCAGTTTCCTCGATGTAGTAGTCCCTGGCCTGCGGATTTTCGACCCGCATGACCAGCCGCCAATGCGTCCAGCTCAATTCGCTACGCAGTGCGTAGTGTTTATCCGCATCGGGGAAGGTCAGGTAGAACTGCCTGAAATTCCTGAGGTTGGCGACGGACATGCCGCTGCCGAATTCCTCGCCGAGCGCGCGGGCAAGGTGGCGGATGAGCTGGCTGCCGTATTCGGCGCGGGCGGCTCCGCCCTGCTCCTCTTCGACGATGCGACAGCCGATGCGCCAGTAGGCTCCCACCATGGCGGCATTGGCTGCGGCGTAGGCTTTGGCACGGGCATCGCGCAGGATGGCGCGAACATCGTCGAGCAGGCGGGACGGCGTGCCCTTTACGTCGATCTTGGCCATGTTCAATCTCCCTCCAGAGCAGCCAGCTCGCTCATCGTCATCGGCGGGTAGGTCTTCACCGGCATGAATATCTCGTGCTTGCCGAGGTGGGCAAAGAGCGTCCCTTCCTGACTGTAGGCCGACGACCCGGTAAGAACGTCAAAGCGGAAGTCGCGGCGCTGAAACTTGCCTTTGCCGAGGTAGCCCCACTCGGCAAAAGTAATCGGCTCACCACTGCTGACGCACATCGTCAAGGCATCACCGTGAACCAGATTCTGCGATAACACATAGGTCGCGGCGCGGCACAGGTTATCCGGCTCATCAATGTTCAGATACTCGGCGAGAATATCCAGCATGTTTGCGCGGCACTCGGCGATGTTGTCCGCCAGAAGCTCGATCCCGTAGATGCACATTAGCGCAAGAAGCGCATAGTGCTGTTTTTCGAAATCGGATTTCCCGAACTTGCTCTCGACGGCCGCGAGCTTGCGCTGCAAGACCTTGACAATAAAGTTACCGCTCCCGCACGCCGGTTCCAGAAAGCGCGAATCAATGCGCTCCGACTCGTCCTTCACGAGGTCGAGCATGGCATCGACCATCCATGCGGGAGTGAATACCTCTCCGTGGTCAGCAACGCGTTTTCGAGATTTGATCAGACTCATAGGCAAAAGGCTTCAGGCTACAACTGTTAGTATTATGGCATTGTACCTAATACCATTCTTTGAGTGGCCCGGTGCAATTCCAAAGCTGGACGGCAGCTTATTTAGGATAGGGCACAATGGCGGCAATTGGCTGGAGGCGGAAATTCATAGTTTGAGGCATGAACTTCCGCTAAGGAAGCGCTGATTTATTCAGTCCGTTCGGGCTGAGCTTGTCGAAGCCTTTGCTAACCTNNTGATTCGCGGAGAGCGCATTTCGACAGGCTCAATGCGAACGGATTTAATCTGCGTTTCCCTAAGGCCGACAACCGGACGCTCGCAATGCATCCTCTGATGGGCGCTTCTAAAAATCCACATTTCATCCCAACTGCTGCGTTGCGGAAAAAATTTCTTGCTGACATATCATACAGATGCGGCGCTGCGAAATTTTCCCCACGCCTTGCATTTGGGCGAACTCTGAATTTTTAGAAGCGCCCTGATGTTCTGTTCCTGGCACACTTGAGGCCTTCGCACTACAGAATTCAGCCTCGAATAATTTTCTCGATCAGCTTGCGCACCGGCGAAGGAATCGCGGCGCACAGAGCATCCCCCAAATTTAGCCACACCCTGCCCGGCTCTTGTACCTGCTTGGGCTTGCGCGCGACTTGCACCACCAGCGGCGCGATATGCAACTTGAAATGGGTGAAGGTGTGCGTGAAAGATGGAAGTGCTTCGCACTTGATTTTTAACTTGTCTAGATTCCGGCCTTCGCCGGAATGACGGGTTACCTTTTCCACCTCAATCCCCATCCGCGCACATCCATCCAATGCAGCTTGTACATTCTCAAATTGCGGCGGGCACCACAGGCCACCCCAGATGCCGCTGCCCGGACGTTTTTCCAGCAGGATGTCGGGGCCGTCGAGCAGCAGCAAAAAGGTGCTGTGTTTTTCCGGCAGCGCCTTGCGCGGGCGCGGGGTGGGCAGTTCGGCGACACGCCCGCTTTGATATGCCACACAATCTTTCTGTAACGGACAGAGGGCGCATTGCGGTTTACTGCGCGTGCAGAGCAACGCGCCCAAGTCCATCAGGCCTTGCGTGTAGGCGGCGATGCCGGAGTTGCTCGACAAGCCTTTTGCCCGTCGCTCCCGCGGTGTCAATTCCACATCCGCTTCAGCGGGTAGTGGATTGCCTACCTTTGGTGAAGGCGGGAGCCCAGTTCTATTTGATGATTGGATTCCCGCCTTCGCGGGAATGACGGCATGTTGAGCTTTCGGCAGCAAGGCTTCGGCCTGCTGCCACAGTTGCAGTTCGACTTCTTTCATGCCGCTGTACCCTTCGATGGCGCAGTAGCGCGCCAGCACGCGCTTGACGTTGCCATCGAGAATGGCGCGCCGCTCGCGGAACGCGAAAGCGGAAATGGCGGCGGCGGTGGAACGGCCTATGCCGGGCAACGCGAGGATGTCGTCGAAGTAATGCGGAAATGCCCCGCCATGCCGTTGCATGATGAGTTGCGCTGCCCGGTGCAGGTTGCGCGCACGCGAGTAATAGCCAAGCCCGCTCCAGTGCGCCAATACTTTGTCTTCGCTCGCTGCCGCCAGCGCGGCGACATCCGGGAAGCTTGTTACGAAACGCCGGTAATACGGGATGACGGTGGCAACTTGGGTTTGTTGCAGCATAATCTCGGACAGCCACACCCGGTAGGCGCCCGCGCCCTGCCAAGGCAGGCCGTGGCGGCCATGCTGGCGTTGCCATTCAATGATGCGCCGGGCAAATGACCGCACGTCAGGCTTACCTGATCAGACCTTTCAGGCCGCCCTTGAGTTGTTCCTGCAATTTGGTTTTGACCTCTTCCTTCTTGGCCTCGATCTTCTGCTTCGCCGCCCCGCTGACCATCGCGCCGAAATCCAGCGTGTATTTCAGATCGGTGAATGGGCCGCTCAAACGCACCGGCACGGTGAGGCCGCCGACGCTGTCCTTGCCGCCCTGGCCTTCCAGCGTGGTTGCCAGCGTGGCCTTGGCAAGGTAGTTGATGCTGTCCTTGCCGATGTTGATGTCACCGTTGCCGGACAAGCGCAGCAGCGGCGACTTCAGCGAAAGGTCATCGTTGTGCGCCACGCCGTTGTTCACTTTGAAGCTGGCTTTGAGTTCGCTGAAGTCGGTCTTTTCTTCCTTGTTGGCCGCCTGAGTCTGCGGTCCGCTGCTTTTGCCGAAGCCGCGCAACGTCCTGGCGATGTTGATGCCCTTGACCGCGCCGTCCGCCAGGTTCAGCGCCATGCTGCCATTCAGCGCCCGCTTTATTGCGGGCACGGTATCGCCTTGCGCGGTCAGGTTCAGTGCCACGTTGCCCCTGCCTTCCAGCATGTCGAAGCTGGCGGCATCCTTGAGCAGCGGTGCAATGGCGATGCCGCTGAGATTTTCATTGATGGCGAAACCCGGCACGGCCTGCGCGGCATTCACCGTGGCGCTGCCTGTCATGCTGCCCTGGTACAGGTTGGCGGATAACGGGTTGATGTTCAGCAGCCCGTTACGCGCCTTCACGCCGACATGCAATTGGGACACCTTCACGTTGGAGGCCTTGAGCGCGCCGAGGCGCAGATTGCCTTCCAGGTTAAGTTTTTTCAGTGCGGACAAATCCATCGGCTGCTCCGCCGCCGCAGTGTTGGCCTTGGCGGGGGTGGCATCGGGCTTCTTCGGCAGATACAGATCGGCATCGAACTGATCCGCATCCACATCGAAGCGGATGGCTGGATTGGAAAAATCATTCACCGCCACCAAGGCCTTGACCTGGCTTTGCAGCAGCCCGCCCGCCAGTTTGACCTGCACACTCTGCCGCTTGGCATCCGCCTGCACGCTACCTTTCATCTCGCTGCCGATAGCCTTGTTGGGCAGGCTGTCGCCGGTGGCGCTGACCGACAGCACCAGGCTGGGCAGATCAAATTGGCCGGTTTCAAGATTGCCGGATAGCGGTGAGGACAGCTTGAGCCTGAATGCCTGTTCCGGCTGCTTCATGTCAACTTCCAGCGCCAGTGCGCTGCCCTTGAACGACTGCGCATTGCCTTCCAGCCTGGGCAGGGAGAAATTCACCGCAAAATCACCGGTGCCGGATAGCGTGCCCTTGGCCTGCAAGTCCAGCCCTTCGGCAAGGTAGGATTTCTTGCCCAGGTCAAAGGTAATCGTGGCGGCAAGCCGTGTGGCAATGTCCAGCTTGGGCTGGCTGGCCTGGAGCGTCGCGGAGAAATCAATTTTTGTCGGCACTCCATCGGCAATGCGCCCGGTTTTCAGGCTGATGTTTTTCAGCGTATAGCGCGCGCCGCTGGCTTCATCGCGGTAATCCAGCCCGGTGTTTTCCACATGCACCGAGGCGATGTTGAATTTCACCTGCGTATCTTCCGCCTTGCTTCCAGCCTTGCCTTCTTCCTTGCCCAGCAGGTCATCAATATTGGTTTTGCCATTTTTCAGCTTCACCAGCACAACCTTCAGGCCGCTGATCGCCACCTCGTTCACTACCACCTGCCCGGAAAGCAGCGGCAGCAAGGCCAGCGAGACATGGGCGCGGTCAATTGCGGCGAATTCCTTTTCGCTCTTGAATTCGGACAGGGAAACCTTGCCTATATTGGCGCCGATGCTGGGGAAAAAGGTCAGCTTGATGTCGCCATCCAGATTGAGGGTGCGCCGCTTCTCATCCTTCACCAGCCGGATCACCTGCGCCTTGTAGTCGTTGGGATTGAAGGTCGCGGCAATATAAGCCACACCTGCCGCCGCCAGAGCGCCCACACCGCACGCACCCAGCAGGCCATACTTGAGAAATTTATTCATGGCGCCGCCTCATGGAGTATCTGCGGAGATTATAAACGAAGCCCAAACCGGACGAGGGCTGTCAGAATAAAGCAGCGATCAGGCAGGTGGGGAGAAGTGCTTGCGCGCCACGGATACACGGTGCGCGCAGGTTAAAGTGCGCAGCTAATCCGGCAAGGCAATCTTGTTGCCGGTGCTGAACTGGTAATCCTTGAACACATGCTCGGTGCTGAGAGCCTGGTAGGTGCCATCCGGCAGTTTGCGCGTGGTGTCCTTGAGGCGGTAGGTGTAGTGCCCGCAGGTCCAGCATTTGAAGTTGCGCATGTGGGTACACAAGCAGGTCTTATCCATCACGGAAATTTTTTTCGCGCCCGGATGTATGGCAACCTCGCGGTTATAGGCGTCTATGTAGGAGCAGTTGCCATTGGTGTCGAGCAGGTAGCCGTAGGACTCGCAACCGGGGCGGATGCCGGAGCCGATGGCCGGGGTATTTTTCAACATGCGCATCGGGTAACCGGTGGGCGAGATGGTGTTGACCACGATGTCGTCTTCACCGGCCCTGAAGTATTCCTGCATTACATCCTTGGGCAAGCCGCATTCATTCGCCACGGTGAATCGTGTTGCCACCTGGACGGCCGCCGCCCCCTCTTCGAGAAAAGATACGGCATCGCTACCGGTAAAAATGCCGCCAGCGGGAATCAACGGGATGTCGAGTTTTTCGGTTTGCAAGTACTGGCGGATCTCGCTCACGATGGTGCGCAGGTCATACTGCGCCCAATCCATGCCGAAGCCGAGATGCCCGCCCGCCAGCGGGCCTTCCACCACGATGTAATCCGGCAAGCGGTTGGTGCGGCCATTCTTGCGCAGAAAAAGTTGCAGCGCGCGCAGCGAGGAAACGATGATGCCGAGCTTTGCATCGCGGAAGCGCGGGTGGTCTTCCATCAGCGCAAAGGAACCCAGATGCAGCCCCGCTGCCAGCGTGACGCCGTCTATGCCGGCGTCCATGGCCGTTCGCAGGCGCACCGCGAGGGTTTCGCGCGGCGCGTTCATGGTGAGTTTTTCCATGCAATTAATGAAGATCATGCCCGAACCGCGCTTGGCCTCCATGGTGTGGCTAACGTGCAGGCGCGTGGCTTCGGCAACATGGCCGAGATCAAATTTAACCGCCGACTTGTCGGAGCTATCGAGGTTGTACTTGTACTGCTGGAGTTTGTCCTTGACGAAGTCGGTGTCGTAGCGCCGGTCCGCTACGGTGGGCAGCATGGCGTCGGAGATGTGCCCCACGCCGCCCAGGCGCGCCGCCTCCAGCGCCAGTTCCGCCGTGGAAATATCCACTCCCATGCCGCCAATCACAATGGGCACCAGTTCCTGCCTGCCAAAGCGCAAGCGGAAGTCATCCACGCATTTCATTACCGTCCTTTTCGAATCAGGGGCCGCTATATTACCTTGGAATAACGGGCATGTTCCTGTTTCGTGCGCAGATACTTGTCGAACACCATGCAGATATTGCGAATCAACATCCGCCCCTTGGGAGTGACCCCGATCCATCCCGGCGTGAGCTTGAGCATCCCTTCGCGCTCATATTCCTTCAGCTCATTGAGTTCGGTGGCAAAGTACTGGTCGAAGTCAATAAGGTAGGCAATATCGAAGGATTCCTTGGAAATCTCGAAATGGCACATCAATGCCTGGATAATGGCGCGCCGCACCAGATCATCTGCCGTCAGTTCCAAGCCGCGCATGATAGGCAGTTCATTGCGGTCAAGGGCGTCATAATATTCTTCCAGCTCGCGGAAATTCTGGCTGTAGGTCGGGCCTATTTTACCGATCGCACTTACCCCGAGCGCCACGAGATCGCAATCCGAATGCGTGGAATAGCCCTGAAAATTGCGGTGCAGCCTGCCTTGGCGCTGCGCTACCGCAAGTTCGTCGTCCGGCTTGGCAAAGTGATCCATGCCGATGTACACATAGCCGGCATCAGTCAGCGTGCTGACCGCAAGATTGAGGATATCCAGCTTGACCTGCGGCGCGGGCAAGTCTTCCTCGTGGATGCGGCGTTGCGGCTTGAAAATGGTCGGCATGTGCGCATAGTTGTAGATGGACAGGCGGTCCGGATTGGCGGCAATCACCTTGTCCAGCGTGGCTTTGAAGCCTTGCAGGTTTTGTTTGGGCAAACCATAAATGAGGTCTATGCTGATTGACTTGAAGCCGTTGGCGCGCGCCGCGCGGATCACCTGCAGCGTCTCTTCCTCGCTCTGGATACGGTTTACCGCGCGCTGCACTACGGAATCGAAGTCCTGCACACCCAGGCTCATCCGGTTGAAACCCAGTTCGCCAAGCAGGATAACCGTTTGATCATTGACCTTGCGCGGGTCAATTTCAATGGAGTACTCGCCATTTTCCACCAGCTTGAAATGCTGCCGGGTGGCGCCCATCAGCTGGCGCATCAAGTCATCACTGAGGAAGGTCGGCGTGCCGCCGCCCCAGTGCAACTGCTCGACGCGCTGCCCCTCGCCCAGCAAGGTGGCCTGCATGGACATCTCCTTGATCAGGTAGCGAATATAATCCTCCGCCTTGCTGCGATCCTTGGTAATTACTTTATTGCAGGCGCAGTAAAAGCAGAGCGTATTGCAGAACGGGATATGCACATACAGCGACAGCGGGCGGCTGATACCGCCGATCTCGCGCTTGGCCATCCAGCTACTGTAACTCTCGGCGTTGAATTCCTCGACAAAACGGTCAGCGGTGGGGTAAGAGGTATAGCGAGGGCCATTCTTGTCCAGCCTGCGGATCAAGTCCATATCCACTTCTAATTCAGATGACACTTTTACGCTTGACGACATGGCAACTCCGTAAATTTTGAAATTCTCCGGATTATGCTAGCAAGCTGTAGAGTACGTTTGATATAGGTCAAAATCCGTGTCATAATTAATCTGTCTTAAATTGAAAAGTCATAAAAAACAAAGACGTGCAAAAATCCGTCACAATAGCTCCACTCAGGGTCGCCTGTTCCGGCTGCAACCTGCGCGAATTGTGCCTGCCTATGGAACTCAGCTGCGCGGACTTGGAACAACTTGACGACCTGACCAGCCTGAAACACGCTTACCAGCGTGGCGGCTACCTGTACCGCAGCGGAGCAAGGTTCCAGTCTTTATATGCCATACGCACCGGTTTTTTCAAAACCCAGGTACTCCACGAGGATGGGCGCGAACAGGTTACGGGCTTCCAGATGGCGGGGGAGATCATCGGCATGGACGCCATCAGCAGCGATGCGCATGCTTGCGACGCAATCGCCCTCGAAGATAGTGAAGTATGCGAAATCCCATTTAGCCGCCTCGAGGAGCTAAGCCGCAAGTTGCCCACTCTGCAACGCCACCTGCACCGCATCCTGAGCCGCGAGATTGTGCGCGACCAAGGCATTATGCTGCTGCTCGGATCAATGCGCGCGGAAGAGCGCCTTGCGGCCTTTCTGCTCAATTTGTCGCAACGCTTCGCGGCGCGCGGCTATTCCCCCACCTCCTTCCACTTGCGCATGACGCGCCATGAAATTGGCAGCTATCTCGGCATGAAACTGGAAACGGTCAGCCGCACACTATCGCACTTTCAGGGGGCAGGCCTGATCAGCATACGCAACAAATCTGTGGAACTTCATAATCTGGCAAAGCTGCAAGCCTTCGTCGGGCGGCCCCCGCAATTTCTCTAGCAGCCTGTCTGACTTAAAGGAAATCGGCTACAAATCCGCCTGGCCGGTGCATATTTCGCCGCTTTTTTGGTCAATAGAACGACTATTGACCTGCAAAACCGTCAAAATCTGCCCTCGCCCAGCCGAATTTTCGCTTCGATTCTTCAAGTCAGACAGGCTGCTAGCCGTGCTGCTTGCACTGTCTTCGTCGTTCGCTCGTCGCCGCCTTGTTTCACCTTCGAATTGAAATTGGAATAACTAAATGTGGTATCACCGCGAAGGCGATTGCATCACCTTGGTGCTGCATGTCCAGCCGGGCGCCAAACGCAGCGAAGTAGCCGGATTACATGGCGAAGCGCTGAAAATCCGTCTTGCTGCCCCGCCCATCGAAGGGCGCGCCAACGAGGCCCTGCTGCGCTTCATCGCAGAACGCTTCAATGTTCCGTTGCGCAATGTCGGGATCAAACAGGGCGAGCAGTCGCGCCACAAGCGCGTGGAAGTGAGAGGCAGCGCTGTGGAGCCGGAAAGTTTGTTGTCTAAATCAGGTTAATGGGCGGAAAACGAACGTAGCGAAGTTTCGAGCTTCGCCCGACTTTGTTGCACCCGCCCTACGCACCTGCAAAACCACCAACTATTTTTTCCGGGTTCAAGGATCAGAAAAATTTATATGTCATTGCGCCCGCGCGCGTAGCCGAACACGCCGTTCAGGAAAAGCACGGCGGCATAGCTCACGCGGGCCAGCAGGCGCACCCACACGCCCTGCTTGCGCCAGGCGGCATGGGCAACCGGATGCGCGCCTTGCGCTATCTCATCCAGCAAGCTGGCGCGCAAGGACTCCGCAAACCCGGTATCGCGCACCACCAGGTTTGCCTCCCGCGCCAGCCACAGGCTGAACGGGTCAATATTGGATGAGCCGACAGTTGCCCAATACCCATCCACCACTGCCACTTTGGCATGCAGAAAGCTGGTGTGGTATTCGTGAATTTCCACGCCCGCGCCCAGCAATTCATCATAAAGCGCGAGCATGGCATAGTGCTGCAAGCGGTACTCCACTCTCCCCTGCAACAGCAGCACCACGCGCACCCCGCGCCGCGCCGCATGCAGCAAGGCGCGGCGCAAGCGCAAGCCGGGCAGGAAATAGGCGTTGGCGATGATGATTTCGCGCTGGGCGCCACCAATGGCCTTGAGGTAAGCTTGCTCGATGTCGCGCCGGTGGCGCAGGTTGTCGCATACCAGAAAGGCGACTTTTTGTTGCGCCGCATTGCGGCGCGCAAACGGGAATTTGGCATGCTCGCGCTGCCGCCGGAAATTCGTCCACGACACCAGCAGCCACAAACGCCGCATGGCCGCATGGATGCGCGCTACCGTATCACCTCGCACCTCCACCGCGTAATCCAGGCGCGGCACATTGACCGTTGCATCCGTGATGTCGTCAATGATGTTGATGCCGCCCACGAAAGCGATACGCCCGTCCACCACCGCCAGCTTGCGGTGCAGGCGCCGCAGGCGGTGGCGGCGCAGTTTGAGGCGCGCGATCTCGGGGCGGAACCACAGCACCTCCACGCCCGCCGAACGCAGCTCATCCACCCACTCCGGGGGCAATTTTGCGCAACCGAAGCCGTCCAGCAGCAGATGCGCCCTTACCCCGCGCCGCGCCGCGCGCTGCAATGCATCTGAAACCAGGCGCCCGCTGGCGTCGGCGGCATAAATGTAGGTTTCCAGGTAAACCGAATGGGCCGCGCTATCTATCGCGGAGACCAGGCGCGGAAAATATTCCCCGCCATTGTGCAGCAGCACAAGCGGATGCCCATCAACGAGATGTGCATCGCTCATGGCAGGGCAAGCGTCGCGGACAAGGCCGCGTGATCCGAGATTTTTCTCCAGGCATGCACGTCGCTGTGCCGTATTTCCAGGCCGCGCACATAAATGCGATCCATGCGCAGCAGCGGCAAACCGGCCGGGAAACTGCGCGCCGGCCTGCCGTGGTGTTCGTCAAACACTTCGCGCAATTGCAGTTCGTGAACCAGCAACCGGCTGGCATGATTGTTCCAGTCGTTAAAATCCCCCGCGATAATCAGCGGCGCGGACTCCGGCACCAGCCGGTTGACGCGCTCCACCAGCGCGCCGAACTGCTGCCCGCGCCCGCGCTTGAACAGGCCAAAATGCACGCACAGGCAATGCAGCGCATCTTCGCGTTGCGGCAAGGCCAGCTCGCAATGCAGCACCCCGCGCCGCTCGAAGCCGTGCGCGGAAACATCCTGGTTATCCCAGCGCAGGACGGGATAACGGCTGAGAATGGCATTGCCGTGGTGCCCGGATGCGTACACCGCATTCTTGCCATAGATGCAGTGCGGCCAGATTTCGTGCCCCAGAAATTCGTGCTGCGGCTGATCCGGGTAGCCGGCATGGCGGATTGGAATGTGGTTGCGCTCACCCTGCACTTCCTGCAGGAATACGATGTCGGCGCCCAGTTCGCGCAAGCGGTCGCGCAACTCGTGCAGCACCATGCGCCGGTTGAATTGGGAAAGACCCTTGTGGATGTTATAGGTGGCGATGTTGAAGGTGGTCATGGGGGGTATTCTACCTAATGCCGAGGGTTGCCCGGCACCAACATCGCGGGGTGCGGCCCCGCAACCAAGGCCGTTCGTGTTGAGCCTGTCGAAACATGAACGACCAAAAACAAAACCGCCGGGGGTTGCCCGGCGGCAAGTTACCTTTCTTGTCTTGCCAAGAAAGGTAACCCAAAGAAGGCGCACCCGGTTTGCCGCCCCTGCGGGGTTCCCTCGATCAGCCGCAAGCAAGCGGGGCTGCGCAACTCGCCCTGGCGGGGCGCACACCCCGCGCCCCACTGCGGAGCTCGAACATAACCAGCGACTTGGCTGGCGACGTTTGCCAGCTTAGTCGAATGGCTAGTTGTTTCATCAGTGCTCGCCCCGCCTGCTTGCGGCTGATCGAGGCGGCGCACAGGGGAGGAAAATAGAAACCCCCAAACCATTAATTTTGGTGGAAACTTATTGCCACACCCCCAAACTTGCAAGCAATAATAAGCTGTAAAAACATAAAGATGGTAAATGGTATGCATATAGGATGCAAAACGGCTTGACAATATGGATTTGCTTCTGTAGAGTGCTCGCACAGTCAATGAAAAGGGGTAAGAAATGGAAAAATCAAAGATATTGGTTCAGGCAGTTACTCCAATCGTGAACAGGCTAAACGAAAAGATCAAAGCAATCGGCTTGCGCCGGGACATATACCTCAATACCGTGTTTAGGTATGAGGCGAACAAACTGGCTGAAGAGCTCAGCGGTAAATGCAATAGCAGCATGTCTAGGGAGTATTTGTTATTTCAACTTCGCGCTTTGCCTACAACCCCTGTGAGCATCATGCTGGATAAAGACGTTATTGCAGCAATTGATACCAGTTGCTCAAAGATAAATGTACCCCGAGATTGCTTTGTTAACCGGGTGTTCTTCTTCTTGGCAGCGGAAGCTAAACATTTGGAGGCAGTTAGAATTTCTATAGAGTCCCTCATAAGACATGCCATGAGCGATTTGCGTGTTAATGCGCTTGATAATGCAAGCATGTTTCTAGGCGACCCCTTTTATGAACTGCGGCACTTTATGAAAGAAAACGATTCTTCCCTGTATGAATGGGAATTTTTTGGGAAAGTGGAAGGGCTGAATTGTTACCTAGAAGACGCATGTGTACCCGAATCGAAAGAGTACTGGGATTTTGATGCCATGCTTTCCAGCATTTAGGGGGCATCATCATGGAATTTACTGTTCATGCGGCAAAACAAGCCCAACGAAGAGGGGTTAATTCAGAGTGGATAGAATGCGTATTGCAGTACGGCGATGTGTTCAAGGGGGGCGGAGGATGCTCTCTCTATCGAATTCCTGCAAGAGAAAGGCGCTTCCTAAAATCTGAAAATCCTCAAGTCTGGAAAAACGGCAGAGACCACCATAAAGTTGCTTTGATTGTGGCTGGTGATGCGATTGTAACTGTAATGCACCGAATGAAATCACCCCGGAAATCAAACCGGATAATGTAAACAATAGGGAGATTGCAATGAATATAGAGTTGATTGAAAAGTCATACATGACCCGAAGCACCAAAGGTAATCCTCGAAAAATAATTACACAAATGGTTCCAAAGTTTGATTGGGAGAAATTCAAGCTGTTGCCCAATGCTGCGGATTTCGTCGCAAAATTCTTTGATCAATGCACAACGCAAATGATGAGAGAGATTGACGAACAAAAAAACGGGACGGCGGCGGATCATCTGGCATCAATGGAAACCGTGGTAGCACGAGTACTAACTTACTCGGCAAAGGAAATTGAAGATTGGTGTGATAGCCGAGATTGGGGCAAAGCAGGTATCGACCCGCAAAAGGCCAACAACATAAAGAAGCATCTGATGGAATTTGGCGCACGCAAAGGAGGGGTAAATGCCGAGTGTGGCTTGTCTACTGAAAGGAGAAAAACACTTGCACAGCGCGTAATGCTGGTCGCTGAAAAAGATGATCCCTTGGCTGATTGGCTATTCACACGCCTAACCACTCCAAGGCTTGATGACGGCCAAGGCTCAGACTCGATATAATTTGCGTTGCCCGTAGCCCGTAGGATGCGGTGAGGCACGAACCGCATCGTTCGCGTCATTCCCTACATACAAGAGCATCCACGCCACCACACCAATCTTCCGCATAAATCCCGCGCCGCACGTATTCATGAAAACTTGAATGCGGCCAATCGGCGACACGGCGTACCCAGCCGTGTTTTACCGGATTCCAGTGGATGTAATCCGCGTGGCGGTTGAAATCTTCCTGGTCGCGAATCAGGTGCTCCCAGAATCGCCGTTGCCATATTCCCCTCTCGCCGCGTTTTGCCCGGCTTTGGGAGATGCGTTCGCCTTTTTCAACCGTGCGGGAGAAATTGCTTTTGATCAAATTCCAGCGAGTGGAAAAATCCGCATCGCCTTCCGGCAGGGTCATGATGCAATGCAAGTGCTCGGGCAATATCACCACCGCATCCATGCGGAACGGATGCCGAACCCGCACCGTCTCGAACGCCGCACGCAATGAGTCAATCCGGTCAACGAGCAGGCTGTTTCCCTTGCGTTGTGCCAGGTTCACCGTGAAGAACCAGCTTGCTCCGGGGGCATGGGCACGGCGGTATTCGGTCATGATGGTTTTGCGTGTTGTGTGTGGGTTACGCGATTGATGCGGTTCGTGCCTCACCGCATCCTACGAGGCTGCGTTAATCGGTGTTCATCCGTGGCTAATAGCCGTTTTTAGCGATCAATAGATTTATCCACCCTGCCCGCGCAAAAAAATTTGCAGCAGATCATTCAGGAAACGCTGGCCCAATTCTGTCGGCGCAATACGTTGATGGTTGCGGAATAACAATCCGCGCCGCTCGGCTTCTTCCAGTTCCCCGCGTATCAGCGACAAGGGCAGGCTGGTGCGCTCGGCGAACAGCACCGCATCGAAGCCTTCGTTCAGGCGCAGCGCATTCATCATGAACTCGAATGCCAGGTCGCCGCATTCCAATTCATGTTCGCTTTGCACCGGCGCATCTCGCGCCACCGCATCCAGGTATGCCTGCGGCTGCTTGTGGCGCGCCTGGCGCAGCACCTTGTCCGGGAAACTCAGCTTGCTGTGCGCGCCTGCACCGATGCCGAGATAGTCGCCGAACAACCAGTAATTCAGGTTATGGCGCGACTGTTTTTTCGGTTGCGCGAAGGCCGAGGTTTCATAGTGCCGGTAGCCGCGCGCCGCCAGCAATTCTTCGATGCGCCGCTGCATTTCTCCGCTCGCATCATCGTCCGGCAAGGTCGGCGGATAGCGGTGAAACAGCGTGTTCGGTTCAAGCGTCAGGTGATAGCAGGACAAATGCTGTGGCACAAATTCCAGTGCTGCGCGCACGTCCTGTTCGGCCTCCTCCGCTGTTTGCCCAGGCAAACCGTACATCAAATCCAGATTGATGTTGTCGAAATGCCGTTGTGCGGTTTCGATGGCACGGCGCGCCTCGCCAGCATCGTGGATGCGGCCCAGAGCCTTGAGATGCGTGTCGTTAAAACTCTGTATGCCGAGCGAGAGGCGGTTCACTCCCGCCGCGCGGTATGCCGCAAAACGTCCAGCTTCCACCGTGCCGGGATTGGCCTCCAGCGTGACCTCGGCATTCACGTCCAGCGGCAGCAACATGCGCGCACTGCGCAAGATGCGCCCGACACCCTCGCCGCTCAGCAAGCTGGGTGTGCCGCCGCCAATGAACACGGTATAGACCTTGCGTCCCCAGATTTGCGGCAACGCCAGTTCCAGATCGCGCACCAGCGCTGCAATGTAATCCTGCTCCGGCAAGCCGTTCTTCGCTTCATGCGAATTGAAATCGCAATATGGGCATTTGCGCGCGCACCACGGCACATGGATATACAGCGCCAGCGGCGGCAGCGCCCGAAAATTGACAGCCTGCGCCTTCAAGCCGGCAAAATGTAATGTATGGGTTGCCATCAGGATGCCTCCGGGAATCCTGTCATTTTCGCACATGCGGGAATGGCAACATTGTTATGAAACATCCGGGTTAAAATTCCATCCTCTGAGTTGCGTTCAGAAGTTGTTTGCCCGAATGATCGAAGACTGGCCAGGCCAGAAAATTTCAAGGAGGAATTCAAAGTGTCTGTCAGCGGAAAAATAATAGTGATAACCGGGGCGGGTTCCGGGCTTGGCCGCGCCTTGGCGACCGGTCTAGTCCAGCGCGGAGCGACCGTCATCGGGCTTGGCAGCCGCGATTCTTCATTGTCGGAAACTGCGTCGCTGATCGGAAATGACCGCTTTAGCAGCCATGTGGTTGATGTATCCGAAGCTGCGGCTGTTACGGGCTTCGTGCAACTGATCGTCAAGCAGTTTGGCAGAATTGATGTGCTGATCAACAACGCTGCCGTGTACCCAAAAACCAGCTTTCTCGAACAGGATGCCGATAGCTGGATGCGGGCTATAGCAGTCAACCTCGGAGGGGTTGCGAACTGTTGCCGGGCCGTGCTTCCGCTCATGATGCGGCAAGGCAGCGGGCGCATCATCAATGTGGGAAGTTACGCCGACCTGGCGCCGATTCCAAACAGTTCGGCCTACGCCGCTTCAAAAGGGGGGGTGCGCGCGCTCACAAAAGCAATCGGCGCCGATCTGGGCGGCGCTTATCCTGACGTTATTTGCGTCGAGTGGATACCCGGCCACCTGAATACCCAGATGAGCGATTTCACCGGCATGGATCCGGCGGTCTGCGTCGAATGGGCGCTGAAAATCATCAACCTGCCGCCGGGCCGCACCAAATCACTCATCTTTGAAGGAGATCACGAAGTTATTCCAATCAAACGGCTCAAGACCCGGGTGAAAGAGAAGCTCATGTTCTGGCGCCACTGAATCCGGCCTGGCTCGCACCCGAAGGATTTTCGCGCCGGAGGATGCCGTTGATATGCGCGGCAACCCGCAAGGCATTTGCCGCGATCGTCAGGCTGGGATTTGCGCCACCGCTTGTCGGCATAAAGGATGCATCAACCACATAAAGGTTATTCAGGCCGTGCGCTTTGTTATTGGTGTCAAGCACGCTGGAAGCCGGATCCGTGCCGAAACGGCATGTGCCGCTGGGATGGCCGTAGTTCAAGCTCACCTCCGGGCTGATAATCAATAAGCGGTGCCCCGCAAGAGCTTTTTTAACCAGGTTCCTGAGCAAGCTGATGCGCTCACGAAGCTCGTCATGCACCACATAATCGAAACGCATCCCGCTCGGCTCGTTCGGGTCCAGGACAATCCGATTTTCAAGGTATGGTTTATCTTCCAGGATCGTGGCAAACATAGCCGCCCTGCCGAATAGCACCGAAGCAATATAGGCGGGAATCCTTAACAGGGGTCGCACCGGTTTGAACCAGCTCCAGCGGCTCCGGTCGAATGCTGTCTTGAGAAAATACACGATGTTGCCGTAGCCGATGGATAAACCAGTTGACTGCACCGATCCAAGCTTTATGCCGCGATGGGTATAGAAATCCCGAAACGCGAGGGTTTTGTGCGGCTCCTGTGCCGGATACTTCCCGCGCGGCCAGATGGCGACGAAATCGGAAACGTGAAACATGAGATTCCGGCCGACCATATCGGAATCATTGGCCAGGCCATTGGGCCAGAACTCGTTGGCCGATTTCAGGAGCAGCACCGGGGTAAAATATGCGCCGGTGGCCAGCACAACAATCCGGGCGCGGATGGAAATTTTCTCCCCGTCGCGCCGCGCGGTAATTTCCTTGACCTCTGACGCATCGGCTTCCAGGCGCTCAACCTCGCACCTGTCCACGATAAGCGCATTTCCTGTTTTCAAGGCCGGTTCCAGGCAAATGGTTTTCGCATCCCCCTTGCACTTTCGCGAACATATATAGCCTCCGCATTCCGTGCAGTCGGGTTCATAAGCGCAGGCCACATGCAATCTGTATGGATGCAAACCGCTGGCTTTAAAAGACCCGAAGAAATGTTCATCACACCCTGCCAGCGGGGGCGGCGCCAACAGTTGCGAACCTTCGTCGGGGCAGAGCGGATCCCAGGTTCCGCAAACCTTGAACATTTTCTCCGCCTCGCGATAATAAGGCTGGAACTGCTCGAAAGAGATGGGCCAGCCAGCCATAGACTGGCCTGATCCCGATGGGGGCGCAAAATCGCTTGGGTCAAATCTTTCCAGGGCTGCCGCGTAAATCAGGGTGGTTCCCCCTGCACCGCAACCGAGCGGGGCGAAAAATTGCGACCGCGTTCCCCCTATGTTGCCGGTAATTTTTGTTGGCCAGTTGCCGTTCCGCAACCGTGCGGCAGGCTCCTCGTTATCGAGCTGCAATGCGTCGGTCGCGCCCGCAAAATCCGCGTAGCCCTTTTCCAGAAAAATAACGCGGTGTCCGGCCTTTGCCAATTCATAACCGGCTACCGCGCCGCCCATGCCTGTGCCGATCACGGCGACATCCCATAGTTCATCCGTAAAATCCGCGTGTGGCCGTGGGTCCTGTTTTGCGTCTTTATTCATCATAATTTTTGGTCTTGCGGCGGGGCCCTGCGCTCCCTTTTGGGTGATGCCCCATTAGATATTTGAGGCTTGTTTTTCCGGATGGCGGTTGAGGATGCTGGGAGGTGCTCGCAGTCTACGTAGCGCGCCGGGGGGTGTCAACATGGCTTTGCCAGGCCAAAAATGACTGTCCGAAACAGCCGCCCGATTGAAGCCGCACGATGCGGCATGGTATATTTGAAGCTCTTTTCATTGGGATACGCGCGAGCTGTGCGCCATGAGCTTCAAGTTAACTCCGGTATCCGCCCCGCGTATCGTCCAGATGCTTCTGTTTCTTATGGGAGCGCTGGTGGTTGCCTACGCGATCTCCAATCATCCCCTTTACGGCGGGGAATCCGGCTTCGGCCCAGCCAGGATGTTGATGGGCGCCACAGGCGCCGGGCTCGCGTTTTGCGCGCTGCTTCCGGCACGGATTTCCGGCCGCATCCTGCTCCTCGCCTTCACCAGCCTCGTCATGCTCGCCGTCATGGAAATCGCCGGTGAAATTGCGCTCGGATCACGCCTCCGCTCGATCTTTCAGCCAGATGACAGGCTGATCTTCAAATTTATCCCGAACCGCAATAGCGTGATGACGCACAGCCCCGTGAATGGTGGCAAGACTGTGTCCCAGCACATCAATTCAGAAGGCTTTCGCGGCAATGAGTTGCTGCCCGCCGGCAAGGCTACGCGGGTGGCCGTTTACGGCGACTCGTTCATTCATGCCTACTACAGCCCGGATGAAGAAACCTTCTCGGCACAGCTCGGCACGCTGCTGGCGACCCGTCTCGGCAAGGGGATCGAGGTCGTAAATGCCGGCGTGAGTTCCTACGGACCCGACCAGGAAAGCTTGAAAATGGCGGACGAGTTGCCCAAGCTCCGCCCCGATCTCGTCATAGTCTCTATCTTCGCGGGCAACGACTACGGGGATCTCATGCGCAACAAGATGTTTCTGCTCGGCGCGGACGGCGCGCTCACCGAGAACCGCTGGAAGCTCGATCCCGGGGTGCGCGTTTCTTTCGAAAAAAGCCAGCAGGAGTCCATCCTAAAACGTGCGTTGCGAAACTCCCTCAGATTCTTGCATCCACCGCCCGACCCTTCCAACCTCTTCAACATGGATTTCTTGCTCGATGAGGCCGAACGCGAGTACCGGAGCTTCGTTGTCGAGCGCAACGATACCGTCACCAACACCCAAACGGATTACTATAGCGCCGATGTCAGCCTGACACCCAACAGTGAGTCAGCGCGCTACAAGGTCGCGCTGATGCGGGCAGTGATGCGCCAGATTCGCGATGTGGCGGAGCGGAACAGCGCCCCTCTCGTTTTTCTCTTTATCCCGCACCCGGTTGACGTGGCAGACCACTATGACTCGTGGCAGATAGACCGCGAGAGATTCCCCGGCTACGACGGTCGCAACCAGATCGCCCCGCTCGAAGACGAGGCGCGAACCCTGGGCGTGCCATTTTTAAGCCTCTACGACGCTTACCGGAAGAGCGACGCGAACTCCCTCTACCTCCACGGAGACGACCACTGGAATGCCGCGGGCCAGCGGATGGCGGCGGAGATGATGGACGATTATTTGCTCGCGCGCGACCTGCCGGGCCCCGGGAAGGCAGCGGCCAAACCGGCGGTTCCCGTCGAGTAAAGTTGCGCGACTGTTGCGCTCCTGCAAACCGGGAAAACTGCTTGCTGCATTAAAGTGCGTGCGGGCAAGCAGAAATCCACTTGCTGTTTTTTTTGAAAGGAATGTGTATCGTGAATATTTCCAGTTACGAAGATTTGCTGAACGCCGCAAACAAGCAGGCTGAACCGCAACGCCTGCTGTTTGTGTTTGCTGGCGCCGAGTTGCCAGGCGACCACACCAAAGACCAGGCAGAGCAGTTCAAAGCCCGGAAAGGAGGGGTTCTGACGCCGGTAATGTGTGTTGATAAACTGGCGAGCGAGCGCGGGGAGTTTACCGGATTAGTTGAGGAATCCCTCCAGACAGGAGTGAACTGGGATATCGTATTTGTGGCTTGTATGTCAGGGAAATCCGGAATCGCGCCAAGCAGCAATGAAACAGAACAACCTTTGAAGCTCATGATCAAGTCTATTCAAGATGGCAACATCGGAAGTTTTCTTGCATTTGACCGGGACGGGGAACTGGTTCAGCTCAGTCCATCCAATAGTGCGGCGCTGCATTAAACCTGAGCCAAGGAGCGAAACATGGCACGACTGATCCGCAACACCGCGATCCTGGCCAAGATCGAAAGCGCCTACGGCACGGATGCCGTCCCCACGGGCGCGGCCAACGCCATTCTGATCGCCGACGCGCAATTCGAGGACAACCAGGAATACGTTGACCGCAATCTGGTGCGCCCGTATCTCGGCGGCTCTTCCCAGCTGATCGGGGCGCGCAGCATCGGCATTCAGTTCGAGGTGGAGCTTTCCGGCTCGGGCACGGCGGGTACGGCCCCCGCGTGGGGGCCGTTGCTGCAGGCCTGCGGCTTCGCGCTCGACGACCAGGTGGCCTATGTCGCTTACGCGCCGATCTCCGCCTCTTTTCCCAGCCTGACGATCTACTACTACCTCGACGGCGTGCTCCGCAAGGCGCTGGGTTGCCGCGGCACGGTGGAGCTGGATATGACCCTGGGTGCGAAGCCCGCCCTCAAGTTCAAATTCACCGGCCTGGCCGGCGGCGCAGCCGAGGCCGCTTTGCCGTCCACCACGCTCACCGCCTTCACCCCGCCGGTGGCCATCACCAACCCCGGCGCGGGCGATATTCTGCTGGGCTGCGCGCTCGCCGCGGGCGCCTTGTCCGGAGGCACCGCCTACCCCAGCCGGGGGTTGAGCCTGAACCTCGGCGCGAGCGTGCAGCACAGCCCGCTGCTGGGCGGCGAATCCGTGGAGATCACCGATCGCGGCGTGACCGGCAGCGTCACGCTGGACCTGACCGCCGCGCAGGAAGTGAGCTTCGACGCGGCCATCGGCTCCGGCACGCTCGCCAGCCTGGGGTTCGAGTTCGGCACGGTCGCGGGCAACATCATCGCGGTCTACGCGCCCCAGGTGCAGCGCCTGCGCCCGAAAGACAATAATCAGGGCGGGCGGCTGCTGGCCGAAATCGCGCTGCGCATGCTGCCGGTCTCCGGCAACGACGAGCTGACCATCGTGGTGAAATAAATCCGGCCGGTAGGGCTTTTTGCCTTTCGACAGGCTCAAGGCGAACGGTTGTTTATGCCTTTCAGGAGAAAAAATGTTCAAAATAGCGCTGACAGAAAACTATACCGCTCCCGTGACCGTCTGGTTGCCGGGCAGCAAAAGCAAAAACGTGTTCGACGCCCGGTTCCGGCGCCTGTCGCAACCGGAGCTCGACGCGCTGCTGGCGAGAGTGCGCGACGGCGCGCTGGACGATGCCGGGTTTGCGCGGGAAGTGATGTGCGGCTGGAGCGGCGTGGCGGATGACGGCGGCGAGCTGGAGTTCAGCGCGGCCAACCTGGACCGGCTGCTGGAAATCTATCCGGTCGCCAGGTGTATCGCGGAAGGGTTTTTCGCCAGCATCGCCGGGGCGAAACAAAAAAACTGACGGGCGCCGCCCGGTACTGGGCGGCGGGCGGCGCCGGCGCGGACGATACCGGGCAGGCGCTGGATGCGTTCGGCCTCGACGCGCGGCTGTGCCGGGCGGATTGCTATGAGGTCTGGCGCGACAATCTCCCCGCGCTCGATCTGTTCCTGGCCGTGGCCACGCAGTGGAAGTGGTTAGCCGGAATGGAGCGCGCGCGGCGCGTCGGCCTGGATTACGCGGCGCTGGAAGCGGCGATGCGGATGCTGGGGGTGGCAGGCAAAGGCCGGGCGCGGATGTTCGGCGATATCCGCGCGATGGAATGCGCGGCGCTGGAAGTGTTTAACGGGGAAGACTGAGGATTTAACGCGCGGCCAGGCGCGCGGCAAAAACGCCCGCCGCAACAAACCCGCAGGCCGCCAGCAAGACTGGCGGCACGCTGTTGGCGCACCAGACGGCGACCGCCAGCAGCGCGAGGGCCGCCAGGGCGAAGGCCGCGACAGAAAGCAGCGCATTGAAAAGATCGGCGATCATGCGGAAAGATTAGACGGGGTGGCGCGGGATGTCAAATAATATAATGTTCGGGATCACCCTGAAAGCCGACGGCTCCGGATTTACCGGTACGCTGACCGCGGCCGGCGCGCAACTGAAACAGTTGGGCGCCACCGGCGCGGAAGCCGGGAACCAGATCGGCGCCGGGATGGGGCGGGCGCGCGCCGGGGTGCAATCCATATCCGAGCAGTTGCAGCGCCTGCAGCATATCGCGCAAGCCTATCTTGGCGGCAGGGCGGCGATGGACGTGATCCGCCTGGCGGACCAATATGTCGGCCTGCAGGCCAGGTTGAAACTGGCCACCACATCGCAGCTCGAATTCAACACCGCCAACGCCGCGCTTTACGCCATCGCGCAGCGCAACGGCGTTCCGCTGGCCGAATCGCTCGCCCTCTATTCCAAGCTTGCTCCGGCCCTGCGGGCGCTGGGCGGCACCCAGGCGCAAACCCTGACGATGACCGATCTGGTCGGCAAGAGCTTGCGCCTGTCAGGCGCGGGTGCGGCACAATCCGCCGCCGCCATGATGCAATTGTCGCAGGCGCTGGGCAGCGGCGTGCTGCGCGGCGACGAATTCAACAGCCTGATGGAAAACAGCCCGCGCCTGATGATGGCGGTGGCCGACGGCATGGGCAAGCCGATCGGCGCGCTGCGCAAAATGGCCGAAGAGGGCGAGCTGACCGCCGGTGTGGTGGTGAATGCGCTGTTGTCGCAAAAGCAAAAACTGGAAAGCGAATACGGGCAGTTGCCGCTCACCGTTTCGGCGGCGTGGACGAAACTGGGTAACGCGGTCACGCGGGAAATCGGGCGCCTGGATAAGGGGGTTGGCGGCGCGACCGGCAGCATGGCCGCCGCGATCGGTGGACTGGCCGACAACCTCGCCGCGCTGGAGGGCGCGCTGATCTCGGCGGCGACGGTGGCCGCCGGCATATTTGTCGCCTCGCTGGTGTCCGTGCGTGCCGCCGCGATCGCGGCGGCGGGCATGGCCGGCATCGGGATGCTGCGCAACACGGTGGCCGGGCTGGTGTTGCTGTTCGAGGTTGGCGGCATCGCCGGCGTGGCCAAAGGTATTCTGGGTATCGGCACCGCCGCCGCCGCCGCGACACCGGCAGCCGTCACGCTGTCCGGCGCCATCAAGGGCATCGTCTGGCCGGCCGCGCTGGCCTACGGCGTGTACGAGTTCGGCAAGTACGTGTTCGAGACCTTCAAGAGCGTGCGCCTGTACGTCACCGAGTTTGTCGCCACCGCGCAGCGCGCCGCCGCCTACCTGGCGCACCCGATAGACGCCGGGGCGCGCAAAGCGGCGCTGAAGGAAATCCAGGATACCGTGGATGCGGTGTGGGCGATGGAGTACCCGGCGGCGCCCGGCGCGCCCAAACCGGCGGGCAAAGATGCTCCGCTGAAACCGGGCGGCGCCGGAGACGCGAAGGACGCGGAGGAGCGGGAAAAACGCTACGGCGACGCCATCAAGGCTTCGGCTAAATATTTGGATCAACTACGCGACGAGGCGGCGACCGAGGGCGCGCTGGCGGAGCAGAAGAAGATGTACGCCGCCGCCCGGCAGGCCGACGCCTTGCTGGCCGCGGGCGCGGGCGGGGAGATGGTGGCGGGGTACCTGGCGCAGGCCAGCGCCTACGTGACCGCGGAGGCGGCGATGAAGCGGGCCGACGCGGATAAAAAAGCGCGCGCGGAGCGCCTGGCCGAGCAGGCGCGAAACCTGGAAGAAGCGTGGCGGGGATCGCGGCAAAAAGCCGGGGAGATCGCCGAGGCGTCCGCAAAAAAAATCGCCGACTCGCAGCAGAAAGAGGCCGAGCGCGCCGCCAGATCGTGGGAGCGCTTCACCGAAAACGTGCAGCGCAACCTGGGCGACGTGCTGTACAACGGACTGCAGGGCAAGTTCGACGGCATCGGCGACATGTTCCTGCAAATGTTGCTGCGGATGCAGGCGGACGCGGCGGCGGCAAGGCTGTCCGAGGCGCTGTTCCCGGAAGGCGGCGGCGGGCTGGCCGGGTTTATCGGCGGCTTGTTCGGCAGCCGGCCGACCGGCCTGGCCGGGATGGATCAGAGCATGCCGATCATGGTTGACCCGCTGGCGGCAGCGAAGGGTGCGTGGTTCGATGGCGGCGTGCATGAATTCGCGCGGGGCGGGGTCGTGGATTCGCCCACCCCTTTCCGCTTCGCTTCCGGCGGCGCATTCCGGCGCGGCGTGATGGGCGAAGCCGGGCCGGAAGCGATTATGCCGCTGCGGCGCGACAGCGCCGGGCGGCTGGGCGTGAACGCGCAAGGCGGTGGCGGTGTGGTGGTGAACATCATCGAGTCGCCCGGCAATGCCGGGCAGGTGCAACAGCGCAACGAGGGCGGTGTCAGCATCATTGATGTGTTCGTCGCCAAGGTGAAGTCCGCCATCGCCTCCGACATCACGCGCGGCAGCGGCGATATTCCCGCCGCGCTGTCCCGCACTTATGGCATGAACCGCGCCGCGGGGGCGTACTGATGCTGCGCATCTCCCTCACCCGTGCGTGGTTGTTGCCGCTTCAGCGGCTTTACAACCACGGCCTACCCTTTACGGGTGT
>CXWL01017510.1_pt1 | contig 29401 bp, 36 predicted proteins | sample 590931 | NCBI WGS metagenome assembly CXWL01 (sample SAMEA3498368, study PRJEB10139) | groundwater metagenome | biome: water well; material: biofilm material | place: Germany | collected 2015-04-27 | reverse complement strand
GACCCGCCCGGAGTCCACTTATAAATCGGGGAAAGTTGTTCAAACAAACGGAGCCACTTCTAAAGAGCAAGTGAACGTCAGTGCGGCCGCCGAAAGTATCCCAAATACACCTCGCACCGGAAGCTTCGCAGCATCGTTGGCGCGCAATGGAATATACGCAATAAGAGAGTCCGAGAAACTGTAGAACCTGATCGGATCATTTGTCCAAGTTAAAAAGTTGGCACGTTGTTCATCGGTCAATTGTGACAAATCGAGATTCTTTCTAGTTCGACCATAAGACTCAAAAGAAGTCTTAAAGTACTCCCGCATCTGGAGCACGGCTCCATACGTATCTTGAAGCGCCTGGCGTACCGCCTCCCTTTCCTTCGGCTCATTGCGATTCGGAAGCGTACGGATGTCGCGTAGTCGCTCTTGCTGGCCAAGCAAATCGAAGTAGGCAAGCGCGTAGTACCCCAATCCGACGGAATTTTCTTGTGGTTGCGTGGCCATTGGGACTCCAAGATTGAGTCAATTGAACGTCAGACAAAGCCTAGCAAAGCCTTCGCTGTATAGATTGACAGTAAACCCCGTGCCGGGCTAGTGTGCAGCACCAGCTAGGCCAAAGACATGACGGCGCCATCGAGCGATACCGTCCGCCCACGAAAAAGCTGGCTTAGGGCCTCTGATAATGACGGCGCCATCGAGCGATACCGTCGCCCACCCAGAAAGGAAACAAATGCGTTCACTTGTCACTAACCTGTGACCGGGTGAGGCTGGGCGACCAAATCTCCTGACCCCATTCGGTCCATAAACGAATGGAGTCGTCATGGAAGCAATTGATAGCGAAAAAAGCGCGGCGGGGGCAGCGCCGCGCAGCGGNNGCGCAGCGGCGCGCCCGCGCCCGCCCCTTTTCTTGATAAAGGGGACAGAAACGTGCCGGATAGATCGGTGCGGCCCAAGTGGAATCGGAAGCAATGGTTCACCAGGCGTGCGGTCATGGACAGGCTGCGCCTGTGGCAATCGAGCCGCTATCAGTGCCTGTGGGTGACCCTCACCTCCTCCCCCAAAAGCTCTGCAAAGCGTCTTAGGGCCGATTTCCAAGCCTTGCGAAAGCGTATCGGGCGGGAGTTGTGCTTCAAGGACTTCGAGTACGTCTGTGTAGATACGCGGGAGGGTCACGGCGTTCTGCACATGATCTGGGCATGGAAGGATCCGAACCCTCTCAAGCGGGCCTCGTTCTACATCCCCTTTGAGTGGCTGCAGGCATCGTGGACATCCTTGCATGGCGCATTTCATGTCAACGTGAAGCGCATTGGGAACGAGGACAAGGACGCGCGGCGGCTGTCCCGGTACATCGTGGCGCAGTACTGCGGGGGCCAGGACGCGCTAGTGCGTCTTTCGCAGTCGCGCATGGAGTACCCCTTGTCTCGGATGCGCGAGCAGCTGCGAAGCATCCTCAAGGGCCTGCCTGAACGATACGAGTTCGGGAGTCAGGTATGCCAGGGATTGAGTTTCCAAGATTCCGCGATGGTGTCGAATACGCTCCTTTGGTCAACCTTCCGGAAAGCGTGGAATAAGCTCGTACGCGCTCGCAGCTGCGAAGTATTCGGGGTCACGCTCATCTGGCTGGATGGAAAGCTGCAGAGGGCATGAGCCATGTCCACGCTAAATCTCAAGCAAGCGGCTGCCCTCCTTCACATTCACCCGGTCACGCTCCAGGACAAAGCTCGCGCCGGCGAGGTCCCGGGAGCGAAGATCGGCAGGGCATGGGTATTCATCGAAATTGACCTATTGGAGTACATCCGATCAAAATGCGTGCGGCGGGCGTTGCAGGGTGACTCTACGGAGGTATCGGAATGTCACTCTTCAAACGTCAGGACTCACCGTATTGGTGGGTCAAACTCAACCACAAGGGAAGACGACTACAGCAAAGTTCTGGCACTCCCGACAAAGCGAAAGCCCGGGAATATCACGACAAGCTGAAGGCATCCTTGTGGGACCAGGAAAGGCTCGGAGTAAAGCCGAGCAGGACTTGGAACGAAGCGGTTGTTCGGTACTTGGCGGAAACGACGCACAAGGCATCGCAGGATGCGGATAGAACGCACTTGCGATGGGTAGATCGGTTCTTGGGCGGCAGGACGCTAGGGGCGATTGACCGCGAGTTGCTGGACCGGATTCATTCGGCGCGCAAGGCTGAGGGTGCAGCTGCTAGCACCGTCAATCGAACGCTCGAAGTAGTCCGAGCGGTACTGCGTAGGGCTGCGAACGAGTGGGACTGGCTGGATAAGGTCCCGAGGATACGGATGCTGCCGGAACCCAAGCGGCGCGTCCGGTGGCTGACTCGGGATGAGGCCGGAAGGCTCATAGCGGAGCTGCCTGAACATCTGGCGGCGATGGTGCAGTTCTCGTTGGAAACCGGGTTGAGACGGGCCAACGTGACGGGCCTTGAATGGTCGCAGGTGGATTTGGCGCGGCGTACTGCGTGGATTCATCCGGATCAGGCGAAGGCTCGAAAGGCGATTGCGGTGCCGTTGAGCGCTGCTGCCGTGGTGGTCCTTCGGGGCCAGATCGGCAAGCACTCGACGCGGGTGTTCAGCTACCGGGGAAACCCGGTGCACCAGGTCAACACAAAGGCCTGGGCGCTGGCGTTGCAGCGGGCGGGCATAACGGAGTTCCGTTGGCACGATCTGCGGCATACGTGGGCGAGCTGGCACGCGCAGGCCGGAACGCCTCTGCACGTCCTGCAGGAGCTTGGCGGGTGGGAGTCGGCGGACATGGTGCGCAGGTACGCTCACCTTTCCACGGTTCACCTCACCGAGTACGTGGACCGGGTGTCTAGCTTGAGGCTGGTTGCACCTGCAGGCGAAGGGGTAGCTACGATTCGGCTACGTGCGCAGAAATGAAAAGAGCCTGCATTGCTGCAAGCTCTTGATTAAGATGGCGCGCCCGGAGCGATTCGAACGCCCGACCCCTTGGTTCGTAGCCAAGTACTCTATCCATCTGAGCTACGGGCGCGACGGGGCGAATTATATCAAACACTTAGGGAGGCTTAATGAGCTTAGTGCTGCAGGTGAACATCAAGGTCAAGCCGGAGAACCTCGACAGTTTCATGAAGCAGGTCCTTGAAAACGCCCGCGCCGCGCGCAGCGAGCCCGGATGCCGGCAGTTCGAGGTGCTGGTCGATCCGGATGACAAGACTTCTTTGATGTTGTTCGAGGTCTACGACGACCAGAAGGCCTTCGAAGCGCACCAGGCCGGAGATGCGTTCAAGAAATACCTCGCCAATGCGGTACCCCTGCTCGCCTCCCGCGAGCGCAAGTTCTGGAAGAAAGCGCTCTAGCCCTTCAGGATCGGGCGGAGATCCTCTAGCTTGTCGAAGAGGTGCCAGACGTAGTCGCCGCCGCCCTTCTCCCGCTGCGGATGGAGGTCGGCAAGCTTGGGGTCGTCGCGGTAGCTGTCGAAGGCCGCCTTCGATTCCCATTCGACGACGATCATGACCGTGCGCGGCTTGATATCGCCGGCCGCGGCCTCGCGGAATTTCCCGAGAGCAACCACGCGCCCGCCGTGCGCCTGGACTTCCTTCGCGGAGCGGCGCGAATAGGCCATGTACGCGTCGCGGTCCGCGACATTGAAGAGGTTGAGCGCATAGACCGCTGCTGCCATGCTTGCCTCCGGCTCAGAAAAGGAAATAGCCCAGCACGCCGCCGCCGGCCAGGACCCACAAGGGATTGAAGCGCGTTGCGTAGAGGAGCAGCGCGCTGGATCCCGCGATCAGGACGCTTTCCCAGGTCACGCCCTGCGGCGTGGCGAGGACGTAGCCTCCCGAAACAATGAAGCCGACGCTGATCGGCAGCAGCGCGCGCTGGAAGTCCTTGCGCCAGGGCGCGTCGCGCATCCGGTCCCAGATGCCGCCGAGTGAGTAGGCGAGCACGGCGGCCGGCCCGCAGAAGGCGCCCAGCGAGACCAGGCCGCCCACGATGCCGGCGACTTTCCAGCCGATCAGCGCCGTCACCAGCACGTTCGGCCCGGGCGCGGCCTGCGCAATGGCGAAGAGCTGGGTGTACTCGGCGGCGCTCATCCAACCCTGCACGTCGACCACCAGGCGCTGCATCTCCGGCATCACCGAGGGAATGCCGCCCACGGAGACCAGCGAGAGCAGCGCGAAGTAGAGCGCGAGCTGGACGATCAGATCGGCCCCCGCACTAGATCAATCCTTTGCGCGCGCCAAGCCAACCTAGCAGCATCGCCACGGGCAGCACCGCGAACAGCGACACCCGGCCAATGGCGATGAAGCCGAAGCAGGACGCCGCAAGCGCGAGGCCCCAGGGCTTTTGCACGAGCGGCTTCGCAAGCTTGAACGCCGTGCCGATGAACAGGCCACCGCCGGCGATGCCCACGCCCGTCATGACCGCCCGCACGCCTGCGTGGGAGGAGAAATCCGCGTACAGCAGTGCAAGGCCGAACAACCAGACCAGCGGCAGCGCCATGAGACCGGCGAATGCAACGACCGAACCGAGCGGCCCGAACCAGCGCCGTCCGAGCACCACCGACACATTGCCGACGTTCGGCCCCGGCAGGAACTGGCACAGCGCCAGCACCTCGGCGAAATCGGTCGGCGCGATCCAGCGCCGCTCTTCGACCATCACCCGGTGCGCCCAGGGCAGCACGCCGCCGAAGGAGCGCGCTCCTATGGATAGAAATCCGAGGTACAGCTCCAGCAACGACCTGGGTGGGGTGGGCTCCAGGGCACGCTCCACCTATTCGCCCCAGTAATCCAGGCCCTCGGGCAGCGGCTCGCCATGCGCCAGAGAAGCGAGCTTGGCGTACTGGCCGTCGGCATAGAGCAGCGGCTTGCCTTTCCGGCCGATCAGCAGCTGCTGCACTTCACCGAGGAAAATCGTATGCGTGCCATGCACCATGCGGTTCGCGACGCGGCAGTCGAACGCCACCAGCGCGTTCTTCAACACCGGCGCGCCCGTCGAAAGCACGGTCCACTGCTCGTCCTGGAACCTGCCCTCGCCTTTCTGCATGCCGCTGAACAGGCCCGAGAGCTCGCGGTCCTCGTGGCGCAGCACGTTGACGCAGAAGATCTCCGACCCGGATATGGCTTCGTGCGTGGTGGTGCTGCGATTGACGCAGACCAGGACCGTGGGCGGCTCGGCGGTGGCCGAGCACACCGCGGTCGCGGTCATGCCGAAAACGTGCCCGTCGTGGCGGCAGGTGATGATATTGACCGCGCCGGCCAGGCTGCGCATGCCGAGCTTGAATTCCGCGGCGAACTGCGCCGTGTCGAGCGGCTTGCCCTGCCGTTGCACGTTACTCATACGGTGGATTCTACCGTGCTAGATTCATCGGCACTTCCACGCGCGGAGCTTCACCATGCAGGATCACGGCTTCCTCCACCAGGCGCTCGTCTACCTCGCCGCCGGCGTGATCGCGGTGCCACTCTTCAAGCGCCTCGGCCTCGGCTCGGTGCTGGGTTACCTCATCGCCGGCATGGCCATCGGCCCCTGGGGCCTGAAGCTGGTGTCCCAGCCGGAGGCGATCCTGCAGATCGCCGAGTTCGGCGTCGTGCTGCTGCTGTTCCTGGTCGGGCTGGAGCTCAACCCGGCGCGCGTCTGGCAGCTGCGCAAGCCGATCTTCGGCATGGGCGCGGTGCAGGTGTTGGCCACGATCGCGGTCGTGGCGGCGGCCGGATGGGCGCTGGGCCTCGAACCCAAGGTAGCGCTGGTGGCCGGCATGGGCTTCGCGATGTCCTCCACCGCGATCGGCCTCGCCACGCTGCAGGAGAAGAACCTGCTGCCCACCCCCGGCGGCCAGGCGAGCTTTTCGGTGCTGCTGTTCCAGGATCTTGCGGTTATCCCTCTGCTTCTTATTCTGGGTTTTATCTCCGTTGATAAAAACCAGGACGCATTCGAATGGACGGACATGGCAAAGGCCATCGGCATCATCATCCTGCTGATCGTCGCCGGCCGCTTCCTGCTGCGCCCGCTGCTGCGCTACATCGCCAACACCCAGCAGCGCGAGGTGTTCGTCGGATTCGCGCTGTTCCTGGTGATGGGCATCGCCGCGCTGATGGAATCGGTCGGCCTGTCGATGGCGCTGGGCGCCTTCCTCGGCGGCGTGCTGCTCGCAGATTCGGAATACCGCCACCAGCTGGAACTTGACATCGAGCCGTTCAAGGGGCTGCTGCTCGGGCTTTTCTTCATCGCCGTCGGCATGTCGGTGGACATGGGGCTGTTCGCGCGCACTCCCGGGTTGATTTTTCTTATTGCTCTAGGGGTTGTAATCCTGAAAATTGCAATCCTCTACCCAGTGGCCCAGACCTTCGGCTTCTGCGGGCGCGCCGACGCGACGCTGTTCGCGCTCTCCATCTCGCAGGTGGGCGAATTCGCCTTCGTGCTGTTCGGCGCCGCCGGCAGCATCGTGCCCCGCCCGACGCTCGACCTGCTGACGGCCGCAGTGGCCGTGTCCATGCTGAGCACTCCGCTCCTCATGATGCTCTACGAGCGTTTCCTCGCGCCGCGCTTCGTCAAGGTCGAGCCGCGCGCCCCCGACGAAATCGACGAATCCAACCCGGTGATCATTGCCGGCTTCGGCCGCTTCGGCCAGGTCGTGTCGCGCGTGCTGGCGGGCATGAAAATTCGCGCCACCGTCGTCGACCACGACCCGAACCAGATCGAACTCGTGCGCCGCTTCGGCAGCAAGGCCTACTACGGCGACGCCACCCGCCTCGACCTGCTGGAGAAAGCCGGCGCGCGCAGCGCGAAACTGCTGGTAGTGGCGGTCGACAAGCCCGAGACCGCGATGCGCATCGTCACCGAGGCGCGCAAGCACTTCCGCCACCTGAAGGTGATCGTGCGCGCCTACAGCCGCACCGACGCCTTCGAGTACTCCGACCTGGGCGTGCCGGCGGTGCGGGAAACCTTCGGCTCGGCGCTCGATACCGCCGAGCTCGCGCTGCAGGACCTCGGCTACGGCAAGGTCGCCGCGCGGCGCGTCATCACCAGCTTCCGGCGCCACGACGAACAGGCGCTGCTCGAGCAGGCGAAGCATCGCAAGGACACAAAAAAGCTGATCACCATCGCGCAGCAGAACCGCCAGGACCTGGAGCAACTCCTCGCGACCGAAGCCGCAAACAAGTCCTAGCGGCAGATCCCGGGCAGGTATCCCCGCTTCAGGCCGGGGTCGGCGCTGCACTCCCAGACGAACTTCTTGCCCCGGGGGGCGGCTTTCGGGCGCATGGTGATGCTGCGCCCCTTCAGCTCCGGCAGCACCGCGAACGAGATCACGATGCTGCCGTCCGCCTGCAGGCGATAGCCGCCGCCGTCGCGATACGGCGTCGATTCGGCAATCCCCAGGTCGGCCGCCGTCGGCCAGCGCTGCTCGCGGACGTGAAAGGCCTCCATCTTCTCTCGCAGCGGCACTGTCTCCCCAATGGCGAACGCAATTCGCGCGCGCCGGTCCGTGTCGTGCTGCACGGTGGACACGACGCTTAGCACGGCGCCCGCCCCGAGGAACACGATGCCATTGCCAATGACGTTGACTGCCCCGAGACTCTGCGCGGTCTCGGCCTCGACAATACTTTCCGTGTCGGCCCTGTAAAGCACCACCAGCGTGCCCGACAGCAGGTCGAACAGCGATTCGCGGCGCGGCAAGAAGCCCGCCGGGGCCCAAGGCAGGAAAAATATCAGCCACCAGATCGCCGACAGCGAAACAGCCTCCACGCCGGTGAGCAGCGCGACTTTTTCGACAAGCATGGCAGGCACGCACCAGCCCCTGGTCGCGCCCGCGCGCAGCGCCGCGGCACGCCAGCCGAGCCGCTTGCCGAGCCTGTCGCAGAGCTTGATCCTGCAAATCCATTTGCCCAGAGTTCCCTGCAAGGGCGTCAAAGGCATGCCCGCGAGGTAGAGAAAAGCAAGCGAGGGGAACAGGTACTTGGCGGGGAGCCCGGATTCTATCAGCGCGCCGACAAGGAATATGAGCAGCCACAGGTCCAGCAGCAGCGCGCCGGCGCGTCTGCCTACGCTCGCGAAGACCGTCGACTGCGCCTTTGCCTGGGCCATGTTCAATTGTCGCCTACCGGGAAAGGAACAACGGGACGAACCAGTGGAAAAAGCCGAAGATGGCACTGGCCGCCTCCATGCCCGCCGCCGCTAGCAGGCACCAGCGCGCCGGGACGCCCGGCGCGGCCCATGCCGCCAATCCGAATGGCACGGCGAGGAACGGCGACATGAAGATCCGCGGAAAAGCCAGCATCACCAGCAGGTTCGTGCTCTGCGGCACGAGCACGGTGGCCGCGACCTCCGCAACGCTCGTACTTGCGATGGCAAGCGCCAGGACGGACAGGACGGTCCAGAAGCTCCGGCTCCGTCGCAGCACGACAAGCGTCACTATCGTTGGAACAGTGGAAACCACGCCGAAGACCGCGACGAAAAGCAGGAAATCCCCGAACGCATACATTCCCCCGGACGCTTCCCTGTCGGGCCCGGCGGTGCGCTCGATGTAAATCCAGACGACTCCTAGCGCCAACAGAAACGCCGTGAAATAGCCGCCCACGACGATGCCGGCCTTGGCCACGGCCGGCAACGCCTGCATTCGTTCGCTACTTGCCACTCGAGATCTCTATTTTGGGCTCATACGCGTTCAGCCGGTCCATCACTGGTCGGTCATCGCGATACTTCTTCTTCAGGTTTGCGAGCGTCCTGTCCGTGCCGATGCAAAGCTTGCGGATCCGCTGCTCGAGGAACCTGCGCCGCTCGTCATCGTAGGGCTCCTCGCCGCGGAAGTGATCGCAGCCGTCGCGGCGCTCCACGAAGCGCGCGACGTCGGCGGGCAGCCTGTCCTGTGCCGCAGCGTTCGCCGCAAAGACGAAGCCGAAAGAAATCATGAGATGCAGGTTCATGACGAGGATTTCAAATTCACGAGGAAAATGCCGATTCCGACCAGCACGGCGGCAGCTGCAAAGGAAAAGGTCAGCGGTTCGCCGAGCAGCAGGACGCCGGCGAGGACGCCGAAGATCGGCGTCAGGAACGAAAATACCGAGAGGCGGGACGCGAGGTAGTGGCGCAGGAGCCAGAACCAGGTCAGGTAGCTGGCGAAGGTGACGACGATGCACTGGTAGGCGAAGGACGCCACGACCAGCGGCGTGAGTTTCGTGACGCCGGGCTCGCCGAGCAGCCATGCGGCGACGAACAGCACCGGTGCGGAGACGACGAGCTGGTAGAAGAGCGTCTTGTCGGCGCTGACTTCCGAAAGCCGGCTGGCGCGGATCACCAGGGTGGTCGAGGCCCACAGGATCGCGCCCAGCACGCCGAAGAAGTCGCCGAGCAGCGTGCCGCGGCCGCTGGCGATGCCGTCGCCGAAGGCCACGGCGACGCCGGCGAAGGCGACGAGGACGCCCGCCCATTGGCGCGCGTTCAGGCGCTCCTGGGGAATCAGGAAATGCAGCCCGAAGGCGGTGACGCAGGGCGCGAAATAGACGAACACCACCATGCGCGTTGCATCGGTCAGGGAAAGGCCGGCGAAGATGAAGACGAACTCGGCGGCAAACAGCAGCCCGGCGAAGATGCCCGGCCACAGGGTGCGGTCGCGCTCCCACAGCGGGATGCCCTTGTACAGCACCCAGGCGTACAGCAGGACCGCCGCGAACAGCGAACGCGCGCCGGCCTGGAACACCATGGAAATGCCCTCGCCGGTGACCTTGGCCGCGACATGCCCCACGCCCCAGATGAGGCAGAGCAGGACCATCAGTGATATGGCGCCCGCGTCGGGCGCCCGGCGCTGCGTATTCAGCCGGCCGAGCCCAGGTAGTAGTTCTTTACCATGTCGTTGGCCTCGAGGTCGGAGACGCTGTCTCCCTGGAATACGATCTCGCCGTGCACGATGAGGTAGCCGCGGTCGGCGATGCGGATCGCCTGGTGGAAATTCTGCTCCGCCATCAGCACGGTAAGGCCGTGGCGCTCCTTCAGCTGCTTGATCATGGTCACCGTGTTCGAAACGAGGAGCGGCGACAGGCCGACCGAAGGCTCGTCCACCAGCAGCAGCTTCGGCGAGGACATGAGGGCGCGCGCGATCGCCAGCATCTGCTGCTGGCCGCCGGACATGGAGCCGGCGAGCTGCGTGCGGCGCTCCTTCAGGACTTCGAAGGTTTCATAGCAAAGCGCGAGATTCTTCGCGATGTCGGGCCGCGCCTGCGGCCGGTAGGCGCCCAGCAGCAGGTTCTCCTCGACGGTGAGCTTGGGAAACAGCCGCCGGCCCTCCGGCACCATGGCCACGCCAAGGTTCACGATTTCTTCTGTTGAAAGGTTTGTCAGATCAAACGCCTTTCCATCCAAAGTCAAAAGAATGCTTCCCTGTGTCGGCCGAACAATTCCCATGACGCACTTCATCAGGGTGCTCTTGCCATTGCCGTTGGTGCCGAGCAGCGCCACGGTCTCCCCATCCTTCACCGAGATGGAAACGCCGTGCAACGCGCGAACCGCGCCGTAGGCGGCATCGATGCCGCTGACGGTCAATTCAAGCGCCAAGGTAGGCCTTCTGCACTTCGGGATTGGCGACGATGGTCGCGGGCGTGCCTTCGCAGATGATGCGCCCGGCATCCAGGCAGATAATGCGCTGCGAGAACTTCATCACCGCCTGCATGATGTGCTCGATCATGATGATGGTGATGCCGGTGGCGTTGAGCTTGAAGAGGATCTCCAGCACCTCGCTCACTTCGTTGGAGGACAGCCCCGCCATCGCCTCGTCCGAGATGAGCAGCTGCGGCCGCGCCGCCATGGCGCGCGCCAGTTCCATCTTGCGCAGCTCGACCTGCGACAGGCTGCTGGACCGCACATCGGCCTTGTCGGCCAGGCCCATGCCCTTGAGGATCTCCATGGCCTCGGCCCGGGTGTCGGCCGTGTGGAGAGAACCGCGGTGCACTACGTATTCGAGCGGCACGACCAGGTTCTCCAGCACGCTCATGCTGCCGAAGGGCCGCGGGATCTGGAAGCTGCGGGCGATGCCGCGCCGCGTGCGTTCATACGCCGGCAGCCGCGAGATCTCCTCGCCCTCGAAGCGGATGCTGCCGCCGTCGTTCAGCAGCGCGCCGGAGATGCAGTTGATCAGGGTCGTCTTCCCGGATCCGTTCGGGCCGATGAGACCGAAGCGCTCGCCCTTCGCGACCGAAATCCCGACCTTGTCGAGCGCCGTGAAGCCGCCGAATTGTTTTGAAAGGTTCTGGACTTGCAGGAAGGAATTCATTTTCGGGAAAACTTTTTCAGCAGACCCAGAATTCCTTCCGGTGCGGCGACCACGAAGATGACCAGCACCACGCCGACCACCAGCACGTTCATCTCCGAGGAGATCGTCACGGTGACCACCTGCTGCACGCCGCCCAGCAGGACCGCGCCGATGACCGGCCCTAGCCAGTGCGCGGTGCCGCCGATAATCGGCATGGCAAGCGCATTCACGGCATGGGTCAGGCTGAACGCCGAGCTGGGCTCGATGAAGGAGCCCAGCATCGCGTAGGGCGCGCCCGCCGCTCCCATCAGCGCGCCGGAAATCGCCGCCGCCGCCAGCTTGAGCTTCAGCGTCGGCACGCCGGAGCACTCGGCCGCGCCCTCGTTGTCCCGGATCGCGCGCAGCCCCCGGCCGATCCACGAGGTCTGGATGTAGCGCGCGACCGCGATTGCGACGATGGTGATCATGGCCATCACGAAGAACAGCCACTGGGTGTAATTGCCGAACAACGGGATCTCCGTGGGCCGCAGGATCGGCAGCCCTTTGGCGGCGCCCACGTAGGTCCAGTTGAGCACCACCGTCTCGAGGATGATGGTGATGGCGATGGTGGCGATCGAGAAGAAGATGCCGCGCAGGCGCAGCGTGAGCAGGCCGACGCCCAGGCCGAGCAGCCCCGCCATCGCAGCGCCGGCCAGGATCTGAAGCCCGAGCGGCAACGCGAATGCCTTGTACAGCGACACGGCCGTGTAGGCGCCGACGGCAAAGAAGGCGCCGGAGCCGAAATTCACGTAGCCCGCGAAGCCGCCGAGAATGTTCCAGGCGGTTGCCATGATGACGAATTGCAGCACGGTGTAGCCAAGCACGTAGTAGTACTCGGCCTGCACCAGCGTCGGCAGCATCGCGGCGCAGGCGAGCGCCATGGCCGCACCAATGAGGAAATTCCTCATTTAACGGCCAAATAATCCGGCCGGGCGCACGCCGAGCACGACCAGCAGGATGCCGAACGCGACCGCGGGCGCCCAGGCCGTGCCCGCCGTCGACAGCACGATGGACTCGGCGACGCCCAGGATCAGCCCCGCCACGATCGTGCCGCTCATGCTCCCAAGGCCGGCGAGCACGACGACGCAGAACGTGCGGCCGATGTAGAGCCGATCGAGATTCGGGTCCACCGGCCCCATGACGATGAGCAGCGCGCCCGCGAGCGCGCAGGTGGCGGTGGCGATGCCGAAGGCCCAGCGCTTGATGCGCACCGGGCTCGCCCCCATGAGGCGCAGGGCGCCCTCGTCCTGCGCCACCGCCTTGATGGCCCGGCCGGTGAAGGTGCGCCCGAGATAAAGCGTCATCGCCACCGTCATCGCGAGCGCCACGCCGAAGGCCACCAGCATGCGGTTGGGCACGCGCATGTTGTTCAGCCACTCGCCGAACTCGAAGCTCGTGCCGATATAGTCCGCCTCGACCAGGCGCTGGTCGACGCCGAAGGTGACAATCAGCCCGACCTGGATGATGAACGCGATGCCGAAGAAGAAGGCAATGCCGCGCAGGCCCTGGTCGGTGCCGCGGCGCTCGAAGGTCAGGTAGTAGAACTGGTACAGGCCGAGGCCGATGATGAAGAACACCGGCATCAGAACGAGGCCTGCGAGCAGCGGGTCCATGCCGCGCGAGGCTAGCGTGTAGGTCGCGTAGGCCCCGGCCACCAGCATCGATGGGTGCGCCACGTGCGGCACGTCGAGCAGTCCGAAGGCGATGGACAGCCCGACGCTGACCGCGGCGTAGAAGCAGCCGAGGAGTATCCCGGCGACTACCGCCTCAAATAAGAGCTGGCCGTCCAGACCTACTGCCGAGCTTTGTCGAACGGAATGACGTCGCCCGTCCTCAGCGCCGCCGGCCCGATGATGACCTGCTTGCCCTGCTGGCGGAACTGCTCGAGGTCCTTGCCCTTGATGCCGCGGAACTGCGCCATCGGCACGCGCGGCACGGCCCACTCGCCCACCGCGTCGAACTTGATGTCACCGACCATGGTCTTCATGGTGTTGGTGCGGATGTAGTTGGCGAGCGCCTTCTGATCGGTTCCCTTGGTGGCCGTGATCGCCTGCGCCAGCATCTCGCCGATGGCGTAGTTGAACGGCGGCAGGTAGAAACCGAGCGGATCCACTTTCGCCGCTTTGGCCTTGACCGAATAGCGCTGCAGGAATGCCGTCACCGCCGGGTTGGCCATGGTCTTCTCCGGCACCCAGCTGTTGTAGTTGACGAAGCCGTTCAGCATCGGCCCGAGCGCCTCCATGATCGGCGCGAACTGCAGGCCGACCATGCCGCCGCCGATCATCTTGACCGTGGGCCCGACGCCGATCTCGTTCACCGCGCGCACGATGGCCGCGGATTCCGCCGGGTACGAGCACACGAACACCAGGTCGGGCTTGGCGGCGCGAATCGCGCGGATGATCGAGGAGAAGTCCACCGAGTTCGGCGGGTAGTTCTGGTCGTAGACGAACTGGAAACCCTTCGCCTTGGCGATGGCGCGCGCGCCGGTGCACAGGTTCTGCGCGAATTCCGCGTCCGCCGCCATGATGGCGATGGACTTGGCGCCCAGCTTCTGCGCCTGCTCGAGGAACGGCCCGCCCCAGGCGAGCGCGCCGGNNGTTCTGGTCGTAGACCGTCTGCAGTCCCATCGCCTTGGAAATCGCGCGGCCGCCGTTGCACAGGTTCTGCGCGAACTCCGCGTCCGCCGCCATGATGGCGATGGATTTGCCGCCCATCTTCCTGCCTGTCTCGAGGAACGTGCCGCCCCAGGCGAGCGCGCCGGCGCCCCAGGGCGCGTTGTTGAACCACTTGTCGTGCCGGATCTGGGCGTTGACGTCGAAGGAGAAGTTGCCCATCAGCAGCAGGTCGCGCTGCTTGACCAGCGGCATGATCGGCGCCGTCACGTTGGTGCCGTAGGGCGCGATCAGCAGGTCGACCTTGTCGACGTCCAGCAGCTTGGTGTAGATGCCGGGGACCAGGCTCGGGTTGGTCTGGTCGTCGTAGGAAATGAACTGCACCTTGCGCCCGATCAGGCCGCCCTTGGCGTTCACGTCCTCAACCCACATCTGCAGCGCGAGCAGCGCCGCCTTGCCGCCGCCACCGAGGGGGCCGGTCTGCGGCATGCTCATGCCGATCTTGATCGGTTGCTGCGCGGCAGCACCGAAGGCAACAAGTGAAAGCGCGAGCGCGCCCAGCAGTTTCAGAATGTGTTTCATGCCATCCCTCCTCAGGGTGAGTCAGGGCATTATAGTAAGAAATGGTCATGATTCCACGAGAAAGAGCCTCCTATTCCGCGATCGTCGACCGGCCGGCGCTGAAGCTGCCCGGCCGCGCCCGCGTGGTCATCTGGACCATCGTCAACCTGGAGGTGTGGGACATCGCCCGCGCCATGGCGCGCCAGGTGCTGCCGGCGCCCACCGGCGCGGTGCTGCTGCCCGACGTGCCCAACTGGAGCTGGCACGAATACGGCATGCGCGTCGGCTTCTGGCGCTTCGAGGCGCTGTTTCGCAGGCTGAAGATCAAGCCGACCCTGGCGCTGAATGCCCGCGTCTGCGTCGACTACCCGCGCGTGGCGCAGGTCTGCAGGGACGCGGGCTGGGAATTCATGGGCCACAGCTACGAGCAGGGCCCGATCCACCGCGAGGAAGACCAGCCCGGGATGATCAAGCGGTCCCTCGACACCATCGAGAAATTCACCGGCAAGCGGCCGGTCGGCTGGCTCGGGCCGGGCCTGACGCAGACGCTGGAGACGCCTGAGAACCTCGCGGCCGCGGGCGTGAAATACATCGGCGACTGGGTCTACGACGACGAGCCCACCGACATCCAGACCGCCAAGGGTCCGCTCGTCACCCTGCCCTATTCAGTCGAGACCAACGATATCCCGATGATGCTGGTGCAACACCACGAGGCCGCCTACTGGACGCAGAAGTGCCTCGACACCTTCGAGCGCTACTACGAGGAAGGCGCGACCCGGCCGAAGATCATGGCGATCGCGATCCACCCGTACATCAGTGGGCAGCCGTTTCGCATCAAATACCTGGAAGAGGTCTACAAGAAAATCAACAAGAAAAAAGGCGTGCTGCACTGGAACGGGGAGCAGATCCTCGACTGGTACTTGAGAACCCGGAAGTAACCGTCGTCCCCGCGGCCTTAGGCGGGGACCCAGGTTTATCTGCATGCCTTCATATCCTGATGCGCGCGGAGCGCGCCATCTTCTCCACGCGGTCCTTCTGGCGATCGAAGAACGTCAGCCGGGGCGCGATGTACAGGATCGCGTACAGCTCGCCCTTGGATACGGCGCCGTAGCCGACGCCGGACAGGCGGACGTTGTCTGCGCGCCGCACCAGGGAATACTCGAAGCGGAAGCCCTTCTCGCCGGCGAACGGCATCGGCTCAATCTTCCGCAGCTCGAATTTCGAGCCGTCCCGGGTCAGCATGCCCTCGAACATCGCCACAACCTCGTGCGGCTGCATCGACGAGCGGTACGCGAAGCTCTTGCGCTCTGCCGTGGCGCCCGGCGCAACCGCGTGGACGACCTGGTTGCTTTTGAGTCCCGCGTACACCATCAGCTGGTCGATCGGGAGACCCTCCATGGTCCATATCTGCGCCGGCCCAAGGCCCGGCGCCTCGACGTGATTCCAGGGACCGTCCAGCGTCAGCACGAAGCGGTCGCCGATCACCCGCTCCCCGGTTTCCACCTTGGTGATCGTCGCGCAACCCGCGAGCGCGAGCAGCAGCAGGGCCGCTGCCATTCTCATGAGCGTCATGTTTCCGGTTCCTCCAGGTAACTGTTGACCATGCCGGCGTCCACCGCCTGCGGCGCGGCCTCAAGGTAGCGGCGCAGCTGCGCGCGGGCTTCCGCGTTCCTGCCCTGTTTGCGGTAGATCAGCCCCAGGCCGCGATACGCCTCGGCCGGCACGCGATCGGTCGCGATGGCCGCCCGGAAATCCTCCGCTGCCGCATCTTCGTCGCCGGCCCTGCCCCGCATGCGCCGCACTTCGCCGCGCGCATACAGCGACTCGCCCTTCATGTCGGCACGGCCGGACAGGCGGGTCAGCAGCGCGATGCTCTCCTCGTGCTGGCCGCGCCGGACCTCGTCGCCCAGCCAGCCGTGGACGTGCGGAGAAATCTTCTCCCGCCAGGTCCGCGCGTTGCTCGCACCGCCAGGCAGCGTCTTCGAGAGATACAGCAGCGCGTCGCGGCGCTCGTCGGACGGCGGATGCGTCGCGAACAGCGGCCCTGAGCGGGTAGCGTCGTAGTTGTCGCGCGCCTTGACCTCGTTCAGGAGGTTGTCCCAAACCTTCGCTGCTTCGGCCACTTCGTATCCGGCGCGGTGCATCAGCGTAGCGCCAATGCTGTCGGCTTCGCGCTCATGCTCCCGTCCGTAGGCGAACATGCCGGCCAGCATTCCGAGCTGACCGATGGCGCCGACGACGCCGAACAGGCCGAGGAACTGGCCGGCGGCGGAGCGCGCCTTCGCGTCGCGCAACCGCTCGAGGGAATGGCGCTGCAGGTAGTGGCCGATTTCATGACCGAGCACCGCGGCGAGCTGGGATTCGTTGTCCACGCGCAGCATCAAGCCGGTCCAGACCTGCATCATCCCGTTCGGCGCCATCGAGGCATTGAAGTACGGCGTATGCACCAGGTGAATCCGGATGTCCGGGCAGTGGCCCTCGCCCAGCTTGCAGGCGATATCCTGGACATACGCCTGCAGCCCGGCGTCCTTGAGCGCGAACGGGCTTCGCCGCAAGCGCGTCTCCTCGCGATCCATCAGCGCCCAGATTCCGCCTTCGTCGGTCGCGATATCCGGCCGCGCGAAGCGGTCCGGCATGCGCCAGGGACCCGGCGCCGCGCCCTGGCCGAGTGCCCCCCGCGCGAACGGCAGCAGGCCGCAGGCGCAGCCTGCCGCGAGGAAGCCTCGGCGGTTCACTTCCCGACCGGAAACTTGTCGAGCAGCGCATCCACGGTCTCGGCGGCGCGATCCGCTTCCCTGAGGTCGCCCGTGCCCCGGATCAGCCGATTGAACCAGAGGATGCGGCCGCTGTTCAGGTCGACCAGCGACGCATACCCGGTCTGCATCCCGCCGCCGCCGACGGCGTTGCCGCGGGTCAGGATCGCCATCACGATGATCGCCGCCGCCCGTTCGCCGCTGGTATAGCTGTCCCGCACCCAGCTGAACAGCGCGTAGTCGGCGCCCGTGGCGTTCTTCACGGCGCGCGCGGCTTCGCCAAGCGACCAGTCGAGCTTGCCGTCCTTCGTCGGCAGCGCCAGGATGCCGAAGTGGTGCAGCGAGATCGCGCGCGACACGGCGCCGTGCAAGGCATTGACCTCCGCTAGCGCGTCGGCGTCCTTCTCGCTCAAGCTGACGGTGGCGAGGCCTAGCTTCTGCTTCCTCGCGTCGAGCGCCGCCCGGAAGTGCCGGGACGCGGCCTCCGTCCAATCTGCCTTGGGCTCCGCGATTCCTCCCGCCGTGATCGAAAACAGCTCGATGTCGGTCGGCATGATGGCAACCTTCGCGCCCGACGGCAGCGTGTCGAAGCCTGGCGCGAGGTTCTTAGATTGCGCCAGCGCCGGCGCCGCATGAAACGCAACCGCGGCCGCGAGCAGGCGTATTCCCGAACTGAGTTTCATGTTTGCCCCCGACAATTCCTCGATGCGCTAGATGCCAAGCAGGCGCGCAGCATTCCCACCCATGATTCTGCGCTTTTCCGCGGCCGGCAGCTTTTTCACCTTGTTTATGAAACCGACCGGATCCTCCACCCCCATGTCGTAGGGATAGTCGGTTCCGAGCAGGACATGGTCGGCGCCGAATCGCTCGATCAGGTGCTGCAGCATCCCGGGATCGAAGGCGATGGTATCGAAGTAGAACTTCTCCAGCGATTTCGACGGCTTCGTCTTCAGCACTGTCCGGCAGTCCGGCCGCGCCTTCCAGGCATGGTCCATGCGCGCCCAGTAGTGCGCCAGGTAGCCGCCGGCGTGCGGCAGGACCACCTTCAGCTTCGGATGCTTTTCCATCACGCCGTCGAAGATCAGGTGCGCCGTGGCGACCGTGGTTTCCAGCGGGTTGCCGATGACGTTGTTGAAGTAGTGCTCCATCAGCCGGCCGCCGTCGGTGTAGCCGATCGGATGCATGAAGATCACCGCGCCCAGCTGTTCGGCGGCGGAGAAGAACTTGTCCAGCCCGGAGCGGGAAAGCTCCTTCCCGTTCACGTTGGGATTTACTTCCACGCCTTTCAATCCCAGGGAACGAACAAGAAACTTCAGTTCAGAAACTGCCAGGTCCGGATCCTGCAACGGCACCGTTCCCAATCCGACGAAGCGATCGGGATGGTCGGCGACAACCTTGGCGATGCCCTCGTTCACGGAGCGCGCCAGTTCCTGCCCCATGCCGGGCTCGGTCCAGTAGTAGAGCTGGTTCGGCGCGGGCGATACGGCCTGCACGTCGATGCCCATGCGGTCCATGTGCTTCAGCCGCACGCTGATGTCCGAGAGCATCGCGCCGCGGTCCTTCATCTGCTTGACGTTGACCTCGCGAGTCATGGTGTTGGCGAAGCAGACGGAGGGCTCGTATTGCGCCGGGTTCAGGTGCGCGACCTTCGCCGCCACGCCCTGGTTCAGGTAGTGGCAATGGATGTCGATCTTCAGGCTGCCGCGCTTCCTGCTCCTGAGGATCATTTTGTCACCAGCGACGCCGGCGCCTCGGCCTGCTTCGACGGATGCGCCTTCGCGAAGGCATCGAGCTTCGCGCATTCGCCGTAGATGCGCATTGCCGTGGGCACCTTCGATACGTCGCAGTAGAAATACGAGGTCGCCCCGATCACCTGCCCCGAAAGGCAGATGTCGGCCATGGTCGGCGAGTCGCCGTGGCAGAACCGCCCGGTCTCCTTCTCGTTCACCAGGTGCGATTCGATCGCCTCGAGCGCCTTTAGCGACCAGTGCGACAACCACTTATTGCGCGCCGCCTCGTCCTGGCCCATTTCCTTCTCCAGGTAGACGCGGATGCGCGGCACGATCAGCGGATGGCCGTCGGCCGCCGCGATCAGCGACAGGCCGCGCACGCGCGCGCGGCCGCGCGCGTCCTTCGGCAGCAGCGCCGGCAGCGGATGCGTTTCCTCGAGGTACTCCAGGATCGCGAGCGACTGGAACAGCGGCGGCGCTCCGTCGTCCAGGACGAGCGCCGGCACGACGCTCTGCGGATTGAGCGCCTTGTACTCGTCGGTGAATTGCCTGCCCTTGAGGATATCGATCGACACCTCGTCGGCCGCGATGCCTTTCAGGCCGAGCGCGACGCGCACGCGGTACGTGGCCAGCGAGCGCCAGAAGCCATAAAGCTTCATTGATTTACCTTGATGTTGGCTTCCTTGATCAGCTTTCCGAACTTGTCCATCTCAGTCCTGATGAAGGCGCCGAACTGCGCCGGCGTGCTGCTCACCGCTTCGACGCCGAGGTCTGCGAATTTCTGCTTTACCACCGGATCCTGGATGACCTTGACCATGTCGGCGTGAAACCTGTCCACGATCGCCTTGGGCACACCCGCGGGGAACAGTACGCCCCACCAGTTGACCACCACCAGGCCCGGCACGGTGGCGTCGCAGGTGGGTAGTTCGGGCAACAGCGCGAATTTCTGCGCGCCCGTGGCGCACAGCGCGCGCAGCTTGCCGGCGCGGATGTGGGCCATCGCCGGCAAGGCGTCCGAGAAAATGAGCTGGATCTGCTGGCCCAGGAGGTCCTGGACCGCGAGCACGCCGCCCTTATAGGGGATCTCGACCATGTTCACCTTGGTGAGGTTCTTCAGCATTTCAGAACTCAAGTGCGACACGCTGCCCGGCCCGCTGGTGCCGTAGGAGAGCTTGCCGGGGTTGGCGCGCGCGTAAGCGAGTACCTCGTCGAAGGACTTCACCTGCCAGGCCGAGTTCACGACTAGCACGTTGGGCCCGGTCGAGATCAGCGACACCGGCACGAAATCCTTCTCCATGCTGTAGGGCACCTTCGAGAGCAGCGGGTTGACCGCGGCGGGGCCGATGTTGCCGACCACGAAGGTGTAGCCGTCGGCCGGCTGCCTGGCTGAGAATTCCATGCCGATGGATCCGGCCGCGCCGGGCTTGCTCTCGATAATTACCTGCTGGCCCCAGACTTCCGACAGCTTCTGGCCGAAGACGCGCGCCATCAGGTCGGAACTGCCGCCCGGCGGATAAGTGACGATCAGCCTGACGGGCTTCGATGGAAACGCCTGGGCAACGACATTGCTGGAAACAAAGGCCAGCATGAGAAGGAAAAACCTGAGCATGACCACCTCCCGGTTTGGGCTTGCGCAAATTCTTACCGCAACAGTACCCTAGCGCAATGGCCAATGCACTGTCGTTCAATATGCGCCTCCTCGCCCACCACGAACTGCAGGGTTTCGGCGGCATCGGCGAGGGCATGGCACTGCAGCAAACGCGCGGCGGGCGTCGCATCCTGTGGCTGGCCCACGAAGCGGCGCCGAAGAATTTCACCGGCGTGGACGTCACCGACCCGCGCGCGCCGCGCGTCATCGTCCAGACCGACCTGCCGCACGCGAAGATGCGCTCGAACTCGCTCGACGTCACCGGCGACGTCATGGCGGTGGCCTACCAGACGAGCCAGGCCGGCCTGAAGCCTGCTGGTTTTGATTTGTTTGATATAAAAAATCCGGAAAAGCCCGCATTAATTTCCCATTTCGACTGCTCAGGCCCGCATTCGCGCGGCGTGCACCAGGTCTGGTTCGTGGACGGCGAATTCGTGCACATGTCCAGCGGCGCGGCGGATTTCCAGCCGCGCTTTCCCGAGGACGACCAGATCTACCGCATCGTCGACGTGCGCAACCCGTCGAAGCCGGTGGATGCCGGCCGCTGGTGGATGCCCGGCACGCGCGAAGGAGACAAGGAATCCGCGCCGGCGCGCCTCGACCCGAAGATCGCCACCGGCTACCGCGTGCACAACACCAACGTGTTTCCCGAGCGGCCGGACCGCGCCTATTTGGGCTACATCGATGGCGGCGCCTTCATCCTCGACATCGCGGACAAGGCGAACCCCAAAGTCGTCGGCGCGTGGAACCATTCGCCGCCCTTCAACGGCTTCACGCACACCGTGCTGCCGCTTTTCAGCCGAAACCTGCTGGTGGTAAGCGACGAGTGCGTGCGCGACGACGGCATCGACTGGCCGCGCCTGGTCTGGATGGTGGATGGGCGCAACGAGCACAACCCGGTGCCGATCAGCACTTTCCCCGCGCCGCCGGTGGAGGCCTTCATCAAGCGCGGCGGGCGCTTCGGCGCCCACAACCTGCACGAGAACCAGCCCGGGCCGACGTCGTTCCGCTCCGATACGATCATCATCGGAACGTTCTTCAACGCGGGCGTGCGCGCCTACGACACGGCGAATCCGTTCCAGCCGCAGGAGATCGCGTACTACGTGCCCGAAGCGCCGAAACTGTCGCGCAGCGGCGCCATCCAGCTGAACGACGTGTACGTGGACGAGAAGCGCATTGTCTATACGGTTGACCGTCATGCGGGCGGGCTCTACATCCTGGAAATGACAGTGTGAAGCGTGATCCACTCGCCGGGAGGATCCCGATCACATTGATCACGGGATTCCTGGGGAGCGGCAAGACCACCCTCCTCGGCAAGCTGCTGCGGCATCCCGGCATGGACCGGGCCGCGGTCATCATCAACGAGCTGGGCGACGTCGGCATCGACCACCAGCTTGTCTCGACCTCCTCCGAGCAAATGACCCTGCTCGGCAACGGCTGCCTGTGCTGTACCGTGCGCACCGACCTGCAGGAAACCCTGCGCGAGATGTTCATCAAGCGGCGCGCCGGCGAAGTGATCGACTTCGACCGCGTCTTCGTCGAAACCACCGGCCTCGCCGACCCGGTGCCGGTGCTGCATTCCTTCCAGAGCGACGGCCTGCTCGGTGCCCAGTACCGCCTCGACGGCGTGGTGACGGTGGTGGACGCAGTCAACGGCATGGGCCAATTGGATACGCAGCCCGAGGCAGTCAAGCAGGCCGCCGTGGCGGACAGGATCGTGCTGTCCAAAACCGATCTTTCCCGGGATTCTTCTGCTTTGCTTTCCCGGTTGAAGAGCCTGAATCCTTATGTCTTGATAACCAGTGCCATTCACGGCGAAATCGATCCCTCCCTTCTCACCGGCCTGAGCCCGGGCACCGCGAAGGCGCTGCCCGCCGAACTGAATCGCTGGCTCGGCGAAGGCGACACGTATCTTGGGAAAGCGTTAAAGAGAAATCACGACGCCGCGATCCAGACCTTCAGCCTGCGCTTCGACCGTCCTTTCACCTGGGACTCGCTCAACGCGGCGCTGCAGACCCTCACCGCCCTGCGCGGCCCGGACCTGCTGCGGGTGAAGGGAATCGTCAACGTCGAGGGCGAATCAGGGCCGGTGATCCTGCAGGCGGCCCAGCACGTGATTCATCCGCCGGTGACCCTGGATGGCTGGCGCGACGCCGACCGCTCGACGCGCATCGTCTTCATCACGCGCAACATTGCGCGCGAGGCAGTCGAATCCCTTTTCGGCGCCGTCGGCGCCCTTACTCAGGATTAATGCCAGCCTCGCGGAAACCGCGGCCCCAGGCGTCCATCTGGCGCCGGGTGAAGGCATCGAGTTCGGCCGGGGTCGAAGCGGCCAGCGCGAAGCCGTGGCGGTCGATCTGCTCGCGGATCTGCGGCCGCGCGATGATCGCGGTCAGCTCCTTCGACAGGCGCTGGGCGATGTCGGCCGGCATTTTCGCGGGTCCCCAGAGGGCGGCGAAGAACTCGACGGTGATCGGCGGCATGCCGGCTTCGACGGTGGTGGGAACATCCGCTAGCAGCGGCCAGCGCTGCGGCAGCGTGGTGGCGAGCGCCTTCAGGCGCCCGTCCTTGATGTGCGCGAGGCTGACAGTGGGCGTCGCGAACACGGCATGGATCGTGCCGCCGAGGACGTCGACCACGGAGGGCGCTTCGCCCTTGTATGGCACGCGCAGCATGTCGACGTTCGCCGTCTTCACGATCTGCGCGTAAGCCAGCTGGCTCGCGCCGCTATAGGTGGCGAAATTGACCTTGCCCGGGTTGGCGCGCGCGTACTGCAGGAACTCCTGCATGTTGTTCACTCGCAGGCTGGGCGTAACGACCAGGAAGAAGGCGTAGCGGCCGACGAGCGAGACCGGCGTGAACGCGGCGAAGGGGTCGTAGGGCGGCTTTTTCTGGAGCAGCGGCACCTGCACCATCGCGGTGTTGGTCGCGAGGAAAAGCGTATGGCCATCCGGCGGCGCCTGCAGGACGGCCGTGGCGGCGATGACGCCGTCCGCCCCGGTCCGGTTCTCCACCACGAAGGGCTGCCCCATCGATTCGGTCAGCGCCTGGGAAAGCGTGCGGGCGACGATGTCGGTCGAGCCGCCGGCGGGGAACGGAATCACGACGCGTACCGGCTTGGATGGGTATTGCGCCAGCACGGCGCTCGAGAGCAATGCGGCGGTGAGAGTCAGGAGAAGTTTTTTCATGTCAGTTCGCTCGCTTTGAGTTCGGCGCGCAGGCCTTCGGCCTCGGCCTTTGCGTAGTTGAGTTCGATCTTGATTCCGTTCGGGTCAAGCATGAAGAGCTGGTAGAGGCCCTGGTCGTCGACCTGGCGCTGCTTGAAATCGACGCCCAGCGTCCTCAGGTGCGCCATCATCTCACGCAGCCCGGTGGCGCGAAACGCGAGATGGTCGATGGCGCCGCTGCCGGCGGTGGCCTGCGATTCCTGGCCGACGTATTTCTTGCGGTTCTCCGAAACGTTCTTGCCGCCCTCGGTGACGTGCACCACGTCCTTGTCGCCCAGGTAGAGCCAGAACACCGGGAACTTGAAGTCCGGATTAGGACCCACGCGCATGCCGAGCACGTCGACGTACCAGGCGCGTGTCTTCTCCATGTCGGAGGTCTGGAGAAGAAAGTGCTCGATATGGCTCAAGGGCATGTCAGACCTTCCCCAGCGCTTTCAAAATCCGCTCCGGCGTGAAAGGCATGGCCGTAACACTAGCGCCAAACGGCGACAGCGCGTCGTTGATCGCGTTCATCACCGCCGCCGGCGCGCCGGCCGTGCCGGCCTCGCCCACGCCCTTGGCGCCGAGCTGCGACTGCATCGTCGGTGTCTCCACGTGCGCACAGACGATATCCGGCATTTCGCCGCTCATTGGCACCAGATAGTCGGCCATGTTGCCGTTCAGCAGCTGGCCTTCCGGGCTATAGAGGCATTCCTCGAACAGCGCCGCGCCTATCCCCTGTACCACCCCGCCGCGCAGCTGCTCGTCCACCAGCATCGGATTGATCACCGTGCCTGAATCCTCCACGCACCAGTGCTTGAGCAGTTTCACGAATCCGGTATCGGTGTCCACCTCGACGAGCGAGGCCTGGATGCCGTTGGTGAAGGTGAAGCCGTACTGGCGCGGCGTGTAATGCCGCGTCACGGTCAGCTCGGACTGGAAGTCCATCGGCAGGGTATCGGGGCGGAAGTAAGCCACCCGGCCAAGCTCCGCAAGAGGCAGCAGGGGTTGGAGGCTTAAATTGTTTGTCACCGAATTTTCCCGGATATCAAGCTTCTCTTTTTCGATATTCAGGATCTTTGAAGCAATTTCCAGAATGCTCGTCCGCAGGGCCCGTCCCGACTGCAGGACCGCTTCGCCGCCGATGCCCGCGCCGCGCGATGCCCAGGTGCCGCCGCCGTAGGGCGTCACGCCGGTGTCGCCCGTTATTACCTTTACTTTGTCGAGAGAAACCCCGACGGCACTCGCTGCAATTTGCGCGAAGATGCCCTCGGTTCCCTGCCCCTGCTCGGTGACGCTGCACATCACCGTCACCATCCCGGTGGGCTCCAGGCGCAGCGTGGCGCCATCCTGCGCCGAAATGCGCGCGCCGCCGACGCCGTAGAAGGCGGGCGACGGATTGGTGACTTCGATCATCGCGGCCAGGCCGATGCCGCGATAGATTCCCTTTTTTCGCAGCCGGGCCTGTTCTTCTCTTGCTTGCTGGTAACGCATTTTTTTCAAGAGCAGATCCAGACACTGGTGGTGCGAGAGCTTTTCGAACTTGATGCCCGATGGAAACGTGTACGGGTAGGCATCGTCAGCGATCAGGTTTTTCCTGCGGAACTCCGCCGGATCCATGCCGATCTTCGCCGCAGCCTTGTCGACGATGCCTTCGGTCAAAGCCACGGCGATCGGATGGCCGACCGCGCGGTACTGGCAGGTGACGTTCTTGTTGGTGAACACCACGTTGAGCTTCGCGCGGTACTTCTGGTGCTTGTAAGGCCCGCCCGTCAGGTTAACCACCTGGTTGCCCTCGATGCCGCTGGTGCGCGGATAGACCGAGTACGGGCCGATCGCGGTCAGGTCATCCAGGTCGAACGCNNTTCGTGCATGCCAGCCGTACCCTGGCCTTGTGCTCCCGCGCGTGAATGTCCGTGGCAAAGGACTCCAGCCGGTCCGCGACGAACTTCACCGGCCGGCGCAGCATCACCGAGAGCGCCGCGGTCGCCATCTCGTCGGGATAGACGTGCACCTTGATGCCGAAGGAGCCGCCGACGTCCCTCGCGATCACCCGCACGCTTGCCTCCGGAATGCCGAGGTGCCGCGAGAAGATGTCCTGCATCATGTGCGGCGCCTGGGTCGAGTGATAGACCGTCAACGAGTGCTCGGCCGCGTTGTAATCGGCAAGGATGGAGCGCGTTTCCAGGCAGACACCCGTATGGCGCCCGAAGTCGAAGGTCTCCTCGACCACGACGTCGGCTTGCGCGAATGCCTCATCGACGCCGCCCGTGTCGTGGGCTCGATGAAAGCAGATGTTGTCGCTGAATTCCCTGTGGATGATCCGCTTGCCCGCCAGGGACTCTTCCATGTCGATCACGGCGGGTAGTTCCTCCCACTCCACCTCGATCAGCGCCAGCGCATCCTCGGCGCGGGCGCGCGTCTCCGCGACCACCGCGGCCACCGCCTCGCCCTGCCAGCAGGCGCGGTCGACCGCGACCGCATGCTGGGGCGGCGACTTGATTCCCTTCAGATGGGCAAGGACGCCCACCCAGGGCGTGCAGTACTCGGCAATCTCTTTTCCATCGAGGACGGCGATGATGCCGGGAAGAGCCTGCGCTTTTTCTTTCCTGAGAGACTTGATTCGGGCATGCGCATAAGGGCTTCGATAGAAGACCACATGGGCGAGGCGCGGCAATCTCAAATCGTCGACATAAGCGCCACGCCCCTGCAGCAGGCGCTTGGCGTTGGCGCGCGGCACGCTCTGGCCGATGTAACCCCGGTCCACCTTGGTGCCGGGCGCGTGGAGAGGAAGCTCAGCCTTTCCCACGGATCACCTCCTCGATCGAGTCGACGATCGCTTCGTAGCCGGTGCAGCGGCAGAAGTTGCCGGAGATATGGGCCCGGATTTCCTCCCTGGATGCCGGTTTTCCTTTTTCAACCAGTTCCTGGGCGGCGAGCAGCATGCCCGGCGTACAGAACCCGCACTGCAGCGCATTGCGCTCGTGAAACGCCTTCTGCAGCTCCGCGAGTTCCTTCGAATCCGAGAGTCCTTCGATCGTGTCGACCCGGCAGCCATTGGCCTGCACCGCCAGCATCAGGCAGCCGCGCACGATCTCGCCGTTGACCCGCACCGTGCACGCGCCGCAGACGCCGTGCTCGCAGCCGGCATGCGACCCGGTCAGCTCGAGCTCGTCCCGCAGGAAATCGACCAGGTGCTGGCGCGCGGAAACCCGCCGGCTCACCGCCGTGCCGTTGACGGTGAGCGTTATGTCGTAGTCGTGTTCCATGCGCGTTCCAGAAGCACGCCGGCAAGGTGCAGCTTCGCCTTGGCGGAATTGTAAAGGTCGGCAGAGGGGTCGAGGTTCTTCCTCAATTCCTCTTTTGCTTTTTCCACGTCGTTGAACAAAAACAATCGGGGCTTCGCTCCCACCCCGAAAAAAACGAACCGTTCGTTGTGCCTCGCCAAACCCACCATCGCGTAGTCGCCGTGGCGGCGCGTCAGTTCCAGGAACACCGAGCGATCGGACTTCGCCGCCACCGCGAATTCCACGGCCACCAGCAGCTCGCCCGGATTCAGGTCGGTTTCAAACAAGTCCTTGAAGAATTTTTCCGCGGAGACCCTGCGTTCTCCGGCCTTTCCAGCAATAACAAGGGTTGCATTCAGGGCAACCGCGCAAGCCGGATACTCCGCCGCAGGATCCGCGAGCGCACGGCAGCCTCCGATCGTGCCGCGGTTGCGGATCGCGGCGTGCGCGACGTGCGGCACCGCCTGCGCGAGCAGCGGTACATGGTTTTTGATTTCAGCTGATTGTTCCAGGCGGGAATGCGTGACTAGCGCACCTACCTTCACCTTGTCGTTCAAAACCTCTATTTCCGAAAGGCCCGGCAATCCGGTGATGTCCACGAGCAGCTCGGGCGAGGACAGCCGCATGTTGAGCGACGGGATCAGGCTCTGCCCGCCCGCCAGCGCCTTTGCAGCCGGATTCGCGAGCAGCTCGAAGGCACCGGCCAGGGTGGCCGGCTTCGCGTAGGCGAACGCGGACGCCTTCATTTCTTCTTCGTGCCCTTGCGTGCGGGCCAGATTCCCCTGTGTTCCAGCTCGTCCATGGATTCGCTTGTGAACTCCGCACTGGGTGCGTCGCCGCCGATCACGAACATCAGCACGCCGCGCTTGCCGCCCGGTCCCTTTTTCAGGTTCATGAAGCGGCGCGAGGCGCCGGGCGGAAAGGAAATGACGTCCATGGGCTTCAGGTCGACGTGCTCGACCCGGCCCTTCTCGTTCTCCCACGAGGCGCGCCAGAGGCCGGTCATGCAGATGAAGGTCTCGTTGGTGTCGTGGTTGTGCAGCATCGGGCCCTTGCCGGGCAGCGCGCGGCAGTAGCCCAGGTTGAAGCCCTCGGAGACCTTGATCGCGGCCATGCGCGCCGCCTTCTCGCCCACCGGCGACTGCTTGCCGTCGCGCTCGGTCCTGGGCGGCTGGAAGCCGATCACGTTGTAGAGCGTGCGGCGGCAGTCGGGATGGAAACTGTCGGGCAGGCCGCCATCGAAGCCCTTGAGCCGCGAGAAACGAGCCACGCGCTTCATCATTTCGCTGCGCTTCACGCCGCGGCGCGGCAGTGTTTCGCGGTAGGCCATCGTTTCCCTCCTCTATCTCCAGCGGGGATGGTAGCGTATCGACAAGGGGGGCAGGATGGCGAAATCGCAGGTCGGCATGGTCGGATTGGGCATCATGGGATCGGCCATGGCGGCAAACCTCATCAGGGCGGGTTTCAAGGTCGTCGGCCATGACCCGGTGCCGGCATGCCGCGCCCGCCATCGCAAGGCGGGCGGGATCATTGCGGAAAACGCGGCCGACCTTGCCGCTTCCGTGAATGTAATTGTCACCTCGCTTCCATCCGCCAAGGCCTTGCTGGATGTCGCAGGCCAACTGGCACGGGCAAATCGAATCCGGCAAATCGTCGTCGAGACCAGCACCCTGCCGATCCCGGTCAAGGAGTCGGCGCGCCGGAAGCTGGCCGCCGCCGGCATCACGCTGCTCGACTGCCCGCTGAGCGGCACCGGTGCGCAGGCCCGCGTCAAGGACCTGATCGTCTATGGCAGCGGCGATGCGGCGGCGTTCAAGCGGACCATCCCGGTCCTCAAAGGCTTCTCGCGCGGCCACTATTACGTCGGCAAGTTCGGCAACGGCTCGAAAATGAAGTTCGCCGCCAACCTGCTGGTGGCGATCCACAACATATCCTCGGCCGAGGCGGTGATCCTCGCGCGCCGCTCCGGGCTGGATCCCGCCCTCGCGGTGAAAGTGCTCGGCGACGGCGCCGGCGCCTCGCGCATGCTGCAGGTGCGCGGCCCGCTGATGGTGCGGCGCTCCTACCTGCCCGCCACGGTGACGAACGAAACCTGGCGCAAGGACATGAAAATCATCGGCGATTTCGTGCGCAGCCTGAAGAGCCCGGCGCCGCTGTTCAACGCCACCAAGGCGATCTACAGCGCCGCCCTTGCGCAGGGCTACCTCAAGTCGGATACGGCGGCGGTATGTGCCGTTCTGGAACGCAAAAAGCGGAAATGACAGGAGAAGGCATGAACACCCTGGAAGACGTAACGTATGAAGTGAAGGACGGCGTAGCCGTGATTTCCCTCAACCGGCCGCAAGCGCTGAACGCCTTCACGC
>CXWL01007332.1_pt1 | contig 29414 bp, 25 predicted proteins | sample 590931 | NCBI WGS metagenome assembly CXWL01 (sample SAMEA3498368, study PRJEB10139) | groundwater metagenome | biome: water well; material: biofilm material | place: Germany | collected 2015-04-27 | reverse complement strand
TATGACCGCATCGCCCAGCGCTCGGGCTTCATTCATTATCGCCACAAACTATGAAGTGGGAAACTGGCTTGGCCGCGCTGCTGCTGTACCTGTCACTTGCAGGCTGCACTGCAAGTGTGAGGTCAATAACGCCGTCGACCACAGGCCCCGGAAACCCAGTCATCGATGAACCGGGTGGATTGCCTGCGGGGTATCGCCTGGTCTGGTCCGATGAATTCTCCGCAGATGGCCTGCCCGACCCAACCCATTGGCGCTATGATACGGGCGGCAATTTGCAGGGTTGGTTCAACAACGAGAAGCAATATTACTCTGCCGGACGCCTGTCGAACACGCGGGTGGAAAATGGAGCCCTGATCCTTGAGGCGCACAGCGAGAAACTCGATTCCGCAAGATTTCCCGATTGGGGCGGCCAAGCCTATTCATCGGGCAAGATCGTGACCGATGGCGTCAAGACTTTCACCTATGGCTTCATTGAAGTGCGAGCCAAACTGCCATGTCAGGTCGGATCCTGGCCGGCCATCTGGACCTTGTCGGCAGCACCATACTCGAAATGGCCCGATGATGGTGAGATCGACATAATGGAGCATACCGGATCAAGGGCGGGCAAGATCCAGCAATCGACCCATACCAAGAGTTACAATCACATCATCGACACCTCAAGATCGACCAAGACCGATTTGGCCGACGCCTGCACCAATTTTCACAACTATCAGCTGACCTGGACGCGAGACTACATCAAACAGGGCATAGATGGCCGCAACCATATGATCTATCGCAACGATCACTCCGGCAACCACGCCGACTGGCCCTTTGTCCAACCGCAGTATCTGTTGCTCAACCTGGCGGTAGGCGGCGATTATGCTGGTCCGCAAGGCATCGATGACACCTCGTTCCCGTGGCAGATGCAGGTCGATTACGTTCGCATCTATCAGGCGCCTTAGCGCCCTACCCAATACGCACACTCGCCCCTCCATCGACGGGCAACAACACGCCGGTGATGAACTTTGCCTCATCGGACGCAAGGAACAGCGCAGCGTTGGCTGTGTCCCAGCCGCTGCCCATCCCGCCTGCCAAGGGCACCCGCTTGTTGCGTTCGGCGCGGACGTCCTCGACACTGCGGTCGGTCGCCCCGGCGATACCGGCGACCGCCATTGGCGTATCCATCAGGCCGGGAAGGATCGCGTTGCAGCGGATTCCACGACCCCCATTGAATTGGGCGACGCTGGTCGTGAGCCGGTTCACGCCCGCCTTCGACAATTCATAGGCAAGCTGGAACCCGCCGGCGACCGATGCCAGCGAAGAGATATTTACGACCACGCCAGACCTCGCCTCGCGCATGGACGGCAGAGTGGCGCGGATCATCTGCCACATCGCCTTGAGGTTGACAGTCATCGTCCGGTCAAAGGCATCATCGCTCAACAAATGGGCCGGGCCATCGCCGCCCCAGCCGACGCCGACATTGTTGACGAGAATATCGATCCCGCCCCAGCGCGCGAGCGCGGCCTCAACGACCGTGTGGCATTCGGCATCCTTCACAATGTTGGCGGCGTGAGCAAAGGCGTTGCCGCCCTCCCCTCCTATCAGCGCGACGGTTTCTTCCGCACGGGCGAGATCGCGATCGACGCACATGACATCCGCCCCTTCACGGGCAAATGTCATTGCCATCGCGCGGCCATTGCCGACCGTCTCACCCGGTTCCTGCCCCGCGCCGACAATAATGGCGCGTTTGCCGGCCAGCCGCCCCGCCACGCTCAATAACCCTTCAGCGCAGGATCGAGCGTTTGGCCTTCATCGAGCTGGACGCCGAAGCTGTTGAGGAACATCGAAACCTGCGTGTATTGGCCGATGGTGAAGACCAGATCGATCTTCTGCCGGTCGGTGAAGAAGGTCAGCGCAGCCCAACTGGCGTCGCTCACGAAGAAGCTCTTGGTCAGATCATCGACCACGCGCAACATGGCCCGGTCGCGCTCTTCCCAGCCCTCTGCCTCCGGCCCGCTTTTGATGCGTTCGACTTCGGACTCGGTCAGGCCCGCATCGAGCCCGATGGGCACATGCTGCGTCCATTCATAGCCAGACTTGCAATTGAAGCCCGTGCGCAGGATCGCCAGCTCACGGTCGCGCGGCGACAGCGAATTGCGCTTCGAGAGGATATAGCCGCCCCATTGCAGGAACCGGTCAAGCGCCTGCGGCACATGGGCGAGTGTGCGGAAAATGTTGAGCACCCGACCCGTACCGATCAGCGGCGCGAGCGCCTCTTTCTGGGCATCGTCGAGCGTGGCAGGATCAAGCGGTTCGATCCGCGGGGCGGTCAGGCGCATGTTTGAGTCTCTCCCATGGCGGCGATGTTTCGCCTTTCTCTTTATCCGTAATGTCGGCATGCCCAGATGCAAGAGTCGGCAGCTTCTATTGCGAGATTGGCATTTGATTGCAGAAGACGATCTTGCGCCGATCGGAACCGACACGGGTGCAGACCTGCTGACACCCGACGACCATGCGAACGAACGGTTCGTCGAAGCCAATCTGAAGCGTAATTTCATCGCGCATTTCGCGCACGGAATGCTTGGGATGACGGGCTTTCGCCTGATTTACGCGCCCACCTTCGTTCCGAACTACCTATATTTGCTGACCGGCTCATCGCTCATGGTCGGTCTTTCTCAGGCGTTGCAGCAGGCCGGAGCCGTGCTGTCGCCGCTGTTGAGTGCAAGCCAGATCGAGGACAAGAAGCGGATCATGCCGCATGCCACGCGCAATGGCCTGATGATGCGCATCCAGTTGCTCAGCCTCGCACTGTCCGGCTGGCTCCTGAGCGGGCCATGGCTTGCCGGCGCGACGATCTTTTTCCTGTTTCTTCTCGGCTATTATAGCGGCGCCCAGCGCGTCTCGTTCCAGATGCTGATGGCCAAGGTCATCCCCTTGAGGAATCGCGGGCGATTGCAGGGCTATCGCAATCTTGCCGGCGGCGCGATTGCCGCTGCACTCTCCTGGTGGGCGGGCAGCACGCTGATCGAGAAAAATGTGCTGGGCAACGGTTATGCGACAACATTCATGTTGAGCTTCATCCTGACCAGCCTCGGACTCGTGGTACTCGCTGCCGTCATCCACGAACCCGACAATCACCGCGCCCGCGCGCCGATGCGACTCAAGGACCGGCTCAGGGAACTGCCGGCGCTTCTTGCCGACCGCAATTACAAATTCTTCCTGATCGCGCAGTTGCTGACGACGGCTGGGCGGATCGCCATGCCGTTCTGCATCCTCCATGCCGGCGAAGTGATGCGGCTCGATGGAAAGGCACTCGGCCTGCTCTCACTTGCCTTTCTCGGTGCCGACACGCTGTCGAACCTTGTGTGGGGCGCAATGGGCGACAGGAAGGGATTCCGGCTGGTTTATATCCTGTCCAGCATCCTGTGGATCGGTGCATTCCTCCTGATGCTGGTGGCGAAGGATCAGGGCGGCTTTGTTCTTGGCTTCATCGCGTTGGGGGCCGCGCTCTGCGGATACTCGATGAGTGCACAAACGCTGGTTCTCGAATTCGGATCGCGCGAGGATACGCCGATGCGGCTCGCCCTTTCGACAACCGCCGAAACCTCGGTTGCGACCATCGGCCCGATCATTGGCGGCCTTATTGCGACCTTTTACGGCTTTGTGCCGCTGATCTGGCTTTCCGTCACCTTGATCTCGGCGGCGCTGGGTGTGATTGTCCTTGCAGTCGTTGAGCCTCGTCATGCGAAGGCAAGGTAGGTAATTGAGACTATTCGGGAAATGGATTCGGGAGAAGTAACATGATCTGGACTTTGATACTGGCGGCCACCGCCGGGATCACCGCGCCCGTGGACTATACGGACGGCGCCAACTGGCTATGCCGCCCCGGCCGAGATGACAGCTGCGCGGTCTCGATCGATGCGACCAGTATTGCTGCCGATGGCAAGCTGACCCCCGTCGCCTTCGTGCCCGCAAAGGCGCCCACCGCCGATTGCTTCTATATCTATCCGACCGTCTCAATAGACAAGACGCCCAATAGCGACATGATTGCGAACGATGAAGAACATGCCGTCGTCGCATATCAATTTGCGCGATTCGGATCGGTCTGCCGAACCTTTGCACCATTGTATCGGCAGGTTACGCTCACAGCGCTTCGTTCAGCAGCGATGGGGCAGCAAAGCGGGGCCGATCGCGCGCTGGCCTTTGGAGACGTCCGCGCGGCGTTCAAGAACTATCTCGCACACGATAACGGCGGACGGCCCTTTGCGCTGGTCGGTCACAGCCAGGGCTCGCGTATGCTGAGCCAGTTGATCAAAGAGGAAATCGACGGCAAGCCAGTGCAGGCGCGGATGCTTTCCGCGCAATTGCTGGGCTTCGACACGATTGTGCCAAAGGGTGCGGATGTCGGTGGCGATTTCAAGTCTGTGCCGCTGTGCCGCAAGCCGACCCAGACGGGTTGCGTCATCGGCTATGTCAGCTTCCGTGGCGACTCCCCACCGCCCGCGGAGAGCCACTTTGCAAAATCCGACGACCCCGCGATGCAGGTCGCCTGCACCAATCCTGCCGCGCTGGGCGGCGGGAAGGCAGTGCTCGATTCCTACCTGGGCACGAAGGGAGCGGGCCAATCATCGGTTCTCCCGTCCGAATGGGTGAAGGGCGGAGCGCCCGTTGCTACCCGCTTCGTCAAGGTTCCCGGGCTGGTTTCGGCCGAATGTCGCCGGGACGAACATGGCGCCTATCTCGCTGTTACCGTCAATGCCGACCCGGCCGACCCGCGCACCGATGCCATTGTCGGCGATGTCGTTATCGGCGGAACTGTGCTGAAGAATTGGGGGTTGCACCTGATCGATGTCAACATCGCCCAAGGCGACCTGATTGGCATCGTCGCAGCACAGGCCGCAGCATTCGCCAAGGCAAAATAGGCAAGGAAACCTTGCCTCAAAAAGAAAGGGGCGCCGCCCCGATCAGGGGGCGGCGCCATCGTTTCGTGCATCGATCGGATCAGAACGTCTTGCGCACCGTGATGCCGTAGGTGCGCGGCTGGTTGGTGTTGAACCCGAGCCGTGCCCGCCCGCCGCGTTCGCGGTCGAAGCCGAGCAGCGCATTTTCGTCGAACAGGTTGTTGACATAGCCAATGACCGAAAGACCATTGTCGAAGTCCACGCCTGCACTGAAGTTGACCAGCTGGTAGCTCGGCAACTGCAAGTTGACGATCGTCGCGTTGGTTCCCGAGGCACCGCCGAACGGCAGGCCCGAAACGAAGCTGCGCGGGTTGTTTTCCTGATCGCTTGGCTGGGTAAAGCGGTTCCCGACATGCTGGACAGACGCCGTAACATTGCCTTTGGCACCATCGCTGACCGGGAAGCTGTAGCTTGCCGTGGCCGCAATCTGGAACTTCGGAACCGAAGCCAGACGATTGCCATCACGAATACCGGCAAGAACCGCGCCTGTCCCGCTCACCACCGTTGAGTCGAACTTCGCACTGAGCAGGCTGCCCGAAATTCCGAGATCGAGACCGTCGGTTGGCTGGAGGCCCAGTTCGAATTCAACGCCTTGCGTATGCGCTTTGGGTACGTTGAAAACGATGCGTGACGAACAGGAGCCGGCATCGAGCGTGGTCTGCAAGTTACTGATGTCGGTATAGAATGCCGCCGCATTGAAGGTGAAACCACGGCCCTGCGTTTTCACGCCCGCTTCATAGTTCCAGAGCGTTTCATCGTCATAATCCTGGAATCCGCCAAAAATCGCCCGGTCGGCGGGCGTGCAGAGATTGGCGTTGAGTGGATCGTTGACGCCGCCAAGGCGGAATCCCTTCGAAGCCTGGGCGTTAAGGGTTATGTTGTTCGATGCCTCATAACTCAGCAGGAACCGCGGGGTGAAACCGCTCGATTTGGTGCGATCGACCTTCCCGCTATCGCCGTTGGCGAACAGACCGCCGGAGGTGATGGTGCGGACTTCCTTGAAATCGTAATAACGTCCACCCGCAGTCAAGGTCAGCGCATCGACGATTTCGTAGCTCCCTTCACCGAAAACCGCGATCTGCTTCAGATTATAGGGCAGGTCGGAGTTGAAAGGTGAGTTCGGGCCAAAACCGTTTGCGACTGCCGCCGAGGTTCCCGCTCCAAGCGTTGCATCGGTAAAGGCATCATAACCGGGCGTGGGCAGGCGCTGGGCATAAACGCGATCGGTGTTCGAATAGAAACCGCCAAACACCCATTGGAGGGGGCCGTCGCCATTCGAGCTCAATCGCAATTCCTGCGTGAAGGACTGAACCTTCGTCGTGTCCCGCAGGTTCGAAGGCAGGATTACGGCTGCGGCAGGATAGCCGAGATCCACCGAGACACTTCCCGTCAGCGCACTGGCATCGCGGCTCACCAGGATGTTGCGATCGGTGTAGCTGGTGACCGAGGTCAGGTCGACGCCGCCAAGGCCCGCCTTGATCGTCGCGTCAGCGATGAAAATCTCATCCTCGAACGCCTCATCCANNAGGTTGAACACTTCTTCGCGATTGAAGCCGTCGGTCATGATCTTCTGGTAAATCACGCGCGGCGTGATCGAGATCGAGTCAGAGGGTTCAAAGGTGATCGCGACGCGGCCTCCATAACGTTCGCCGCTATTGACGTCCTTCTTGATGCCCGTTGGTGTAAGCGCGTCGATGAAACCGCCATAGCGCGTGTAGTAACCGACGGCACGGATCGCCGCATTGTCACCCAATGGCGCGTTGATCGCACCTTTGAGATGGCCGCCAAAATCATTGCCATCGACCAAATTCACATTGGCTTCGACCGTTCCTTCCGTCGCGCCAATTTTCGGCTGGTTGGTGATGTAGCGGATGGTGCCGCCGACCGAACCCGAACCGAACAATGTGCCTTGCGGGCCGCGCAGGGTTTCGACGCGATTCAGGTCGAACAGGTCAAGATCGGGTGTGAAAAGCGAAAGCGAGATCACCGATTCATCGAGATAGATGCCAACCTGCTCCTTCACGCCGGGCTGATCGCGAACGATCTGGCCCGCCGAAACGCCGCGGATTGCGACCTGGCTCTGGCCCGGCCCGAGATTCTGGATGGTGAGGCCAGCGACGTTGCGTGACAGGTCTTCAAGCGTCGTTGCGCCCGAACGCTGAATGTCTTCAGCAGTCTGCGCGTTGATCGAAAAGGGCACATCCTGAATCGTCGAGTTGCGCTTGTTTGCGGTCACGATGATTTCGTTGCCAGCGGCATCCTCTTCGGCGGCGTCTTGCGCCATAGCGGTGCTGCTGATCGCCAATGCGGCGCACAGCGCGATATATGGGATGGTGCTGACGCCCTTGAAGGCCGGACGACTAGGTCGATTCATGGTATTTCCCCTCCGGAATCTGTTCATTTTTGCAGATTATTTTCGTTCGAATATTCGTTGCGCTACTCAACAAAACCGAATGAAATCAGCCGTATCTGGATTTTCACCGACTGATTTTCNNACAGCCACTCTTTCGACAAACGCTGTTGCCGCAACGCCACACCGACTATGTGCGCGGTATATCGGCAGCAATGGCCTCAGCCTTGGCGAAGAGCGCCGGATCGATCACCAACCCAGACGCTGCGGCATTTTCCGCCAGTTGCTCCGGCCTGCTCGCCCCCACGATCGCCGAGGCGATATTGGGTTCTCGGAGCACCCAGGCCAATGCGAATTGCGACATGGTGCACCCGGCCTCGACCGCCAGCGGCTTCATCCCTTCGACCGCCGCAATCACAGCGTCGCGGTGCCATGTGCCCATCATCGTGTTCATGGTCTCGCTCGCCGCGCGGCTATCGGCGGGCGGCGTGGCACCGACCCTGTACTTGCCCGAGAGTACGCCTTGGGCAAGCGGAGACCAGACAATTTGTGAGATGCCATTCGCGGCGCACAGGGGAATGACGTCCTTTTCCGGCCTGCGCCACAGCAGCGAATATTGCGGCTGGCTTGAAACGAACTTCTCTGCCTCTGGAACCAGCGCCAACGCGTCCCTGATATTCTGGGGTGACCACTCCGAAAAGCCGATCCAGCGCGCTTTGCCCGATTTGACCAGCTTGCTCAGCGCAGCCATCGTTTCTGCAAGCGGCGTATTCTCATCGTACCGATGGCACTGGTAGAGATCGACATAGTCGGTCTGCAGGCGCGCCAACGATGCATCGATCTGCTTTTCGATCTGCGCTGCAGAAAGCCCGCGATCTTCCTTGCTCATCGGAAAAAACACCTTGGTGGCAAGGATATAGCTGTCCCGCGCGCGCCCTTTCAACGCCTCGCCAAGCACAGTCTCTGCCGCGCCCACGCCATAGACGTTTGCCGTGTCGATGAAATTGATCCCGAGGTCGAACGCTGCATCGACACAGGCACCGGCCTTGTCGCGCTCGATCCCGACGCCCGTCGTCAACCACGTGCCAAGCGAAATTTCGGAAACATGGAGGTCGGAACTGCCAAGTTGGCGGTATTTCATGCGGCGTCACTCCTCAATCGGTCCAGCCGCAATGGAGCACAGGGATCGCGCGAGCAAGACGGTTGTGTGCTGGCCACGATGCCACCTTGGCCCCACGGATCGTTTTCCGCCGCGGGGAGCCTTTCCTATGGACGCTGGTTGTGGTATGTTCATTTTATGTTCCCGTCATTTCAGACTCTCTTTTTCCACCCTGCTCCAGCGTTAGGAAACTTTGAGGCAAGCAACGGTTCAACGATCGATCAGAACGCTTCAACGCGAAAATCGAACCCCATGGGTGCCCTCAACTTAGTCCACTCAAAGTTGACGGTTTTGAACAATCTGCCGGCTACTGGCCACCGCACTTTGCTCCCGGGTGCTATAAAAATTTGCGACCCGAATCCGTATTGAGATGATGAAACTATGCTCGGCAGAGCCCACTCAAACAGTAAGCGCGCTTCCCAACATGCATCGAAAAATCAAAGCCGATGAAGTGCGAATTGGCATGTTCATTCATGCCTTTGAAGGGCCGTGGATGGTGAACCCGTTCTGGCGGACGCGACTGTTGCTGACCGAACAGGCGCAACTCGACAAGCTGGCAGCAAGCGACGTCGAATTTGTCATCGTCGATGAAGAACGAAGTGACTATAGTGTACTACCGGTTCAGCCCGCTGCTCCGACCGTTCGGGAAAGGCGGCCTCCCCCGACACGCTCGGCTGCCACACACCTTGCCCGACCCGCCGCAGGTCACAACCCCCGGCAACGTGCATTGCAGCCGCTCACGGCACGCGAGCGGGCCGCCGAAGTCCGCAGGGCATCCAGCACGATCAAGCGTTCCAAAGCCGCCGTCATGTCGATGTTTGACGATGCGCGGCTCGGCAAGGCGATCAAGACGAAGAAAATGGCATCGCTCGTTGCGCAGATTTCCGCGTCGGTCGAACTCGATCCCGCGATCATCCTCAACATTGCGAAACTCAAGAACAAGGACGAATACACCTATCTGCACTCCGTCGCCGTTTGCGCGCTCATGATCAATCTCGCCCGCACCATGAGGATGGATGAGAGCCAGATTCATGACATCGGCATGGCGGGCCTGGTGCACGACATTGGCAAGATGGCGATACCTGACAGCATCTTGCAGAAACCCGGAAAACTCGACGACGCGGAATTTCAGACGGTTAGGAGCCATCCGGAAAGCGGCCACAAGATCCTGTCGGTTTCCAAGGGAGTGAGCGAAACTGCGCTCGATGTCTGCCTGCATCACCACGAAAAGATGGATGGCACCGGATACCCCAAACGGCTCAAGGGCAATGATCTAAGCCTGGTGGCGCGGATGGCGGCGATTTGCGACGTCTATGATGCCGTCACGTCCCAGCGATCCTATAACACGCCGTGGACGCCGTCGCGGGCGCTGGCCGTGATGCAAGGCTCCGAAGGACATTTTGACCAGCTGGTGTTCAAGTCCTTCGTCGAGAGCTTGGGCATATATCCAATGGGAACGCTGCTTCGTCTTCATTCCGACCAGCTCGCGATTGTGACAGGCGAATCCGCCGCCGATTTCACCTTGCCCACCGCCCGGATATTCTACTCGATTGCACAAGGCTGCGAACGGCCCGTTTCCGACATCGAAATCTCAAGAGTCGCAGGTGGTCATGCCATCGCTGCCATCGAGGATCCTGCCGAATGGGGATTCGACGATTGGCCATCCCACAGCTTGCGCCTCTTGCAAGGCATCCAAACGAACTGGTGCCCAGGAGAGGACTCGAACCTCCACGGCCTTGCGGCCACTGGCACCTGAAGCCAGCGCGTCTACCAATTCCACCACCTGGGCACAGGGTCGACCCACAAGGGCCGCACGGGATTGCGAGGCGCGCGGTTACGGCGGCGGTTGTCGCTTGTCAATGCGGCGCGCGGGCGGCATGGGCAAATTCCAAANNAAGCGCGGCTGGTTCCTCAAGGCGCAAGCCAATCTGGGGCAGATCGCCTATATCGCCGCAGACATTACCCAGCCCGAAACGCTGAAGCATGCAGTCGATGGCGCCAGCGCGGTTATCAATCTCGTCGGTGTGCTCAAGGGCAATTTCGATGCCGTCCACCGGCAAGGCGCGGCCAATGTCGCCGCTGCTGCAAAGGCGGCCGGGGCGAAGGCATTCGTCCAGGTTTCCGCCATCGGCGCCGATGCTAACAGCCGATCCGCCTATGGCCGCTCGAAGGGCGAAGGCGAAGCGGCTGTTAGCGCCGCCTTTCCCGGCGCGACGATCTTGCGTCCCTCAATCATCTTCGGGCGAGAGGATCAGTTCATCAACCGTTTCGCGAGGCTGATCTGCATGTTGCCAGTCGTTCCCGTGATAGGCGGCGGGACGAAATTCCAGCCGGTCTTTGTCGGCGATGTGGCGCAGGCTGTAGCGGCGGTCGTCTCAGACCCGCAAGCGCACGGCGGGAAGACCTATGACTTGGGAGGGCCGGAGGTCATGACGATGGCGGATGTCAATGACTGGATCGCGGATGCGACGGGGCGAAAGCCAGTCTTTGTCGATATCCCGGACGCGATCTCGGGGCCAATGGCGACGCTCACAGGATGGCTGCCGGGCGCGCCGATCACGCATGACCAGTGGTTGATGTTACAAACCGACAATGTAGTCGGCGCCAAGTCGAAGGGTCTGGCGGCATTTGGCATCGCCCCTACGCCGCTCGATGTTGTCGCGTCGGGCTGGCTGGTTCAATATCGCAGGCATGGCCGCTTCGGAGCAACTGCATGAACGGCTTGCTGACGGTCATATTGCTGGGCATCGTCGAAGGACTGACGGAGTTCATTCCGGTTTCCTCGACCGGACATCTTGTCCTTGCGGGGGCATTGCTGGATTTCAGGGACGGTTCTGGCGGCGCATTCGATATCGTCATCCAGCTTGGCGCGATACTCGCCGTGATCGTGCTCTACTGGCGGCGTTTTTGGGATGTCGCGATCGGGCTTTCTGGCTGGAAAGCCGGGCCGGTCGCTTTCACGCGCAACATATTGTTCGGGTTCCTGCCATCCGCCTTCATCGGCGCGCTTGCCTATAAGGCGATCAAGGCCATGCTAGAGACGCCAGCGATTGTCGCCTGGGCGTTGATTCTTGGCGGGATTGCGATCCTTGCAATCGAACGCATGACCAAGACCGCGATCGTCAATAGCGTTGAGGAGATGAACTGGAAGTCCGCGTTGGGCATCGGCTTCATCCAGTGCCTGTCGATGATTCCCGGCGTCAGCCGCTCCGGCGCGACGATCATGGGGGCGCTAGTGCTTGGCGTGGAGCGCAAGACGGCAGCGGAATTCAGCTTTTTCGTCGCGGTACCAACGATGATGGGAGCGACGACGCTAGCGCTCTACAAGGAAGGTGCTGCATTGGCAGCAGCGGATGTAACCAACATTGCCGTGGGTTTTACAGTCTCGTTTGTGGTCGCAATCCTTGTGATCAAGGCGTTTCTGGCAGTGGTGACGCGATATGGCTTCGCCCCCTTTGCCTGGTACCGGATCGTTGCCGGAATCGCTGCGCTGATATGGCTCAAAAGTTTATAGAGCCGATACGGCCATATATTTTGTGAGTATTGCGTTAAATTGGCCAAAAGCAAGGATTGATGGAAAATGTAAGACAGCTATATTGACCTAATTGCCATTTTCCGCGTGACAATCAGGAAAAAATCGATATCTGGGCGGGCTCGAAATGGGAATATTCGAGTTATGGCTGAAAATCCGATGCTGAAATTTGTGGGGCTGGCGCAGGCCTACCCTGACAAGCGCCAAGCGACGCTGCGTGCTGAGGATTTCCGAGAGATTTCAAACCGCTACCCGGTTGAGGATGCCAAAGATCAGGCCGCGCGCTGCTCGCAGTGCGGCGTACCTTATTGTTCGGTCCATTGCCCGCTGCACAACCATATTCCGGACTGGCTCAAGCTCACCGCCGAGGGGCGGTTGCGCGAAGCCTATGAGCTTTCCAACGCGACTTCCACGATGCCCGAGATTTGCGGCCGCATCTGCCCTCAGGACCGGCTGTGCGAAGGCAATTGCGTGATCGAGTTTTCCGGCCACGGCGCCGTCACGATCGGCTCGGTCGAAAAATACGTCACCGATACTGCCTGGGAACAGGGCTGGGTCGAACCACTGGTTGCGGGCCGGGCCACGGGGCAATCGATTGGTATCATCGGTGCCGGCCCCGCTGGCCTTTCCGCCGCGGAATATCTGCGGGTGGAGGGCAATGACGTGCATGTCTATGACCGCCACGACCGAGCGGGCGGGCTGCTCACTTATGGCATCCCCGGTTTCAAGCTGGAAAAAGAAATTGTCCTGCGCCGCGTTGAGCGACTGAAGGCGGGTGGCATCACATTCCATGCAAGCTTTGAAGTCGGGCGCGACGCAACAATGGATGAACTGCGCCAGAAGCACGATGCCATTCTAATCGCAACCGGTGTTTACAGACCCCGTGCCATCAAGGCCCCGGGTGTCGGCGCGTCGGGCGTAGTCGATGCGCTCGACTATCTGATCGCATCGAACCGCAAGGGCTTTGGCGATGCCGTCCCCGCGTTCGATGATGGCTCGCTTAATGCCGCCGACAAGCATGTGGTCGTGATCGGCGGCGGCGATACGGCCATGGATTGCGTCCGTACCGCAATTCGTCAAGGTGCGAGATCCGTCAAATGCCTCTACCGCCGCGACCGCGCGAATATGCCAGGCTCGCAGAACGAAGTGAAGAACGCCGAGGAGGAGGGCGTCGATTTCGCATGGCTTTCCGCCCCCGAGGCATTCGACGGCACGGAACATGTCGCGGGCGTCCGCGTCGTGCAGATGCGGCTGGGCGCGGCCGACGCCTCGGGCCGCCGCGCACCCGAACCCGATCCGGGCAACGAATTCCGGGTCGAAGCCGATTTGGTCATCAAGGCGTTGGGCTTCGATGCCGAAGACCTGCCGCACATGTTCGGTGCCCTTGATCTTGGCGTGACTCGCTGGGGCACCGTCAGGGTCGATCACAAGACGATGATGACCAGCCTCGACGGCGTGTTTGCAGCCGGGGATATTGTCCGCGGAGCCAGTCTCGTCGTCTGGGCGATCCGTGACGGGCGAGACGTGGCGGATCATATGCAGCGCTTCCTGAAAGAAAAGGCAGTGCTTGCAAGGAAGGCCGCATGACCAATCAAACCGAACGCCTCCGTATCGCCCGGGAGGGCATGTATCGCCCGGAATTCGAATCCGATGCCTGCGGGGTCGGCCTTGTTGCCGCAACCGATGGCCGCGCCTCGCGGCGCGTGGTAGCAGCGGCAATCGATGCCCTGAAGGCGGTATGGCATCGGGGGGCCGTCGATGCCGACGGCATGACTGGCGATGGCGCGGGTGTTCATATCGACCTGCCTTTCGCTTTTTTCGACGAGGCGATCCAGGCCTCGGGCCACAAGCCGACCAACCGGCGGCTGGGCGTCGGCATGATCTTCCTGCCACGCACCGATTTGCAGGCACAGGAAACCTGCCGGACGATCGTCGAAAGCGAGATGATCGACGCGGGCTATAACATCTATGGCTGGCGGCAGGTGCCGGTCGATGTTTCGGTGATCGGCCGCAAGGCGCAGGAGACGCGGCCCGAGATCGAGCAGATCATGGTCGCCGGCCCCCTCCCCGGCGAACCGGATGCCGCAGAGTTCGAGAAGGATCTCTACCTGATCCGCCGCCGGATCGAGAAAAAGGTGATCGAGGCCCAGATCCAGGGCTTCTACATTTGCTCGCTGTCGTGCCGCTCGATCATCTACAAGGGGCTGTTCCTCGCAGAATCGCTCTCGGTCTTTTATCCCGACCTCAAGGACGAACGGTTCGAAAGCCGCGTCGCGATCTTCCACCAGCGCTACTCAACCAACACCTTCCCGCAATGGTGGCTGGCGCAACCCTTCCGCACGCTCGCCCATAATGGCGAGATCAATACGATCCGCGGCAACAAGAACTGGATGAAGAGCCATGAAATCCGCATGGCCAGCCTTGCCTTTGGCGAACGCTCCGAAGACATCAAGCCGCTGATCCCGGCCGGTGCCTCCGACACCGCGGCGCTTGATGCAGTGTTCGAGGCGATCTGCCGTTCGGGGCGCGACGCACCGACCGCCAAGCTGATGCTCGTGCCCGAGGCATGGCAGGCCAGCCGGGACATGAAGCCCGCGCACCGCAACATGTATGCCTATCTAGCGAGCGTCATGGAGCCTTGGGATGGCCCTGCTGCACTTGCCATGACCGACGGCCGCTGGGCGGTGGCGGGCATGGACAGGAATGCGCTGCGTCCGCTGCGCTACACCCTGACCAACGACGATTTGCTCATCGTTGGATCCGAAACCGGCATGGTCGTCGTGCCCGAAGCGACTATCATCGCCAAAGGGCGACTTGGCCCCGGGCAGATGATCGCGGTCGATCTCGACAATGGCCGCCTCTATGACGACGAAGCAATCAAGGACAAGATTGCGGGCGAAGAGCCCTATGGCGAGATGGTCGCCGGGTTCCTCAAACTCGACGATCTTCCGGTGCCAAGGGGTGAAACCGTAACGCGCTTCGAGCGCGCCGAACTGACGCGCCGTCAGGTCGCGGCGGGACTCACCCTTGAGGATATGGAATTGGTTCTCTGCCCCCTTGTCGAGGACGCCAAGGAAGCCATTGGCAGTATGGGGGACGATACGCCGCTCGCCGTCATCTCGGACAAGCCGCGTCTTATCAGCCAGTTCTTCCGGCAGAACTTCAGCCAAGTGACGAACCCGCCGATCGACTCCCTGCGCGAACGACAGGTGATGAGCCTCAACACACGGTTCGGAAACCTGGCCAACATTCTCGACCGTGACGAAGGCGCACGGCAGGGCGTACTGGTGCTTGAAACGCCGGTGCTGACAACGGCGGACTGGATGCGGCTCAAGGCGCATTTCGGGAAAGCGGTCGCCGATATTGACTGCACCTTCGAGGCCGGTTCCGGCGCTGACGGGCTGCGCAAGGCGATTTCCCGCATTCGGCAGGAGGCTGAGCAAGCCGTCCGCGCGGGGATGAGCGAACTGTTCCTAACCGAGGAAAGCGTTTCGGAAAGCCGCGTTGCGATCCAGATGGTGCTGGCCGCGGCAGCCGTCCACACCCACCTCGTCCGGTGCGGACTGCGCAGCTTTGCCAGCGTCAATGTCCGCTCGGCCGAATGCCTCGATACGCATTATTATGCGGTTTTGATCGGAGTTGGCGCGACGACGGTCAACGCCTACCTGTCCGAGGCTGCCATTGTAGACCGGCAGGCACGTGGGCTGTTCGGCGATCTGACACTCGACCAGTGCCTCGCGCGACACCGCGNNCGCGGCGGCTATAATTTCGAGGCCGTCGGGTTGAGTCGCGCGCTGGTCAACGACCTGTTCCCTGGCATGCCCGCCAAAATTTCGGGCGAAGGCTATGCTTCGCTCTACGTCAACGCCGCCGATCGCCACGAACTGGCGTACGAGAAGGCTGTCGCAACGCTCCCGATTGGCGGCTTTTATCGTCAACGCAACGGCGGAGAGCCGCACGCCTACTCTGCGCAATTGATGCATTTGCTGCAAACCGCAGTCGGGACGGACAGCTATTCGACCTATTTGCAGTTTGCGCGCGGGGTACGCGACCTCCCGCCGATCTACTTGCGCGACTTGCTCGAGTTCAACTATGCCAAGGACGCGATTCCGGTCGAGCAGGTCGAGGCCATTACCGAGATCCGTAAGCGCTTCGTGACGCCGGGCATGTCGCTGGGCGCACTTTCTCCGGAAGCCCATGAAACGCTTGCGATTGCAATGAACCGCATCGGCGCGAAAGCTGTTTCGGGTGAAGGCGGCGAAGCAAGGGAACGCTACACCCCCTACCCCAATGGCGACAATGCCAACAGTTCGATCAAGCAGATCGCTTCGGGCCGCTTTGGTGTGACGGCGGAGTATTTGGGCGCAGCGGAAGAGCTTGAGATCAAGATTGCCCAAGGCGCGAAGCCCGGCGAAGGTGGCCAGCTTCCAGGCTTCAAAGTCACCGAAATGATCGCCAAGCTGCGCCATGCGACGCCCGGCGTCACGCTCATTTCCCCGCCGCCGCACCACGACATTTATTCTATCGAGGATCTGGCGCAGCTGATCTATGACCTGAAGCAGATCAACCCCCGCGCCCGGGTGTGCGTGAAACTCGTTTCCTCGGCGGGCATCGGAACGGTCGCGGCCGGCGTGGCCAAGGCCCATGCCGATGTGATCCTGATCTCCGGCCATGTCGGCGGCACCGGCGCATCTCCCCAGACCAGCATCAAATATGCCGGAACCCCTTGGGAAATGGGCCTTTCCGAAGTCAATCAGGTGTTGACCCTTAACGGGCTCCGTCATCGGATCAAGCTGCGTACCGATGGCGGCCTGAAGACCGGGCGCGACATCGTGATTGCCGCTATCCTAGGCGCCGAGGAGTTCGGCATTGGCACACTAAGCCTCGTGGCAATGGGTTGCATCATGGTGCGGCAATGCCATTCGAATACCTGCCCTGTCGGCATTTGCGTTCAGGACGAGCGGCTGAGGAAGAAATTCGGCGGGACACCGGAAAAGGTCATCAACCTGATGACCTTTATCGCCGAGGAAGTGCGCGAAATTCTGGCGCGGCTTGGAGTGCGTTCGCTCGACGAAATCATCGGTCGCACCGAATTGTTGCGGCAGGTCAGCCGTGGCGCCGAACATCTCGACGATCTCGATCTGAACCCGATCCTCGCCAAGGTCGATGCGCCTGAAGAGGAACGCCGGTTCAACGTGCCCGGCGGGCGCAACGAAGTGCCCGACAGTCTGGATGCGCAAATCCTGCGCGATGCCAAGCCCGTGTTCGACCGGCGCGAGAAGATGCAGCTGACCTACACCGTGCGCAACACGCACCGCGCGGTTGGCACCCGGCTCTCCTCGGAAATTACGGCGCGCTATGGCATGTCGACGCTCAATGATGGGCATGTTCATGTTCGCCTGCGCGGCTCTGCGGGGCAGTCGCTCGGCGCGTTCCTGTGCAAGGGCGTGACGCTCGAAGTGTTCGGCGACGCCAATGATTATGTGGGCAAAGGGCTGTCGGGCGGGATCATTACGGTGCGGCCAATGGTCAGTTCGCCGCTTGAGAGCCAACACAACACGATCATTGGGAACACCGTCCTCTACGGCGCAACCTCGGGCAAGCTGTTTGCCGCAGGTCAGGCAGGAGAACGCTTTGCCGTGCGCAATTCCGGCGCGTCGGTTGTTGTCGAAGGATGTGGTGCCAATGGCTGCGAGTACATGACGGGCGGAACGGCCGTGATCCTGGGCGCCGTCGGTGCGAATTTTGGCGCCGGGATGACTGGCGGTATGGCCTTCATCCTCGATCTTGAGGACAGTTTCGAACTTCGTGCCAATGCCGAAAGTATCGTCTGGCAACGCCTCGCCTCTCCTTATTGGGAAGCCAAGGCCAAGGCGCTGATCGCCGAACATGCCATTGCCACAGATAGCAAGTGGTCGAACGGCATTCTCGACGATTGGGAACGTTTGCGCGGGAGTTTCTGGCAGGTTTGCCCCAAGGAAATGCTCTCGCGGCTCGAGCATCCATTGGACCAAGAGGAAACGGCGGTCGCGGCGGAATAGGGAAATCCGTTCAGCCTAGGCACAGCTTTGCACCGGTAGAGGCGCTTGCAATCGGGGGCTGTTCCCCCGTCTGCAATCGGAGGCCCGCTCGTGCGTTCAGCCCTTCTTCCTTTTCTCGCCCTGACCTTCGCAACGCCCGCCATGGCGGCAGACTCCAAGACCCAGCATGATCTGGATCGCATAGCGGATACGCTCAACGATCCGTCCACGCAGGCCGCCATGTCCGGTGCCTTGGGTGCGATGATGGCGGCAGTTCTCGATATCCGTCTCGATGGCATTGCCAAGGCGTTGGAGCCGATGAATGGCGGCAAGCCAGTTGAGATGCGCGGCAAGACGGTGCGTGAAATGGCCGCTCGCGACCATCCCGATTTCGAGCGCAATATGCAGGCGAATACCCGCGCTGCTGTGGGTTCGATGGGCAGCCTAGCTTCAGCAATGTCCGTGATGCTGCCCCAGCTCGAGGAAGCCGCTCGCAAGATGAAAGACGCGCTTCCCAAGATGCATTAAGCAGGGTGACGCCATCATGCCGTGGCGCTATGGCTTCGCGTTCCATGTGGCTTCTCTATCAATTCCCGCTCTGTCCATTCTCGCGCAAGGTTCGGCTCCTGCTGGGCGAAAAGGGCGTGGGCTATGAACTGGTGCGCGAAAACCCTTGGGAACGGCGCGACGAATTCCTTGATCTGAACCCGGCGGGCCAGACGCCAGTACTCGTTGAGCGCGACAAGAACATTGCGGTCATGAGTTCGGGCGCGATCTGCGAATATTTCGAGGAAACTGTTGACAAAGCGCCGATGATTTCGGGCACGGCGACCAATCGCGCGGAAATCCGCCGCCTTACGGCCTGGTTCGACGAACAGTTCTACGCCAATGTCGTCGCGCCATTGATGCACGAGCGCATGCTCAAACGTATCCTGCACCGTTCGACACCCGACGGCGCGACGCTGCGGGAGGCGATGAAGAACGCCAACCAGCTGATGGATTACGTCGATTGGCTGCTCGACCATCGCAACTGGATCGCGGGTGCCACACTGAGCCTCGCCGATCTGGCGGCGGCGGCGCACATTTCGGTTGCCGATTATCTCGGCGGGATCGACTGGCGCGGGCACGAAGCGACAAAGGCCTGGTATTCGGGGCTGAAATCCCGCCCCAGCTTCAGGCCGCTTTTGGGGGAACGCATGGAAGGTGTCGCGCCGCCAGATTACTACGACAAGGTCGATTTCTGATGCGGCATTTGGCGTTCGCTTTGATCGTCTGTATCTCCATCCCGGCGGCGCCTTCTGCGCAAGCCGCAGTTTCCAGGGAAGCCCGCATGAGTGACCAGGCCAAGGGTGAATTCGACGTCAAAATCGCGCCGCTTTCCGGCCCGGATGAAAACTTGAGTCGGTTTTCGATCGACAAGCAGTTTCATGGCGATCTTATTGCGACCGGCGTTGGCCAGATGATGGCCAGCCGCGATGAAAAGACGAAAGCCGCTGTTTACGTCGCAATCGAGACCGTCACGGGTGCTTTGAAGGGCAAGAAAGGCTCATTCCAGCTCGCCCATCGCGGCATGATGAGTCCGGCCGGGCAGGAATTGAGCGTCGTCATCGTTCCGGCATCGGGCACGGGCGAACTGGCGGGCATCTCGGGAGATCTGGAAATCATCATCGAGGGCGGCAAGCATTCCTATGTGCTGCGCTACACCCTGCCCACAAACTAGGGCGGATTTCGCGCACAAAATCTTTATCTGATCCTATAAGTTTCCATATTGGAACTTTCAACTTGACAGTGTGACGCTGTTTGGTCTAAATTTACAAAACTCCAGAAATCCGATTCGTCCTGAACGTCCTTCCGCCACCAGCGGACGGGCGATGATTTGCGTGTCCTGCCAAACTTAACCGCGAACCAGCGCCAGCAGATAGTTGAGCGCCTCGCTTTCAGAAAGAACGAACCCTCTAGAAGGAGAAAATGCCATGCCAGATCGACCCACAACCCGCAGCCCTGCCGCCCGGGCCATCTCCCCAAGTTCATCGGGCGTCAGGAACCGATGCCAGTCATGCGTTCCGCGCGGAATAGCACCCAGCCCTTCGCCCAGCGTAATCATGGCAAGACGCGACAGGTCTGTCCGGTTCGGTGTGGACAGGATCATCAGGCCACCCGGCGCCAGTCGTGCAGAGAGCGCCGCGAGAAATACCATAGGTTCGGTCACATGCTCGATCACTTCCATCGCGGTCACGAGATCGAACTGCCTGTCGAGCTTCACAACATCGATACAGCGATAGTCGATGCTGAGCCCCTGCCCCGCCGCATGGCTTTTTGCCGCCGCGATATTCGCCGCCGCCGCATCCACCCCCGTCACTGCAGCTCCCAATCGGGCGAGCGGTTCGGACATCAACCCTGCACCGCATCCGACATCGAGCACGGTCTTGCCCGCAAGCGGCTTCAGCGCCCGAGCATCGCCGTGCCAATGCTGGTCGATCCGATCCCGCACATAGCCCAGCCGCACCGGATTGAGCCGGTGCAGCATCGCCGACGATCCTTTGGGATCCCACCAGTCCGCCGCCAGCGCGCCAAAATGTTCGGCTTCGGCCGGATCGATCGTGGTTGCGGTGCTTGCGTTTGCCATACCCCTTCCCTAACAGGGCGGCGCTCTTTGGCCAAAGGGCTTTTCAACAAAGAACAGGGACGTTTCGTGGCCAAAATCGTGATGAAATTCGGCGGTACCTCGATGGCCGGGACTGAGCGGATCCGCAACGTCGCTGCACGCGTGAAACGCGAGGTCGAGGCCGGGAACCAGGTCGCGGTGGTTGTCTCTGCAATGGCAGGCGAAACCGACCGGCTGGTCAATTTCTGCCGGGAAGCAGCACCCCTGCATGATCCCAGGGAATATGACGTGGTTGTCGCAGCTGGCGAGCAAGTGACATCCGGGCTGCTGGCGATGACCTTGCAGGCAATGGGTGTTCCCGCACGCAGCTGGCTTGGCTGGCAATTGCCGATCCGCACCTCGGATGCCCATGCCTCTGCGCGGATCGAGGATATCGATTGCACCGCGCTCAACGCGGCGCTCGCGCGCGGCGAAGTGGCGGTCATTCCCGGTTTTCAGGGAATGGCAGACGATGAGCGGGTCACGACGCTCGGGCGTGGCGGTTCGGATACTTCGGCGGTTGCCGTCGCTGCCGCGATGAAAGCCGATCGTTGCGACATCTACACCGATGTCGATGGCGTCTATACGACCGATCCCCGGATCGTCCCGCGCGCGCGCAAGCTCGACAAGGTCACCTATGAGGAAATGCTCGAGTTGGCGAGCGTCGGGGCCAAGGTGCTCCAGACCCGCTCGGTCGGGCTCGCAATGAAGGAAAAGGTGCGCGTGCAGGTGCTGACGTCTTTCGACGACAAGCCTGGAACGCTGATCGTCGGCGACGACGAGATTGGAGAAAATGACGTGGAACGCCAGCTGATAACGGGCATCGCCCATGACAAGAACGAAGCCAAGATCACTCTCATCAACGTTCCGGACCGCCCCGGCGCGGTGGCGAGCATCTTTACCCCGTTGGCGGAGGCCAACATCAATGTCGACATGATCATTCAGAATATCGCGCATGATTCAGGATCGACCGACGTGACGTTCACGGTGCCCGGCGCCGAGCTCGCCCGTGCGCTTGATACGCTCGAAAAGGGCCATGACTCGATCGGCTATGACAGGCTGCTGCACGATACCAAGGTCGCCAAGATCTCGATCGTGGGCGTCGGCATGCGCAGCCATGCTGGTGTCGCTTCGACGATGTTCAAGTCACTCGGGTCTCGTGGAATCAATATTCAGGCAATTTCCACCAGCGAGATCAAGGTGTCCGTCCTGATCGATGAGGACGAAACCGAACTCGCGGTGCGCGTGCTGCATACTGCATACGGACTTGATGCCGAGGATCCGGCATGAGGAAGCTCGACGCGCTCATGAAGCGCGGTGTGGAATTTCTCGGTTCCGAAATCGCCATCATGGCAGGCGCCATGTCGTGGATCAGTGAGCGCAATCTCGTTTCGGCGATGTCGAACGCGGGCGGGTTCGGCGTCATCGCATGCGGGGCCATGACGCCTGAACTGCTCGATACGGAAATCGCCGCGACCAAGGCAATGACGGCCAAGCCCTTCGGCGTGAATTTGATTACGATGCACCCGCAACTCATCGACCTGATTGCGGTATGCGCGAAGCATGAAGTCTCGCATGTCGTTCTCGCCGGTGGCTTGCCGCCCGCAGGTTCGATCGACGCGATCAAGGCGAGTGGTGCAAAACTGATCTGCTTCGCCCCCGCCCTGTCGCTTGGCAAGAAGCTGGTGCGTTCGGGCGTCGATGCGATCGTGATCGAGGGCATGGAGGCTGGCGGTCATATCGGCCCGGTTTCAACATCCGTCCTCGCGCAGGAAATCCTGCCCGAAATTGCGGAGCAAACGCCGGTGTTCGTTGCTGGCGGCATTGCACGCGGCGGAGCCATCGCTGCCTATCTCGAACAGGGTGCATCAGGCGTCCAGATTGGTACGCGGCTCGTGTGTGCGACCGAGTGCATCGCGCATCCCGCCTTCAAAAAGGCGTTCCTGCGCGCATCGGCCCGTGACGCTATCGCCAGCGTCCAGATCGACCCGCGTCTTCCGGTCATTCCGGTTCGCGCGCTGAAGAATGCTGGCACGGAAGAATTCACCCGCAAGCAGGTCGAGGTCGCGGGCATGCTTGACCGTGGCGAAGTCGATATGGGAGCCGCCCAGCTAGAAATCGAACGTTTCTGGGCGGGCGCCCTGCGACGTGCGGTGATCGAAGGCGATGTCGAGAATGGCTCGCTGATGGCGGGGCAATCGGTGGGGATGGTCAAGGCCGAAGAACCCATTTCAGAGATCTTGGCAACACTGATGAGCGAAGCTCAGGCAGCATTGGAATCACGCGCAACAATCTGATAGCGCTGCGGACATGCCATCCGCCACCGCATCTGCCCGTGAGATCCTGACCGGCCTGCACGAAGTCATGGCCTCGCGCTCCAACGCGCAGGCCAAGCTCAACAAGGTTGTGCACATCATCGCCGAAGCGCTCGCGAGCGAAGTGTGTTCGATCTACCTGCGGCGCGAAGGCGTCCTCGAGCTTTACGCAACAGTGGGCCTGAACCAGGAAGCGGTTCACGTGACCAAGCTGGCGATGGGCGAAGGGCTGGTCGGTACGATTGCCGAGCAGATTGCGACGCTCAACCTCGACGAAGCGACCAGCCATCCCGATTTCGCCTACAAGCCTGAAACCGGCGAGGAATTGTTTCACAGCTTTGCAGGTGTGCCGATCATCCGCAAGGAAGACGCCGTCGGCGTCCTCAGCGTCCAGCATGCCGAGCCACGGCGCTATGACGAAGTGGAAATTGAAGCATTGCAGACGGTTGCAATGGTTCTTTCGGAATTGATCGCCAATGCCGGCCTGATCGACAACGCCGAAGCGCGCGGCTCAAAGGTTCTGAATACGGCTGCTGACCAGCTCACCGGCCTGAAGCTGGTCGACGGGATGGCGCGCGGCTTTGCGGTCTATCACCAGCCTCGCATCACGATTGAGCACACGGTCGCCGAGGACACTGAAGCCGAACGCCACCGCGTTTATTCCGCTTTCGACAAGATGCGCGAGCAGATCGACAGGATGGCGAGCCAGGCCGAATTCGGTGGCGATGGCGAACATCGTGAAGTCATCGAGATGTACAAGATGTTCGCCTATGATGAAGGCTGGTCCCGCCGGATCAACGGGGCGATCGACAGCGGCCTGACGGCAGAAGCCGCCATCGAACGCGTCCAGCAACGCACACGGATGCGGATGCGCCAGATCGACGACCCGTTACTTGCGGATCGCATGCATGACCTCGAGGACATGTCGAACCGGCTGTTGCGGATCGTTTCGGGGCAACTGGGTTCGGCAGCGCAGGCCGGGCTACGGCAGGATACGATCCTTGTCGCGCGCAACCTTGGCCCTGCCGAATTGCTCGAATATGATCGCCGCCGCCTGAAGGGCGTGATCCTTGAGGAAGGATCGTTGACCGCGCACGTTATCATCGTCGCGCGAGCCATGGGCATTCCGGTGCTCGGCCGGGTAAAAGATGTCCGCCGACTGGTCTCGGATGGGGACCTCCTTCTGATCGACGCCGCGCAGTCGACAGTATTCGTGCGGCCTACAACGTCGATGGAAGAAGCGTTCAAAACGCAGTTCGCCGTCAACCAGAAGCGCCGGGCCGCATTTGCCGCGCTCAAGAAGGAGCCGCCAACCTCCAGGGACGGCATCCGGGTCGCACTGATGATCAATGCGGGCCTGCGAGACGATGTTGCCGCGCTTGACCTGACCGGCGCGGACGGCATCGGCCTGTTTCGGACAGAATTCCAGTTTCTGGTCTCTGCCACGATGCCCCAACGCGAACGCCAGCTGCGCCTGTACAAGGATGTGATGGAAGCCGCAGGCAGCAGGCCGGTCGTCTTCCGGACGGTTGATATCGGCGGTGACAAGGCGCTTCCCTACCTTCGTCATGACGGCGCCGATGAAGAAAATCCAGCTATGGGCTGGCGCGCCATTCGCATCGCGCTCGAACGCGAAGGCCTGATGAAGGCGCAGGCCCGCGCGCTGATCGAGGCGGCCGCAGGAAGAACGCTCAACGTCATGTTCCCGATGGTTTCGGAACCCTGGGAGTTCGACGCCGCGCGAGCGATCTTCGAGGCGCAGCATGCTTATCTGGTCTCGCGCGGCAAACGCGTCCCGACATCGATCCGCTTTGGGGCGATGCTTGAGGTGCCGGCGCTGGCAGAATGCCTCGACATCCTGCTCCCCAATCTCGATTTCATCTCGATCGGGACCAATGACCTGACCCAGTTTCTGTTTGCGGCCGACCGCGCACACCCGAAGCTGGCCGAGCGCTATGATTGGCTTTCACCTGCCATTCTCCGTTTCCTCTCGCGCGTGGTGAAGCCTTGCCAGGATGCAGGAGTGCAAGTCACAGTCTGCGGCGAAATGGGCGGGCGTGGGCTGGAGGCGCTCGCGCTGCTCGGCCTTGGGATCGAACGACTGTCGATTACTCCCGCCGCCATTGGCCCGATCAAAGCGATGATCCGCTCGCTCGATATCGGCGCAGCGAAAATACTGATGACCGAACTTCTGCAAAAGCCGCCCGCCAGCATGCGCGTCGCCATTGGCGATTGGGCCGCAGCCAACAACGTCGAACTATAATCCCCTGCCCTCCAAGCGGTGATCGCGACCCATATCGATGACGGTATCACTTCCCGAAACACAGGCGATAAGCATCACCGATCTTTTCACGATCGGGATCGGCCCGTCGAGCTCGCATACCGTCGGCCCGATGCGCGCTGCACGGGACTTCGCCGAGCGCGCGTCGATCCGCTCGGACATTGAAAGCATCACTTGCGAGCTGTTCGGTTCGCTCGCGCTTACGGGGCATGGCCATGCGACCGACATGGCAATCCTGCTTGGGCTTGCCGGATGGCAGCCTGAAACTGTCGATCCTGACGCCATTGAAGGCCTTGTCGCTGGCGTCCGGTTGGAACGTCGCCTGATGCTCGCGGGCCGCATCGATGTGCCCTTTATCGAAGCTGAAAGCCTCTTGTTCCGGCGCGGCCAGTTCTTGCCGGGCCATGCCAATGCGATGCGGTTTGCCGCGCGATATGACGATGCATCATCATTCGAAGCAATCTATTTCTCGATTGGAGGTGGGGCCATATTGCGGGCCGATGAAGCGGCGTCGCGCGCGAACATTGTCGTACCACACCCCTTTTCCTCCGCCGCAGAATTGCTCGCGATTGGCGAGGCGACCGGGCAATCCTTCGCTGCGATTGTCGAAGCGAACGAGACGGCGTGGCGCGATGAAGCCGAAACGCATGCCTTTCTCGACGCCGTACGCACTGCCATGTTCGATTGCATCGATCGCGGATGCCGCAATGACGGGATCTTGCCGGGTGGCTTGAAGGTGCAACGCCGCGCCAAGTGCCTGTTGGAAAAACTACAGGCCCGCGGACCGCGCAACGACCCCTCTACTGTGTTCGAATGGGTCAGCCTCTGGGCACTTGCAGTCAACGAGGAAAATGCAGCAGGCGGACGGGTCGTGACGGCGCCGACCAACGGGGCGGCAGGCGTCCTNNACGAACGCGCAGGTCGAAAACGCCGCCGAAATCGGGATGGAACACAATCTGGGCCTGACCTGCGATCCGATCGGCGGACTCGTCCAGATTCCGTGCATCGAGCGCAATACAATGGGAGCGATCAAGGCAATCAATGCGGCCTATCTCGCGCTGCAAGGCGACGGCAGCCATATTGTAAGCCTTGATGCGGTGATCGAAACCATGCGCCAGACAGGCGAAGACATGCGCTCCAAATACAAGGAAACGAGTCTTGGCGGGCTTGCCGTTAACGTCGTCGAGTGCTGATTTGAAGTGAGATGCGCCTGGGCTGAATCGCCACCACGCGCCTCTTCAGACGTTCAACAAGAGAATACACCCCGTTCGCGTCGTGCCTTCCTCATGTCGACTGCCGGCCGGGGACGACAGATGGTCGCCGACACGAAATCTCTGGCCCTCGAGCAGGAAATCGCCCGAGACTACAAAAAGGTGCTCATGTTCATCATGTTCATGCGCCGGAATGACCGATCCGGGCTCACAGCGCATCAGTTTTGGGCCTTTTGGCCAAAGCCGCTTGATTGTCACGCCGGGAAACAGCGCGCGCCAGTCACCCGCCTCGAACGTGTTCATTTGCTTTCCGTCACCGCTGCCCTGCTCAGCAGCGATAATGGCCGCGATGACGCGATCCTTCAGCCCAAGCGGCGGCGCAATCTCTCCCGCAACCCCCGCCAGGGGTGCAAGCATTGCCTCATGATGGTCGATCTCGGCATCGAGGATGGGGTCGGAAAGGCGCTGGCGCATTACATCAATCCGCTCCTGCGGAGACAGGGCTCCAGTCGCAAAATCGACTGCCAGGTTCTTGTCGGTCATCGCTGCATGCACTCCTTAAGTGCCAGCATGCCCCGTCGGACCCAGCTCTTCGCGGTGCCAAGGGGAACTGACAGATGTTCGGCCAATTCAGAATGGGTCAGGCCATAGGTATATGTCAAAACAATCGCATTTCCCTGATCTTCCGGCAGGCGTTTGAGGCATTGACCAAGTCGGGCATCGGGCGGATCGACCGGCGCCACGGGAATATCCATGTCATCGATCGGGTCGGTCGATCGTTCCGATCGGATCATGTTGAGTGCAACATTGCGGACAATTACGCTCATCCAGCCTATCGGCGAGCCGCGGGCCGGGTCAAACAGCTTCGCCCGTCGCCAGATGTTTACAAACGCTTCCTGCGCAGCATCCTGCGCTCCTGCATCGTCACGCAGAATTCTATACGCAATCGCGTAGAGGCGTTTGGACGAAGCATCGTAGAGCCTGTCAAAAGCCTCCATATCGCCTTCGGCAACCCGGCCGAGCAAATGCTCGAGCGTGGCCAGCGAGACTTGCTCAGACTGCACCAATTGCATGGCCCCGATGCATAAACCCCTCGCCGAGCGCGGGCAAGTGCCGCGCAACGCCGTTGCTGCCAGCATACCCCACCACAACGACCCAATAGCACTTGGCAATATCCAAAGCAGCGCTCACGCCAAGGGGCGAACTCAAAGAGTCCGTGCCCAGCGTTGCGCTGCTACCACCGTTCAATTTGCCAACCTCAGCTTCGTTCGAAAGCGCTTACAATGGCATTACAATCGAAACACATATTTGGATGCAGACACGATCAATATTTTCGATGTGAGGGTTTTGTGGCGCGTCTCCGAAAGGCTTCGCGCGCGCCGCCAACCTTCCCCGCGCTCAGGGACGGCGGTCAGGCAACATGTTTTCTGGCAAATGCAGCGGCAACACCAAATAACCCAGGCTGTGGGTGAGTGATGAGTTTGACCGGCATGGAATCCATCATTGCCTCAAACCTGCCCTTGGCCCGAAACCGCTCGGCGAAGCCAGATCGAACCAGTATGTCCTTGATTCGAAAGCCAAGTCCGCCCGCAATTACAACTGCATTGCCGCCCTGCGCGAGTGCGATGTCACCGGCAACGCTGCCGAGCGAAAGGCAGAAGCGGTCGATTGCCGCCGCCGCCAGACTGTCTTCGCCCGATGTGCCGTTTGCCCAAATGGTCTTGTCATCGAGCCGCTGGATCGCACGTCCTTCCAGCGCGGCTAAAGCCTCGTAAATCTCTACAATGGCCGGTCCAGAAACCACCCGCTCAACCGACACGCGACGATAGCGTGCGCGCAGACTGGCGAGCAGCGCGTCCTCAATCGCGTCGAGCGGCGCAAAATCTATGTGCCCGCCCTCGGTCGGCTGGACGTGATAGCGTTTCTCATCCCGAAGGATATGGGCAACGCCGAGTCCCGTCCCCGGGCCGATAATGCTGATCGTTCCCGTTGCCGGTAACGGCACCTTAGGCCCGCAGAGATGGATGAAATGTTCCTCGCCGGCCTGCGCGACTGCATGGCCTACAGCCTCGAAGTCATTCACAAGGATCCATGTATCGACACCAAGCTTTTCACCGACGAGAGCCGGTCGGATAATCCATGGGTTGTTGGTCATTTTTAGGATTTCACCCTGGATCGGGCAAGCGATGGCAAGAGCCGCGGCCGATGGAAGTGGCTCGGCAATAGTGCGACCGAAATCCTCCCACGCTGTCTGGAGAGATGCGTGTTCCGAAGTTTTCAGGGTGACGACCTCTCCCAGCGAAACGACATTGCCCCCGTCCACTTCAGCGAGCGCGAAACGGGCATGAGTGCCGCCGATATCGGCAACGGCGATCCGAGTCATGTTACTTCCTTAGTCCAGAAATTTGGAGTTTGGCCTGCCGCTTGCGCCGGAATGGCCAGCGGATCACCAGCAAAAAGGTCCCGGCAATTCCGAGAACAAGCCCCCCGACTGCGAATGCCAGAAGCCAGGGGGTATTGAAATCCTCATGGTTTTTCCAATCCATGATGTGGAGGCCCCAAAAAAAATCATAGAGGCGCCATGTCCCGTTGCGAACGGCGGCGATGCGGCCCGTATTCGCTTCGACATAGATACGGGTACTTTCGGGATCGGAGAGGCTCACCTGCCACGCGGGCAGGCCTCCGCGATATTCGGTACTTTCTTCGGTGACTTTCAGGGCCGTGGCACTGACCTTTTTGTCACCAAGCCACGCGCTGCGGGCGATACGTTCGGAGCTCGCCGCGTCGAGTGGGGGGAGAATTACGCCCGTCACAGCATCGACCATCACACTTTTGGCAGCAGCGCCTTCGAGTCGCGCAACAACCCGCCCGTCGATCATGGTCAGATGAATGGAGTTGGTTTTTCCGGACTCTGCGTTCACAGCATCGGTGAGGTGCGAAAAATCCAGCTTGGCAGGCAGTG
>CXWL01021629.1_pt1 | contig 29416 bp, 26 predicted proteins | sample 590931 | NCBI WGS metagenome assembly CXWL01 (sample SAMEA3498368, study PRJEB10139) | groundwater metagenome | biome: water well; material: biofilm material | place: Germany | collected 2015-04-27 | reverse complement strand
CACCTGGTACTGCCCCGGAGTGCCCGGCGGCCAGGAGGGTCTCGGGGGCTCGGTGTCGATCACCAACCCGTCCGACGCGGTGAAGAACGGCCGCATCACGGTGTTCACTTCCGAACCGGGCGTCGCCGCTGTCGAAGAAGGTGTCACGATCGAACCTCGTTCGAACACCGTCATCGACCTCGATCAGATCCAGCCGGTCGGGTCGTTCCGGTCGGCCGTGGTCGAGATCGACGGCGGCGGGGGCTTCATCGAGCAAACCGCCGAGCACCCGGCAGGCAACGCAGTCGCGGCTTGCTCCAACTCGGCCTCGTCGAACTGGTACTTCGCCGACGGTTTCACGGTCGACGACAGCACCGAGCAGCTGATCCTCACCAACCCCTACCCCGACGCGGCGATCGTCGACATCGGTTTCGTCACCGCCAACGGCATCCGCAATCCCTCACGGCTGCAGGGCTATCCGGTGCCGGGGCGGTCGGTGCAGGTGGTCGAGCTCGGTGCCGCCGACGAGGCAGTGCTCGCCGCCACCGTGACGGCCAGCCGTGGGCGAGTGGTCGTCGGCAGGTCGCAGCACTACCTCGGCGGCGGCCGGTCCGGCTACACGATGAACCTCGGCGCCCCCGCGCTGTCGAGTCAGTACTGGTTCGCCGACGGTGAGCTCGGCGACTCGATCACCGAGCAGTTCAGCGTGCTCAACGGTTCCGACGAAGAGGTCACGGTGTCGGTGGTGTTCCTCGGTCTGCCGGCCACGTCGTCGTTCTTGAACGACACCGAGATCACGGTTCCGGCGAACCGGGTCGTCACGGTGAGCACCGCCGAGATCGAGGGCTTGCCCGCCGGGCGCCACGGGGCCGTGTTCTCCACGTTCGCGGCCGACTCGATCGCTGTCGAACGGGTGCTCACCCGCCCGGCCGGAGACCACTTTGCCACCACGGTCGTGCTGGGTTCACCGCCCGACCTGGCCTCCACGCGATGGTCGGCGTCGGTCGGTTCCGGCATTGCCATCGAGAACGCACTGGTGGTGCTGAACGCCGACGGCGTCGAGGCCACGATCACCGTGAGCACACTCGGGCCCGGTGGTCTCGTGCCGGTGAGTGGGCTGGTCGACCTGCCGCTGCCGCCCAGCGGCGTGATCACCGTACCGTTCACCGACCCGGCGGTGCTCGGTCGTCCCTTCGTGGTGGAGAGCAATCGCCGGGTGTTCGTGGAGCGCCTGCTTCCTCGGGGCGACGAGATGCGCGGGCGCTCGGGTTCGTTCGCGTTGGCCGGTTGAAGCAGTGGCCCGTCTAGCCGTCGCGCTGTTGATCGTCGCCATCGCCGCCGGCGTGGCCCTCGTGCTGCGCCGCCGCAACGGCACCGATCCGCCGACGCAGCTACAGCATCACACGCCGCTGCAGTTGGATCGAAGCGACTTCGTCCGCCCCGACGCCCCCTGGCTCGTCGTGGCGTTCACCTCGTCGACCTGCCACACGTGTGCCGACACCGTCGCCAAGGCAAAAGTGCTGGCGACGTCGGCCGTGGCCTTCGAAGAGGTCGAGTTCACCGCTCACGCCGACCGACACCGTCGCTACGCCATCGACGCGGTGCCCACGCTCGTTCTCGCCGATCGCGCAGGTGTGGTGCAGGCCTCGTTCGTCGGCCGGGTGACCGCCACCGACCTGTGGGCGGCAGTGGCCGAGGCTCGCGAGCCGGGCAGCCGGCCGCCGGGCGGCTGCGAGCGCCATGGCCGCCCGGACGAGCCGGGGAGCTGACGCCCGGGAACCGGATCAGGTGACGCTGGAGGACTCGCTCGACGAGTCGCTGGAGTCGCTGGTCGACTCGCTCGACGAGTCGCTGGTCGACTCGCTGGGGTGCGGTGCGCCGTCGCCCAGTGCTGCCTGCACGAGCTGCGCCACCTCCTGACCGTCGATCGTCTCCTTCTCGAGCAACGCCTCGGCCACCATGTCGAGCCCGGTGCGGTGCTGGATGAGCAGATCGTGGGCGCGTTGTTCCTGCTCGAAGAGGATCCGCGAGATCTCCTCGTCCATCATCCGGGCGGTCTCGTCGGAGTACTCCCGCCCGCTGGTCATGAGGTCCTCGCCGAGGAAGACCTGCTGCTGCCCGTGCCAGGCCATCGGCCCGACCCGTTCGCTCATGCCCCATTCGCGCACCATCCGCCGGGCGATGACGGTTGCCTGCTCGAGGTCGTTGGCGGCGCCGGAGTTGATGTGGCCGTAGACGATCTTCTCTGCGACCCGGCCGCCCATCGCCTTGCAGATCATGTCTTCGAAGAACGCCTTGGAGTAGGTGTGCCTTTCTTCCGGAAGGCTCCAGGTGACACCGAGGGCCATGCCGCGGGGGAGGATGGTTACCTTGTGGAGCGGGTCGGCATGCGGGAGCACCACGGTGAGCACGGCGTGACCACCCTCGTGGTACGCAGTGGCCCGCTTCTCCTCTCCGGCCAGGACGAGGCTCTCGCGGCGTGCGCCCATCACCACCCGGTCACGCGCGTTCTCGAAGTCGATCCGCTCGATCTGCGTGCTCGAACGACGCACCGCGAACAGCGCGGCCTCGTTCACGAGGTTGGCGAGATCGGCACCGCTCATGCCCGGCGTGGCCTTGGCCATCATCTCCAGGTCGACGTCGGGGCCCATCCGCTTGTCGCGGCTGTGCACCACCAAGATGGCCAGCCGCTCGTTGGATTCGGGGAGAGGCACGACGATCTGGCGGTCGAACCGGCCGGGCCGCAGCAGGGCCGGGTCGAGGATGTCGGGACGGTTGGTGGCGGCAAGGATGACGATGCCCTCGCTCGTCTCGAAGCCGTCCATCTCGGCGAGCATCTGGTTGAGGGTCTGTTCCCGTTCGTCGTGGCCTCCGCCGAGCCCGGCGCCGCGCTTGCGCCCGATCGAGTCGATCTCGTCGATGAAGATGATCGCCCTGCCCATCTTGCGGGCCTGCTGGAAGAGGTCGCGCACGCGGCTGGCGCCCACGCCCACGAACATCTCCATGAAGTCGGATCCGGTGACCGACAGGAAGCCGACCCCGGCCTCGCCGGCGACGGCGCGGGCGAATAGGGTCTTTCCGGTGCCTGGCGGGCCGACGAGCAACATGCCCTTCGGCACCCGGGCGCCGATCTCGCGGAACCGCTCGGGCATCCGCAGGAAGTCGACCACCTCGGTGATCTCCTGCTTCACGCCCTCGTAGCCGGCGATGTCGGCGAAGGTGGTGGACGGCTTGTCGGGGTTGAAGGTCTTGGCCCGGCTCCGGCCGACCGACATGATGTTGCCGGCTTGGCCCATGGCCCGGCGCTGCATCCACACGAAGAAGCCGATCAGCAGCACGACCGGTAGCAACAGCCCGGCCCAGCTCCAGAACCAGCTGGTGGTCGGCGTGGTGAAGTCGATGTCGACGGCTTTGGAGTTGAGCAGCAGCTCGTCGGCCTCGCTGAGGCCGCGCTGGCCGCCGCCGGTGGTGGTGAACTTGGTTCCGTCGTCGAACTCGCCAGTGATCTTGTTGGTGGTGTTGTTGATGTCGACGTTGGCCACGTCGCCGGCCGTGACTGCCGCGATGAACTGCGAGTACGTGAGCTCGTCACCCTCCTCGGTCGCGAACAGGCGGGGGACGACGAACAAGGCGACGAGCACCGCGACCATCACGGGAAGGGTCCATCGTGGCCACCCGGCGCCGAACGGCGGCTTGCCGCCACGCTCGGGCGGCTGCTGGCCGGGCTGCTGGCGGCCGCCGGGGGCGCGGCCGGGCGGTGGCGGCGGTGGCGGCGGGGGCAGGTTGCTCATGGACGTATGTTACNNCGTATGTTACGGCCATCACCCGCCTGTGTGGCGTTCGGCCCACCCGACCCGGCTCGGGCGCGGCGTCGCATCCACCACTGATCCGACGTGGATCGGTACCGTCTCGGTGATGGCACGGCACTGTTCGCGAACCGGATGTGCGGCCCACGCCGAGTCGACGCTCACCTACCAGTACGGTCGGGCGCTGGTGTGGATCGACGATCTCAGCGAGGAGCGCGATCCGCACTCCTACGACCTGTGCCCGCGTCATGCGGCGAGGCTCTCGGTGCCCAACGGGTGGCGGCTCGAGGATCGTCGATCATCGCTACGGCTCGGAACCGTCGTGGCCGGAGGTCGCGAGCATCGTCTCGCCGGGTGACCCCCTGATCGTCGCGCGCCCTGGGTAACCTGCCAGGTCGATGGCGACGACCCGTGCCCCCGCCGTCCGGATCGGCGACGGGCAGGGCCGCATCACGGTCGGCATCGCGGCCACGACGTGGCTCGGCAGTTGGCTGTTCGGCAACGTTGCCGGCGCTTCGCTCGTCGCCGCCCTCGGCTACGACGGCGCCGATACGCGGGTTCCGGTGTGGGTCACCCTGGTGGCGGCGTTGACCTTGTGGATCCCGATCCTCGTCGCCCTCCGTCTGGTCGGCGTGCGCTTCGGGCTCGGGAGCTGGCGAGCCGATTACGGCCTGTCGGTGCGGCCGATCGATCTCGTCGGAGTTCCGGTCGGGGTGCTGGCCCAACTGGTGCTGGTGCGTCTCGTGTACTGGCCGCTCGAGGAGCTGTGGCCGCACACGTTCTCCTCACCACGACTCGAGGAGTCGGCCCGAGATCTGTACGACAGCGCCGATGGGGTGTGGCTGGTCGCGCTCGTGTTCGTCGTGGTGATCGGTGCACCGTTCGTGGAGGAGCTGCTCTACCGGGGCCTGCTGCAGGGAGCGTTCGTACGTCGCGTGAACGAGTTGATCGCCGTCGGAGTGGTCGCGGTCTGGTTCGCGCTCATCCACTTCCGTCCGGTCGAGTACCCGGGCCTGCTGGTCATCGGGCTCGTGCTCGGCGCCTGTGCGCTGGTGACCCGCCGCCTCGGCCTTGGCATCATCGCCCACGCTTCGTTCAATGCGACCGGTCTCATCTGGGTCGCCACCCGATGATCGGTGACGAAGTTCTCGACTCGGGCAGTGCGAAGATGGGGCCGATGGGCGAACAGCTGCTGGAACGCGTGCCTTCGACCGACCACCGCGTCGCGATCGTCGAGCCGACGTCGACGAGCCCGACGTCGCGCGTGCTGGAGCGCATTGTCCGCCGGCCGCGTCGTTGGCTCGAGGCGCCGTGGCCTGCCGAGCGGATCGTGCGTTGGGTCATCACCGTGCTGCTGGTCGGCGGCTCCACGTTGGCAGCCGTCCAGGTGGTGCATCCCTCGCTGGTGTTCTCGAACAACACCCCGACCGGTGGCGACATGGGCGCCCACGTCATGGGGCCGGCGTTCCTCCGCGATCACCTGCTGTCGAACTTCCAGCTGAGCGGGTGGAGCAACTACTGGTACGCGGGGTTCCCCATGTACCGCTTCTACATGGTGGTCCCAGCGCTGATGATCGTCGCGTTGAACGTGGTGCTGCCCTACGGCATCGCGTTCAAGATCGTCGTCGTTGCCGGCATCGTCACGCTGCCCCTGTCGTGCTGGGCGTTCGGTCGGCTGGCCCGGTTCCGCTATCCGATGCCAGAGCTCTTCGCGCTCGGCGGCATGCTGTTCCTGTTCGACGAGAGCTTCTCGATCTACGGCGGCAACGTGAAGAGCACGATGGCGGGGGAGTTCTCCTTCTCGATCGCGCTGTCGCTGGCAATGCTCGGTCTCGGCCTGTTCGCCCGCGGGCTCGAGACCGGCAAGTACCGCAACTGGGCTGCGGTCGTGCTCGCCCTGGCCTGCCTCTCGCACGGCATCGTGCTGATCTTCGTGGTCGTCGGCGCGCTGCTCATGTGGCTCGTCTGGATGGACCGCACCCGCTTCCTCTACGGCCTCACGACGGGCCTCACCGCCTTCTTGCTGGCGGCGTTCTGGGTGGTGCCGTTCCTGTTCGACCATGCCTACATGACCGACATGAAGTACGGCTTCCGCCCGCAGGGCTCCGGCGATTCCTTCTGGGACATGTTCTTCCCACTCACCAACTTCTTCGACGTGTTCATCACCGCGTTCGCCGTCGTCGGGTTCCTNNTACCTCACCCGCGACAGCCTGCCGGTGATCGGTCTGCTGTGGAACCCCCGCCTGCTGCCGTTCCTCTACCTCTTGCGGTACCTGCTGATGATGGTCGGTCTAGTCGAGGCCGCGCACATCGTGGTCCAGGCGGTCACCGGTTCGCGCCCGGTCGGCGCGGTCGGCTCGTTCCGGCTCGGTACGGGTGTGGCCGCGGTCGTCGGCATCGCCGTGCTGGCGATCGAGCTGATGTTCTTCCAGGTGATGCCAGGGGCGTCGTACAGGACGCACAACGCCGAGCGGGTGTACCAGTGGGGGCCGATCTCGCTGACCGGCCCCGGTACCAAGCAGGACGCCTTGAGCGACGCGTGGTCGCGCTACAACTTCACCGGCTACGAGGACAAGAACGCGTACGGCGAGTACCGCTCGCTGGTCACCACGATGGCCGACCTGGGCGACGATCCGGCCAACGGGTGCGGTCGGGCGATGTGGGAGAACAACGAGAAGAACGGGCAGTACGGCACAACGATGGCGCTGATGCTGCTGCCGCACTGGACCGACGGATGCATCGCCAGCATGGAGGGCCTGTTCTTCGAGGCCTCCGGCACCACGCCATACCACTTCGTCACCGCCGCGGCGATGAGCGAGACCAGCTCCAACCCGGTTCGTCAGCTGCGCTACGACAACAACGATGCTGCCAAGGGGGTGCCCTACCTGCAGAGCCTCGGCGTGAAGTACGTGATGGTCTTCACCGAAGCGGCCAAGGAGCAGGCCGATCTGCAGCCCGAGCTCAAGTTGGAACGCCAGGTCGGGCCGTGGAACGTGTACGTGGTCGCCGACACCCGGTTGGTCGTGCCGCTCACCGTGCAGCCGGTCGTGGTGAACCCCCGTTCGGGCGACCCGCGCGAGCGCAACCTCGAGCTGGGCATGAGCTGGTTCCAGCATCGCGACGAGTGGGCTGCGATCCCTGCCGACGACGGTCCGGCAGCGTGGCAGCGCATCGATGTGGCTCCCGATGTCGGCCGGCGACAGGACGACCGCATCGACATCGTGCAACCGACCAACCCGATCGACGTGGTCGACCTTCCGGAGGTCACCGTGTCGGGTGTCGCCCTTGGCGAGCAGGACCTGCGCTTCCACGTCGACCAGGTAGGCGTACCCGTGCTCGTGCGGATCAGCTACTTCCCGAACTGGCAGGCCAGTGGCGCCGAGGGCCCGTATCGCATCGCGCCGAACCTGATGGTGGTCATCCCAACTGCGAAAGACGTCCACCTCACCTACCAACGCTCTGGCCTCGACATCGCCGCCTACGTGCTCACCCTGATCGGCATCGCGTCGTTGTTCCTCTGGCGTTGGCTGGGCGACGTGCGCCATGCGGCGCCGGTGCCCACCTCGCGGCGCGATCGCGACGACGATGGCGACGACGACCTCCCGCTGGGTGACGACTGGCGCGATCCGGTGTGGCGAGACGGGGCGTGGGACGAGACGTTGGCGATGGGCCGGGGCAGCGGCGATCTCGATGTCGAGCTCGAATCGCTGATCGACCCGCTGCTCGCGCCGCCCGAGGTCGGCGGTTCCGCCGACGCGCACGGATAGGTTGTGGGCCGCATGTCAGCTCATGTCCCCCCATCTTCTGGTGCGCGTTCGGCCGAGCTGTCGTCGATCGTCAAGGCCTACGACGTCCGCGGCACGGTCCCCGATCAGATGAACGCCGATGTCGCTCACGCCCTCGGTGTGGGTTTCGCCCGCTTCGTCGATGCACCTCGGGTGCTGGTCGGACGCGACATGCGTCCATCGGGTCCCGAGCTGGTCGATGCCTTCGCCCGCGGCGTGATGGAGCAGGGAGTCGACGTCGTCGACCTCGGGCTCGCCTCTACCGACCTGGTGTACTTCGCGGCCGGTCGTCTCGATGCCCCCGGTGCGGTGTTCACCGCTTCGCACAACCCGGCGGGGTACAACGGCGTCAAGTTCTGCCTCAGCGGAGCCCGGCCGGTCGGCCAGGACACCGGGTTGTTCACCATCCGTGACACGGCGATGCAGNNCTGGTGGTGCCGGCCGTGTTCGAGCGCATTCCGCAGATCGTTCTCGAGGTGATGTACGGCGAGCTCGACGGCACGTTCCCCAATCACCCCGCCGACCCGTTGCAACCCGAGAACCAGCGCGACCTCCAGGCCCGCGTGGTGGCCGGCGGGTTCGACGTCGGACTCGCCTTCGACGGCGACGCCGACCGCGTGTTCGTCGTCGACGAGGCCGGTCGCGGCCTCAGCGGGTCCACGACGACCGCGATCTTGGCTGCCACGATCCTCCGCTCGCACCCGGGCGCCACCGTGCTGCACAACCTCATCTGTTCGCGCGCCGTCCCGGAGGTGATTCTCGAGAGCGGTGGCGTTCCGGTGCGCACCAAGGTGGGTCACTCGTTCATCAAGCAGATCATGGCCGAGACCGGCGCGGTGTTCGGGGGCGAGCATTCGGCTCACTACTACTTCCTCGACAACTTCCGGGCCGACAGCGGTCTGATCGCCAGCATGTTCGTGCTCGACGAGCTGTCGCGCTCGAACAGCGATCTGTCGGTCATGCGCAAGCCGTACGAGCGTTACTCGTCCAGTGGCGAGATCAACACCCAGGTCGAGCATCCGCTCGATGTGATCGAACGCGTCGCCACCGCCTACCCCGACGCCACGCAGGATCGCCTCGATGGCCTCACCGTCGATTGCGGTCCGTGGTGGTTCAACCTGCGCCCGTCGAACACCGAGCCGCTGCTGCGGCTCAACCTCGAAGCATCCGACCGTACGGCGTGCGATCAGCACGTCGTCGAGCTGCTCGCACTCATAACCAGCGGCTGAGCCCGGTTCGCGCCGGGAGCCGCCCAACCCGAAGGGAAGCGTCAGAATGTCGCTCGATCCACGACTCCTCGCCGTGCTGGCCTGCCCCGAGGACAAGGGCGCGCTCTACTACCTCGGCGACGACGGCGGTCTCTACAACCCGCGGCTGCACCGTCGCTACCTCGTCCGTGACGGCATCCCGGTGATGTTGATCGACGAGGCCGAGGCGGTCGACGACGCCGAGCATGCCGTGATCGCGGCGCGCATCGCGGCCGAGGGAATCGCCCCGACGTTCACCGCGACCACTGGCTGACCGCAGCCTGGTAGGATGACTACACAATGAGGTCTGATCACCACCTACGGCGGTCGCGATCTGTCGTCCGCGTCGCGATTGCATCGATGCTCGCCTCGTCGGTCGCGTTCACGGCGTCGTCTGCAAGTGCGTCGTTCGGTGCCGGTGCCTTGGCCCGTGGGTCGAGCGCCCCGGCCGCGCCCCCTCCCTGTCCTAGCGGCCTAGGTGCCGGCGGCGAGTACCACCCGCTCGCGCCGCAACGCATCTACGACTCACGCCCGACCTCGGCGGTCAACGAGACCTCCCCAGGGGCCAAGGCGGCAACGCCCAGCCAGCCCACGTTCGACATCGGCTTGATCGGTCTCGGGGGCGTGCCAGGTGTCTCGGCTGACGTGCTCGCCGTGGTCGTCAACATCACAGTCACCGAACCCACCGCAGGCGGCTGGTTGAACGCCTACGGCTCCGGTGCGCCGGCCGGGCTGGCGTCGATAGTCAACTTCTCCACCCAACAGACCGTGCCCAACCTCAGCATCGTCCGTCCGGGAGACAACGGCCGCCTCACCGTGAAGCTGTTCACCCAGAGCGCCGCCGGATCGGCCCACGTGGTGGTCGACGTCTTCGGCTGGTTCTCCACCAGTTGCGCCGCCACCCGCGGCGCTCGCCTGGTCACGTTGGCGCCAGGGCGTCTGCTCGACACCCGAACCGATGCCGGGCGCGCCGAGCTCGGGCAGGGCGAATCGATCGAGTTGAACATCCGCGGGGCGGCGTTGCCCTCCGGCGGCACCATCCCGACCGATGTCACCGGGGTGGTCCTGAACGTCACCGCGATCAACGATCTGCCCGGGAGCCGGGCGACGTTCGTGTCGGTCGTTCCCGATCCTCCCGCCGGTGGGGCTCCGCCCTCCACGTCGAACCTCAACTTGGCCCGCGGTCAGATCAAGCCGAACATGGTGATCGTGCCAGTTGGCGCCGACGGCAAGATCCGGCTGTACAACAACAGCGGTACCGTCGATCTGGCGGTCGACGTCGCCGGCTACTTGCAGCGCAAGCTCGACGAGACACGAGCCGGCAGAGTCGTGCCGCTCACCACCCCGTACCGGGTCTTCGACACGCGCGAGTCGCAGTGGGGCGCGGTAGCCCTCGGGCCCGGCCAGGCCGAGGACTGGAGCTTCGCCGACTTCGTCGGCTCGGTGAACATCGGAGGCGTGGCCGTCGGCAATCAGTTCGCGGTCATCGGCAACCTCACCTCGGCCAGCCTCACCCGGCAGTACCCCACGGTGGCGGCCAACAGCTACCTCACGGTGTACCCCAGTGACACCACTCGCCCGAATGCGTCGAACCTCAACATCGTCGAGGGCGCCCCGGTGCCCAACCTGGCGATCATGAAGTACAGCGCCACCACCACCGTGCGTGTGTTCAACCTCGCCGGCTACAACCACTACCTGTACGACGCATCGGCCGTCGTGCTCGCCGACTGAGCGATACACTCGTCCCGCTTCACGTGGGCTGATCCACCGCCGTGCCAAGCACGGCGGTGAGCGTGTGCCAGTTGGCGCCGGCCCTCTCCAGCTGTTGTTCCCCAATGCCCCTGGAGGGTCCCATGTCGACTGTCACAACAACCCCAACGCCCGCCGAGCCCGCTGCCGGCGGTCGCCGCGACTTCCGTGTCGCCGATCTGTCGCTCGCCCCATTCGGGCGAAAGGAGATCCATCTCGCCGAACACGAGATGCCCGGTCTCCGCGCCCTGCGCAAGGAGTACGGACCACTCAAGCCGTTGGCGGGCGCGCGCATCTCCGGCTCGCTGCACATGACCATCCAGACTGCCGTGCTCATCGAGACGCTGGTCGAGCTCGGCGCCGAAGTGCGCTGGGCAAGCTGCAACATCTTCTCCACGCAGGATCACGCTGCGGCGGCAGTGGTTGTCGGCCCGGACGGAACGCCCGAAGACCCGCAGGGCGTCCCGGTGTTCGCCTGGAAGGGCGAGACGCTCGAGGAGTACTGGTGGTGCACCGATCAGATGATGACGTGGCCGGTCGGTCCGAACGGTGCCGACGGCCCGAACATGATCCTCGACGACGGTGGCGACGCGACGCTTCTGGTGCACAAGGGTCGCGAGTTCGAGCTCGCCGGCGAGGTGCCAGACCCCACCTCGGCGTCGAACCCCGAGTTCGCGATCGTGCTCGGCCTGCTCCAGCGTTCGCTGAAGACCGACCCCACGAAGTGGTCGCGCCTCGCCGCCGGCATCAAGGGTGTCACCGAGGAGACCACCACCGGGGTGATGCGCCTGTACAAGATGCACGAACGCGGAGAACTGCTGTTCCCGGCCATCAACGTGAACGACTCGGTCACCAAGAGCAAGTTCGACAACCTGTACGGCTGTCGCCACTCGCTGGTCGACGCGATCTGCCGCGCGACCGACGTGATGCTGGCCGGCAAGGTGGCGGTCGTCGCCGGCTACGGCGACGTTGGCAAGGGATGCGCGCAAGCGCTGAAGGGCCAGGGGGCTCGGGTGATCGTCACCGAGATCGACCCGATCAACGCGTTACAGGCCGCGATGGAGGGCTACCAGGTCACCACGATCGAAGACGTCGTCGGTAGCGCCGACATCTTCGTGTCGGCCACCGGCAACGACCACATCATCACCGCCGAGCACATGCAGGCGATGAAGCACAACGCGATCGTGTGCAACATCGGCCACTTCGATTCCGAGATCGACATGGCCGGCCTGGCCCGCAGCGGCGCCACCCGCGACGAACTGAAGCCCGGCACCGACCTGTGGAGCTTCGATGCCACCAAGACCCGGCCCGCCCACTCCGTGATCGTGCTCGCCGAAGGCCGTCTCGTGAACCTCGGCTGTGCCACCGGGCATCCGAGCTTCGTGATGAGCTGCTCGTTCAGCAACCAGGTGATCGCTCAGATGGAGCTGTTCGCCAACCTCGACAAGTACCCGCTCGGCGTGTACGTGCTGCCCAAGAAGCTCGACGAGAAGGTTGCGTCGCTGCACCTCGATGCGCTCGGCGTGAAGCTCACCAAGCTCACCGACGAGCAGGCCGAGTACCTCGGCATCGAGCCGGGCGGCCCGTTCAAGAGCGACCACTACCGCTACTGATCGCATCGCGCCCATCGGAAACGTCCGGCTCCCCGAGGGGCAGCTGGCCGTTTCGCGAACGACGCCGAATTCGAACCAGCGCGTCGACCAGCATCGCCGCACCGACGACGAAGACGAGACGGGCGTGGAGCGCGAACGGTTCGATCCCGGTGATCGACGACAACGCTCGTTCGAGCGGGTGCAGCTTCAAGACCCACGCCGATACGACCAACGCGGTGAGCACGATCCAGCGACGGTGGCCCGGCCAGATGACGGTCGAGACGAGCGCCAGCACGAGTAGGTGCATCGTGTCGTACATGTGGTGATAGGTGAGCAACGTGGTGACGATCGTGCCGATGAACAGCCGTTCGAAGGTGGTGGGCGACTTCCATCGCGAGATCGCCACCACGATCGCGAGAGACACGACCACCATCAGCAGATCCAGTGCCGGTGACGGCGCGATGAGCGACAGGAAGTCGACGCGATCTCCTGCGGTGCGCTGGACCGGAGCTTCGCCGAGGATCCGCGCAGTCGTGCGAATCGCGGCGAGGATCTCACCTGGTCCGTCGTTGGAGCGGGCCATGATGACCGCGAGGCAGGTGCCGCCCACCACGGCGAGCACTGCGACGGCCCGCATGCACCAATCGACGCGGCGTCGGTAGGCGAGCTCGGCGGCGAACGCGGCAAGTGCGAAGGTTGGCTTCGGGAACAGGAACAGCGCAACCGCGCCGAAGCCGAACGCCTCGGCCAGACGTGACCTACCAGGCCCCGGCAGCTGCAGCCCAGGCCCCGGCGGGTGCAGTGCGGCGAAGAACGCGACGATGGCCACGAGCCCGGCTCCGGTCTGCCCGAGCTCGACGTCGTAAAGCGCGACGGCCGACGACACCGTCGCCAAACCGATGAGCCAGGCGAGCCTCGGGTCGACATCGAACGACAGCGCGATCCGCCTGGCTCCCATCACGATCACGACGACCGTGATGACGAGCCAGATGGTGAGCACCAGGTCGAACCCGATCAGGGTGAAGAGCCATCCGAAGACGTAGCCGCTCGGCCAGAGCGGCGAGCTCGGGAAGATGCCGAAGCGCGGGACCGAGTTGTGGATGTCCCACGGGTTGAGGCCCTCGGCAACCAGGACGTTGGGACCGTAGACGATGGTGGCGAAGTCGACGCCGACGGGTTCGCTGCCCGCCCGGAGCGGCGCGGTGAGCGCGGGGATCAGGCGAACGGTACGAGCACCTGCGATCAGCGCTCCGACGATGCAGATGATCGCGGTGGCGTGGCGCCGGCAACGCGCCCTGGCCATGTCGAGGGGACGGTTGAGGGGACGGTTGAGGGGACGGGTGAGGGGACGGGTGAGGGGACGGGTGAGGGGTCTCAAACAGGCTTCTCCGTTCGGGGCGGGCACCGGCAGACCGCCGCAACGTATCAGCTGCGCAACGCGACGGCCCGTGGTGGCAACGACAGCCGCGGCAAGAACACCTGCACCAGGGGACCGATGCCGAAGGTGAACGCCACGGTTCCGAGCCCCACCGTGCCCCCGAGGAGTAGGCCGAGCCCGAGCACGGCGACCTCGATCATGGTGCGGGCCACGCGCACGCTGTGGCCCTTCGCCTTCAGGCCCATCATGATTCCGTCCCGCGGTCCGGCGCCGAGGCCGGAACCGATGTAGAGACCGGAGCCGACGGCGATGACCGACAACCCGAGCGCCAGGTATCCCACCCGGACCGCGAGCAGGTCGGTGGAGGGGATGAGCGGCTCGACGAGATCGACCATCACGCCGATCTCGACTGCGTTCAACAGGGTGCCGACCCCCGGACGCTGGCGAAGCGGTATCCATACGACGAGCAGGGCGAGCCCGGTGAGCACGATGACGTTGCCGATGGAGATGCCGGTGTGGCGGCTGACCCCTTGGTGGAACACGTCCCACGGTGCCGCGCCGAGATGGGCCTCGAGGATGAGGGCGATGCCGGTTCCGAACAGCGCCAGCCCGGTGAGACAGCGCGTGAGTCGGTTGGTCCAGTCGTGAAGGGGCGAGCGCGGGTTCGACGGTCGCGGCGGGGCGGCTGCATCGGCGATGGGCACGACGGCGACGCTACCGGCCCGGGCGCTCGCCAGCCTGGTGGCAGCGCTGCCAGGCAGCCAAGGCTGCCCGGCAACCCGTGCTCGTCAACCCGTGCCCGGCAACCCGTGACCGGCAACGGCGTCACACCCGAGGTGCATGATCGGCACATGACCATCTCGCCTCGCCATCGTCTCCCTCTGGTGTTCGCCGATCGCTGTGCCGGCTGCAATCGCCCCGGCCCAGCGCTGTGCGATTCGTGCTGCTTCTCGCTCGCCTCCGGCCGCGCCACCGGCCTTGCCGACGACGTGCTGGCGGCGCTTGCCTACGAGGGCGTTGCCCGTCGTTCGATCCTGGCGCTGAAGTTCCGCAACCACCGCGCCGTCGCCCGCCACCTGGCCGGGCTGATGGTCGACCTGTTGGTCCGCACGGCAGGCGCCGACCGGATCGACCTGGTCACATGGGCGCCTACCAGCGCCGGGCGGTCGCAGCGACGCGGCTACGACCAGGCCGAGCTGTTGGCGCGGGCCGTGGCCCGCCAGCTGCGTGTTCCGTGTCGCCGCCTGCTCTACCGCGCCCACGGTGCACCACAGGCAGGTCGTTCCCGTGAGCAGCGGCTCGCCGGCCCCAGGTTCAGGGGTACCGCGCCGCGGCGTCGCTGCCGGGTGTTGGTCGTCGACGATGTGGTCACCACCGGCGCGACCCTCCGAGCTGCTCGAGCCGAGCTGCTGGCGGCGGGGGTCACGTCGGTGGTGCTGCTCGCCGCCGCGGCAGCCCCACAGCGCGCCGACATCCGCACCGACATCCGCGTCGGGCGCTCGGGCGCAGCCACCCACCACCTCGCCGAGGCCAGTTGAGCACACCTCGTCAGAAGGGGGCCGGTAGGCTCGAACCCGCATGAAACTGCTCGACCGCATCCTTCGCGCCGGCGAAGGAAAGAAGCTGAAGGCCCTCCAAGGCCTGGTGCCACACATCAATCTGCTCGAACCGAACGTCCACGCGCTCGGCGACGACGCACTCCGGGCCAAGACCGCCGAGTTCCGTGGTCGCCTCGAGCAGGGTGAAGATCTCGATGACCTGCTCGTCGAGGCGTTCGCGGTGATGCGCGAGGCATCGATCCGGGTAACCGGTCAGCGTCACTTCGACTCCCAGCTCATGGGTGGCGCGGCGCTCCACTTCGGTTGGGTCGCCGAGATGAAGACCGGTGAGGGCAAGACCCTGGCCAGCACCCTTCCGGCGTACCTCAACGGCCTCGGCGGCAAGGGCGTGCACCTCGTCACCGTCAACGACTACCTGGCCAGGCGAGATGCCGAGACCATGGGTCGCATCCACCGTTGGCTCGGCCTCGACGTGGGTCTGATCATCCCCGGCTTCAAAGAGCGCCCGGCCGAGAAGCGGGCCAACTACGCCTGCGACATCACCCACGGCACCAACAACGAGTTCGGGTTCGACTACCTCCGCGACAACATGGCCGCAACGCTGTCCGACAAGGTGCAGCGCGGTCACAGCTTCGCGATCGTCGACGAGGTCGACTCGATCCTCATCGACGAGGCGCGCACGCCGCTGATCATCAGCGGCCGCCTCGCCGACGCCGCCAAGCTCTACTACCGGTTCGCCAGCGTGGTGCGCGCACTCACGCGCGACGTCCACTACGAGGTCGAAGAAGACAAGCGGGTCGTCGTGCCGCTCGAGGCCGGCATCGAGAAGGTCGAAGAGACGCTCGGCATCGACAACCTGTACGACGAGGTGCAACAGAACCTCGTCCATCAGCTCTCGGTGGCGTTGAAGGCCAAAGAGCTGTACAAGCGCGACAAGGACTACATCATCGCCAACGGCGAGGTCAAGATCGTCGACGAGTTCACCGGCCGGGTGCTCGAGGGCCGGCGGTGGAGCGAGGGCATCCACCAGGCGGTCGAGGCCAAGGAAGGCGTCAAGATCAAAGAAGAGAACCAGACGCTGGCCACCATCACGCTGCAGAACTACTTCCGCATGTACGACAAGCTCGCCGGCATGACCGGAACGGCGCAGACCGAGGCGGCTGAGCTGATGAACACCTACGGGCTGTCAGTGGTGCCGATCCCCACGAACAAGCCGATGATCCGCGTCGATCAGGCCGACCTGATCTACAAGGGCGAGGACGGCAAGTTCGGCGCGGTTGTCGACGACATCGCCGAGAAGTACGAGAGCGGCCAACCTGTGCTGGTCGGCACGATCAGCGTCGAGAAGAGCGAGCGGTTGTCGCGGATGCTCGTCAAGCGGGGCATCGAACACGAGGTCCTCAACGCCAAGCAGCACACGCGTGAGGCGGTCGTCGTCGCTCAGGCAGGGCGGCTGCATGCCGTCACCGTCGCCACCAACATGGCCGGCCGTGGGGTCGACATCCAACTCGGCGGCAACCCCGAAGGACTCGCCCGGCACGACGTGCTCAAAGAAGGGCACGCTCCCGAGGTCCTCGTCGACGACTTCGAACTGCCGGAGGTTCGCACCGAGGAGTTCGACGCGGCGCGCACCACCGCACTCACTCGCTACAACCAACTGCTCGCCGAGCACGAGCAGAGGTGCTCCACCGACGGCGATGCGGTTCGCACGCTCGGTGGGCTCTACGTGCTCGGCACCGAACGCCACGACAGCCGGCGCATCGACAACCAGCTTCGCGGTCGATCGGGCCGGCAGGGCGATCCCGGCGAGAGCCGGTTCTACCTCAGCCTCGACGACGAGCTGATGCGGTTGTTCGCCACGGGCGCGCTCAGTTGGGTGATGGGCCGGGCCCTGCCCGACGACGAGGCGATCGAGGCCAAGATGGTCACCAAGGCGATCGAGCGGGCGCAGACCACCGTCGAGCAGCGCAACGGCGAGATCCGCAAGAACGTGCTCAAGTACGACGAGGTGATGAACGAGCAGCGCAAGGTCATCTACCAGCGTCGCGACCAGATCCTGCACGGCGCCGACCTCAAGGCGGCGGCGATGGAGTACCTCGCCGAGGCCGTCGACGCACTGCTCGAAACCCACTGTGCGAGCGTCGCCGACGACGAGTGGGATCTCGACGGCCTGGCCAAGGAGATCAAGACGTTCTGGCCGAGCGACATCGGTCTCGACGCGCTCGACCGATGCGGGTCCACCGACAAGATGTACGACCTGATCATGGCCGACTCCTCGAACTACTACGAGAAGCGCGAGGCCGAGCTCGGCGACGTCGTGATGCGCGACGTCGAACGCCAGGTCATGCTACGGATCATCGACCAGCGGTGGCGCGAGCACCTCGACGAGATGGATTACCTGCAGGAAGGGATCAACCTGCGTGCCGTCGGCCAGAAGGATCCGCTGACGGAATGGCAGCGTGAGGGCTTCGAGATGTTCGGCGCGATGATGAAGGGCATCGCCCAGGACTTCGTGAAGTACGTGATGCACGTGCAGGTGGTCCGCAACGAGGCGCCTGCCCCGGTGGTGCAGAACGTGCAGCAATCATCCAGCGACGACGCTCCGACCAGCGGTTTCAGCGCTGCCGCGAGCGCCGCCGCGGCAGCAGGCGACATCGCTCCCGAGCTGGCCGCGGCCGCTCCGGCGGCGCCGGCAAAGCAGCAGACGATCGTCAAGGACGAATGGTCCAAGACCCCGCGCAACGCGCCATGCCCCTGCCAGAGCGGCAAGAAGTTCAAGCAGTGTCATGGCGCCACGCTGTGACGGTCTCGTCGCGCCATGCGTGATTTCAGCGACGACCTGAAAGAGCTGCGCCGCCGCCTCGGCGAGGCCTGCGGCTACCTGAAGATCGACTCGAACCGTGTTCGTCTTGTCGAGCTCGAAGCCGAGATCGGTCGACCCGACCTGTGGGACGACCAGGAGCTCGCCAAAAGGTTGAACGCCGACTACTCGAACGTCAAGGCCGACGTCGACCAGTTCGACGCGCTCAGCGCGGCGCTCGACGACACCGAACTGCTGCACGAGATGGCTCGTGAGGTCGACGACGAAACCCAGGAGCCCGACATCTCCGCCGCGGTCGCGCACATCACGGGCCAGCTCGATCAGCTCGATCTGCGCAGCCTGTACACCGGCGAGCACGACGAGGCCGACTGCATCGTGCAGATCAACGCCAAAGACGGTGGCGTCGACGCCCAGGACTGGAGCGAGATGCTGCTGCGGATGTACAGCAGGTGGGCAGAGCGGCGCGGCTTCGCCGTCGAGATCGACGCCATCAGCGAGGGCACCGAGGCCGGCATCTTGTCGGCCGAGTTCACCCTCACGGGCCGGTACGCATACGGGTTGATGACTGCCGAGCGCGGCACCCACCGGCTGGTGCGGATCAGTCCGTTCGACAACCAGGGCCGCCGGCAGACCAGTTTCGCCTCGGTGCAGGTGTGGCCGGTGCTCGACGATCCCGACGTGGAGATCAACGACAGCGACATCCGGATGGAGGTGTTCCGTGCCAGCGGCGCCGGCGGCCAGCACGTGAACAAGACCTCCTCTGCGGTCCGCCTGATCCACGAGCCCACCGGCCTCGTCGCGTCGAGCCAGGAGGAGCGCAGCCAGCTGCAGAACCGCGAGAAGGCCCTGAACCGCTTGCGCACGATGGTGGCCGCCAGGGTCGAGGAAGAACGCGAAGCCGAGCTCGACCGCATCGCCGGCCGTCAGCCGCAGGTCGGCTGGGGCAGCCAGATCCGCTCCTACGTGCTGCAGCCCTACCAGATGGTGAAAGACCTGCGCACCGAGATCGAATCGAGCCAGGTTGCGGTGGTGCTCGACGGCGACATCGACGAGTTCATGGAGGGCTACCTCAGATGGCGACGCCGCGAAGCCGGCGGGGCAAACTAGGTTCTGAGCCCGCATGATCAAGCTCGAGAACGTCACCAAGAGCTACAGCACCGAGGTCACCGCGCTCCGCGATGCAAGCTTCGATGTGGCCAAGGCCGAGTTCGTGTTCCTCGTCGGCCCATCGGGGTCGGGCAAGAGCACGTTGCTGCGGCTGATGAACCGCCAGGAGAAGCCCGAGAAGGGCGCCGTGTGGGTTGCCGGGCGCAACATCAACGACATGCCCGACACCAAGGTGCCGCACCTGCGTCGCAACATCGGCAACATCTTCCAGGACTACAAGCTGCTCAGCAACAAGACGGTGTTCGAGAACGTGGCCTTCGCTCTCGAGGTGATCGGCCGACCCAAGCACGTCATCCGCCAGCAGGTGCCGGCGGTGCTCGACCTGGTGGGTCTGGCAGGAAAGCAGGAGCGTTTCCCTCATCAGCTGAGCGGTGGCGAGCAACAGCGTGTCTCGATCGCGAGGGCCTTCGTGAACCGGCCGCTGATCTTGTTGGCCGACGAGCCCACGGGCAACCTCGACCCCACCACGGGCGAGGGCATCATGCGCCTGCTCGATCGCATCAACAAGACCGGAACCACTGTGGTCATGGCCACCCACGACCAGCGCATCGTCAACATGATGCGCAAGCGTGTGATCCAACTCGACCGCGGCATCATCGTGCGCGACCAGGCCAGAGGTGTCTATGAGTAGGGTGTCGATGAGCAAGGATTGCCACCAGTAATGTTCTCCCGCCTCAGCTATACGTTCCGCGAGATGTGGGCGAGCTTGCGCCGCAACCTCACCCTCACCGTCGCGGCAGTGATCACGTCCTCGGTGTCGCTGCTGCTGTTCGGTCTCACCTTGCTCATCCAGCGTGGCTTCGACAACCAGCTCTCGCAGTGGTCCGGCGGTGTCGAGCTGATCGTCTACATCGAGAACGACGCCTCACCCGAACAGATCGAGCTGGTCCGGGGCGCGCTCGAGAAGACGCCCGACGTCATCGACACCTCGAAGCTCGAGTACCTCGACATCGCTCAGTCTCTCGTTGAGGCGCAGCGGCTGTTCGCCGGCGACCCCGAGACGCTGCAGCTGCTCACCGAGAAGAACATCCCGACGCAGTTCAAGGTGGTGCCAACTCCCGATGCCACTCCCGAGCTGCTCACCCAACTGGCGCTCGGGTTCGACGAGCTGCCGAAGGTGATCCAGGTGGCGTTCCCGAGCGACCAGATCGAGGTGCTCGCCACCCTGCGCGGCTTCATCGGGCTGCGGCTGTACCTGATCACCGGCTTCTTGCTGCTGTCGGCGGTGCTGCTCATCTGGAACACGATCCGCACGGCGATGTTCGCCAGGCGCCGCGAGATCGAGGTGATGAAGCTCGTCGGGGCCACCAACTGGTTCATTCGGCTTCCGTTCATGCTCGAGGGTTTGCTGCAGGGCCTCGTCGGTGGGGTGGTCGCCAGTGGCGCGATGTTGTTGTTCAACGCCAACTGGACCAGTGGCGTCAAGAAGTTCCCCTCCGAGTCGGGGTTCGGGGCCTTCGTCGTCACCGGCTCGTATCCGATGTGGATCGTGTTCTGGATCGTCGTGCTGGGAATGCTGGTCGGCGCGATCGGTTCCGGCACCGCTGCATCCCGCTTCCTCGACGTCTGAACCCGCACCTAACCGCAACTTTGTCGGTCTCAACCGGCCCAGCCCGTCGAGACCGACAAAGTTGGGGGGTAGATGTAGGTTCGGCGGATGTTGCATTCGCAGATCCTCTACTCGGTCGAAGACCACGTCGCGACGATCACGCTGAACCGTCCCGAGAAGCTCAACGCGTTCACCAACACGATGATGCGCGAGATCATCGATGCCTTCGACCGGATCGACGGCGACGACGACGTGCGGGTGGTGATCGTCACCGGTGCGGGTCGTGGCTTCTGTGCCGGCGCCGATCTGAGCGGCGGGGGCGACACGTTCACGGGTGGCGGGAGTGACGAGCCCAGTGACGTTCCCGGGGTTCGGCGCGATGGCGGGGGGATGGTGTCGTTGCGGATCTTCGATTGCACCAAGCCGGTGATCGCCGCGATCAACGGCCCCGCGGTTGGCGTGGGAGTCACCATGACCCTGCCGATGGACATCCGTCTGGCGAGCGAGGACGCGAAGTTCGGCTTCGTCTTCGCCCGCCGGGGCATAGTGCCGGAGGCATGCTCGTCGTGGTTCTTGCCGCGCCTCGTCGGCATCAGCCAGGCCGCTGAGTGGTGCTACTCGGGTCGTGTCTTCGGACCCGCTGAAGCCCGCGACGGGCGTCTCGTGCGCAGCGTGCACGCACCGGCCGAGCTCATGCCGGCCGCGCGGGTGATCGCCAAGGAGATCGTCGAGAACACGTCGCCGGTGTCGATCGCGCTGACGCGGCAGATGTTGTGGCGCATGCTCGGCGCCGATCACCCGATGGAAGCCCACCGCGTCGACTCGCGCGGCATCGCCGAGCGCGGCCGCAGCGCGGATTCACGTGAGGGCGTGGTGAGCTTCCTCGAGAAGCGACCGGCCACGTTCACCGACAGGGTGAGTGACGGCCCTCCTTCCATCTTCCCGGATTGGGATCCTCCGAAGTTCTCGTAAAGGTGCCCACCCGGCGTGCCGATGTGACTGACGTAACGGGCAGGCGGGGACCAAGGTTCGACTGCGCAGCGTTACACGACACAGTCGAAGGGACCTGCAATGAACGTTATGACCGGTGATGTGATCGAGGTCGATGTCGATGGCGATGCGATCAGCGCCCTCGTGCTTCTGGCCACACCCGAGGCCGTGATCCTCGACCCGTGCGACGGATCGACGCCGCTCGTGTTCCGCCCGGAGCACCTGACGACCGTTCGCATCTTCGACGGCGCTGCTGCCTGAGAGCCGCGCGACCGCCGAGCCCGATGACCGGAGCGCGATAGCGTCACGCGGCAGCACGAGCGCAATCCGAGCGGAGGCAGATCGACGATGGGGATGTTCGACGAGAAGTTCGCCGAGCACGAGCGGTTGATGCGGGCAGTGGTCGCATCGAACCTGCTGCCGGGCGAAGAACTGGTAGGCGTGTGCCAGGCGACAGAGAAGTCGTCGTTCTCGTACAAGGGCTGGGTCATCGGGGTGACACCGCAACGGTTGGTGATGGTGCCGGTCGACCGCAAGATGCAACCCCGCGACGCGGTGCAGGCCTTCGTCCGCACCGACATCGTCCGCTCATCGCTCGACGGCCTCGGCGGTGGGGCCAAGCACTTCCTCACATCCGATCTCGGCGACATCCGCTTCGACGTTGCCTCGCGCAGCTTCAAGCTGATGGCACTCGGCGGCGGCATCGACACCCGTCTTGCCGGCGAGGCGCAGACGCAGGGCAAGATGGCCTTCCTCGAGTTCCTCGCCTCGGCGGGCCATGGCTGACGCGGCAGAGATCACGCTGTACCAGCGAGTCGGCGGGATCGAGTTCTTCGAGCGACTCGTCGACGCCTTCTACGACGGCGTGGCCACCGACCCCGTGCTGTTGCCGCTGTACCCGGATCAGTCCGATCTGACGCTGTCGCGGCGCCGGCTCACGCTGTTCCTCGCCCAGTACTGGGGTGGCCCGACGACCTACAACGACGAGCGCGGTCATCCGCGTCTGCGCCTGCGGCACATGCCCTTCACCGTCGGCCCGATGGAGCGCGATCGATGGCTGCACCACATGACCCATGCGGTGCGCCTGGCGAGCGACGACGAGCAGGTGCGCCAGGCGCTGCTCGGCTACTTCGTGCCGGCCGCCGAACATCTCCGCAACGACACCGGCTTGCCGATCTCGCCGCACGATCCCCGCAGCTGAGTCATCGCCGGCGAAGCGCGTGGCACGCGATCGCTGTAGCCGCGGCGACGTTCAACGAATCGATGCCGGCCGACATCGGGATGCGCACCCGGAACGTCGCAGCATCGAGAACAGCGTCGCTCAACCCAGCACGCTCGGCCCCCATGCACACCACGAGGCGTTCGGGCACATTGGCCTCGTCGACGCCGGCGATGTCGGCGATGTCGAGCGATCCGCGCGGCGTGAGCGCGACCACGACGAACCCGGCCGCGGCCAGCGTCCTCAGCGCATCGGCCGTGTCAGCGGTGCGGGCGTGGGGGAACACGACGGCATGCCCCATCGAGACCCGCATCGACCGGCGGGCCAGTGGATCGGCGCTGGTCGAATCCAGGACCAGGCCGTCCCATCCGAGGCCCGCCGCGTTGCGCACGATCGCGCCGATGTTGGCCGGGTTGTCGACGGCTTCCACCATGACCAGGCGGCGAGCCCGGCCGGCGAGCTCGGCGACCGTGGACCGGGCCGGCCGCTGAAAGATCGCGATCACCGAGCTGGGCACTCCGAGCTTGGTGACCTTGGCCCGCACCTTCTCGCCAACGGCGTACACGGGGACGGAGGCGGCCAGCACGGCGGCCACCGGCGGTGGCCGCAGCTGGTCGACGAGCGCCGCCACGGGGGTGCACCCGGCCCAGAGGGCGCGCTCCACCACGAGATCACCCTCGGCGATGAACAGCCCTTCGCCGCCGTCGCTGCGGCGCTGGACCCGGTTCGAGAGACCACGATCGTTGTAGCCGAACACGGCGAGCCGCTCGTCGTCGGGGTCGTCGACCGCGATGAACGGATTCAGAACAGCCAGGGGAACTCGCTCCAATCGGGTTCGCGCTTGTCGAGGAACGACGCCCGTCCCTCCTGCGCCTCGTCGGTCATGTAGGCGAGCCGGGTGGCTTCGCCGGCGAAGACCTGCTGGCCGATCAGGCCGTCGTCGATCAGGTTGAACGAGAACTTGAGCATGCGCTGCGCGGTGGGGCTCTTGCCGTTGATCTCCCTGGCCCACTGCAGGGCCGTGGCTTCGAGCTCGGCATGGGGGACCACGGCGTTCACCATGCCCATCCGGTAACCGTCGGCAGCGGTGTACTCCCGGCCGAGGAAGAAGATCTCGCGGGCGAACTTCTGCCCGACCTGACGGGCCAGGTACGCGCTCCCGAATCCGCCGTCGAAGCTGGCCACATCGGCGTCGGTCTGCTTGAACCGGGCATGTTCCTCGCTGGCGAGAGTGAGATCAGCGACCACGTGGAGGCTGTGCCCGCCGCCCGCCGCCCAACCGGGGACAACGCAGATGACGATCTTCGGCATGAACCGGATCAGCCGCTGCACCTCCAAGATGTGCAGCCGCCCGGAGCGGCCGGCCTGGATCGTGTCGGCTTCGTCGCCGTCGGCGTACCTGTAGCCGTCCCTGCCGCGAATTCGCTGGTCGCCGCCACTGCAGAACGCCCAGCCGGCGTCCTTCGGTGACGGTCCGTTGCCGGTGAGCAGCACGCAGCCGACGTCGGTGCTCATCCGGGCGTGGTCGAGTGCCGCGTACAGCTGGTCGACCGTCCTCGGGCGGAAGGCGTTGCGCACCTCGGGTCGGTCGAAGGCGATCCGCACCGTGCCCCGGTCGACCGCCGTAGGGCCGACGGAGCGGTGGTAGGTGATGTCGTCGAAGTCGAAACCGGCGACGTCGGTCCAGGCTGCCGGGTCGAAGATGTCCGAGACGTGCCTGTTCGTGTCTGGTCGCTCGCTCATCTCCCCATCTTGGTGCATGATCCCGGCGCGTGTCGCGCTGCTACGTTCGGTCAATGCCGCTGCAGATCTTCGGGGTGCCCGGACTTCCCGAGATCGAGCCTGGCGCCGACCTCGCCGAGATGATCGTCGCGGCAGCTGCCGTGGCCGGTGCGCCGCTGGCCGATGGTGACGTGGTGGTGGTGACGTCGAAGATCGTGTCGAAGGCGGAAGGCCGACTCGTCGAGATAGCCGACGTGGTGCCGTCGCAGTTCGCGATCGACTGGTCGCTGGCGTGGGACAAGGATCCAGCCGTCACCGAACTGGTGCTGCGCGAGGCCAAGCGAGTGGTGCGCCAGCTCGGAGCGATCCTCATCACCGAGACCCATCATGGTTTCGTGTGCGCGAACAGCGGGATCGATCAGTCGAGCAGCGGGGCGCCCGGACGCGCGGTGCTGCTGCCGGTCGATCCCGACGCGTCGGCCCGGGCGATCCGTGGGGGGCTGCGCGCCCTCGGGGTGGACGCGGTGGTGATCGTCAGCGACACCTTCGGCCGCACGTGGCGCGAGGGGCAGACCGACATCGCCATCGGCGTTGCCGGCATCGATCCGATCCACAGCTACATCGGCCAGGTCGATCCCCATGGCCACGAGTTCAAGGTGCAGGCGATCTGCACCGCCGACGAGTTGGCCGGCGCCGCCGAACTGGTGAAGGGGAACGTCTCCCGCGTGCCGGTGGCGGTGATCCGCGGCTTCGAGTACGTCCCGAACGACGACGCCGTGATCGCACCGGTTCTGCGCGACCAGAGCCGCGACCTTTTCCGCTGAGCGGTTCCTTCGCTGGTCACGGTGTTCGGCCCTGGTTGCGGCGAGACCCACAAGGGGGGTTCTGCTTCAGTTCCCCTGCGTAGAACCGATATTGGTCTGTGACCCCGCGCTCGGCCGTGAACCCGGAACAGACGTGGCAGGTGGCTGGCGCAGACCCAGAGCTGTTCCGGCGCGCGATCGAGGTGACATCGGCGATCACGCTGTTGCTCGATTCGAGCGGAGTGATCACCAGCGTCAACGATGCTTTCACCCGGTGCCTCGGCCACGACCGGACCGACGTGGTCGGTCGTCCGCTCACATCGTTCGCACAGAAGCTGGACGTGACCTTGCTCACCGACGCACTGGCCCGGATCCGCGCCGGCGGCGATCGCGAGACCGTCGACGTGGCGATGATCTCGCTGATCGACGAGTCGGGCATCACCCCGCTTCGATTCGATCTTGCCGGCATGATCGACGGTCCGGCGACGGCCGGCATCGTGATGACGGGCCACGATGTGAGCGATCTGCACCACATCCGCACCGAGCTCGAGTTCGTGACCCGGCACGACGCGCTCACCGCACTGGCGAACCGGGCGACATTGGTGGAACGCCTCGATCGCCGGCTCGAGCTCGGCGAGACGTTCGCGGTGCTGTACGTCGACCTCGATCGCTTCAAGCCGGTGAACGACCTGTACGGCCACGAGTGCGGTGACGAGCTGCTGTGCCTGGTCGCGAGGCGGCTCGAGCACGCAGTGCGACCTGGTGATCTGGTGGCGCGTGTCGGTGGTGACGAGTTCGTTGCCGTGGTCGGCGGCGTCGGAACGCGCGTGGCCGCGACCGGTCTCGCCGATCGCATCGAGATGTCGCTCAGCGAGGTCTACGAGCTCGAGCTCGGACCGGTTCGGATCGGGGCGAGCATCGGGATCGCGATAGCCGACTCGTCGTCTACCGTCGCCAGCCTGTTGGCCGATTCCGACATCGAGATGTACGACGCCAAGGCGGAGCGCCGCGGCTTCACCGGCCGATCGGTGGCCCAGCGAAAGCGGTCGGCGACGGAGCGGCGACGACTCGCCGAGGAGTGCTCGCTGGGGTTGACCCGTGGTGAGTTCGTGGCCCACCTGCAGCCGATCGTCGACATCGCCACCGGCGAGCTCGTGCGGCTCGAGGCCCTGGCGCGCTGGCATCATCCGCGACTGGGCTTGCTGCGGCCGGAGTCCTTCCTCGAACTGGTGGAGGATGCCGGGTTCGACATGGCCCTCGGCGACGTGATGATGGAGTCTGCGTGTCAGGCCCTCGCCGACGTGGGTCAGCTCGGCATCGCGCCCGGGTTGGCGATCAACTTCTCGGTCGGGCAGCTCGCCGACCCGCTGTTGTGCCACCGGTTGGCGCTGCTGTGCGAACGCCACTCGATCGACCTGTCGCGGCTCACCGTCGAGATCACCGAGCAGGCGATGCTCGGGCGGCGCCCTGCGACCGGCGGCGTCACACCGGACGAGACGCTGTTCGCGTTGCACCGGCTGGGGGCGTCGCTGAGCCTCGACGACTTCGGTACCGGCTACTCGTCGCTCACCCACGTTCGCCGCTATCCGCTCGCCGAGATCAAGATCGACCGCAGCTTCGTGGCTGGTCTGTGCGTGAACGCCCAGGATCAGGCACTGGTGGAGGTGGTGGTCGACCTGGCCCGCTCCCTCGGCCTGACCGTCGTGGCCGAGGGCGTCGAGACCGACGGGCAGCTCGAGGCGTTGCGGCGCATCGGCTGCCATCATGGTCAGGGGTACCGGATCGGGGCTGCGATGAGCGCCGACTCGTTGATCACGTGGTGGCGGGCGCGATACGCCGGGGCCGCGCCCGAATCGTGACGCCTCAGGCGGGCAGCGCGGCCGTGACGATCTGGTTGATCTGATCGCCACTCAGCTCATCGAGATCGCAGAGCCCGTCGGCGATGGTGATGAGCGTCGTGCGGTGCTCGAGCACCATGCACGCCACCCGGTCGGCGGCGCTTTCGAGGATGCTCTCGACCTTGGCGCGCGCCGGTGGGTCGGACAGCACCTTGGCCACCAGGTTGCCGGCCATCGGTACGGCAGCCGCCTCGAGGCTGATCAGCGTGTCGCATGCTCCGAGCTGGCCGACGAGCTGAGACGCGATGGTGGTTGCGTAGGCAAGGTCGGAGGCGATCCCACTGGAGGCTTCGCCGTACTCCTGGATCTCGGCGGCGCGGCCGGCGAGGGCGATGGCGATGAGCTCTGCGCCTTCGGTGGGAGTGCGCAGGTGCCGTTCTTCGGAATCGCCGTGGGAGACGAGGCCGAGTGCTTCACCGCGACGCAGGATGGAGGCGATGCGGATGTCGCGACCGACCAGCGCGGCCACGAGCGCGTGCCCGGCTTCGTGGATCGCTACCCGCCGCCGCTCGTCGGGGTGGTAGCCGACCGGATGCGAGAGCCCGATGTCGACGGTGAGCTGGGCCTCGACCACGTCGCCGATGGTCATCGCCTGGCGGCCGGCGCGTAGCGCGACGATTAGCGCCTCGTCGAGCAGCCGTTCGATCCTGACCGGGCTGTAACCCCCGGTGATGTCGGCGATCTGATGGGAGTTGACCTCACGCTCGTGGGCCTTGCGCGACAGGTAGTACTCGGCGATCTCGACGCGGTCGGCCCGCGGTGGGAGGTCGAAGTGGATCACCCGATCGAAGCGTCCTGGCCGCATCAACGCCGGGTCGAGATCGCTGGCCCGGTTGGTAGCCGCCACCACGAGGATGTTGGCCGTGCTCGGGGTGGGCCGGGGGAGTGCTCTGTCGGTGGGCAGGAAGACGTTGATCGCGTCGATGAACTTGCTCTTGATCCGGTCGCGGCCGGTGGGCATGTCGAAGCTCTGCATCTGCACGAGCAGCTCGTTCACGACTCCGACGATCCCCTCACGCATCGAACCGGAGTTCATGCCGCTGCGGGCTCCGCCGATCGCGTCGAACTCCTCGATGAACCCGATCGCGCCGCCTTCGGCACGGGCGGCCTTGCGGAGCGCCTTGAAGTAGGTGCGGATCTTGCGGTTGGTCTGGCCGTAGTACATCGATTGGAAGGCACTGGCGGAGACGAAGAGGAACGGTACGCCCGCCTCGGCGGCGAGGGCCTTGGCGAGGTAGGTCTTGCCGGTCCCCGGGGGGCCCTCGAACAGCACGCCACGGCGGGGGGAACCGCCCATCTCCGATTTGAAGGTCTCGTGGGCGAGGAACAGGTTGAGCGTGTCGATCGCCTCGCGGCGGGTCGCGTCGGCGCCCACCACGTCGGCGAGGCGCACGTTGGAGTCGCTCGGGCGGAGCAAGACGTGTGGCGACTGCCCGGCCCCGAGGAACGGGATGAGGATGAGGCACATCAGCACCAGCAGCAATCCGATCGAGATCGCCATCGTGGGGTCGTCGCCGATGAGGTCTGGGAGCCCGGGATCGATCGGGTTCCCCTGCAGTTGCCTGACCCAGAACCACGCCAGGGGCAAGCTGAGCACGATCAGGAGACGGAGGAGGCGGCGCTGGCGCACCCGCTCGCGCTGCGCCGTGGAGTCGACCCGCTGTCCTCGAACGATGATGCCCTCTTGTAGTTGCATGATGTCCACGAGATCGTCCCCTTGTTCGCTGGCGTTCGCATGTGTTCGCCGTGGGGGACACCTTAGCACGGATATCACCCAGAGTGGTAGCGATTCACGGAGAGTGGTCGCCCCTGTGCGGGTGGAGAGACCCCTTGAGCAGGTCTTGAGTGATCGCTGCCGCTGCCGCCAGGAACCCATCTGGGGGCTTCGGTCTCGGCCTGTTCCGCCGGTTCCGTAACATTGGGGCGATGAGCACCGTGCCGACGAGGACGATGCCGCGCCAGGCGCGGTCGGCCAAGTCGTTGGATCTCATACTCGACACTGCCGAGAAGCTCTTCCACGAGCGTGGTGTCGCCGAGACGTCCACCGTCGATCTCGCTGCCGAGGCCGAGGTGTCGATCGGGCGGCTGTACTACTGGTTCCCCGACAAGGTCGCCGTGGTCCACGCGGTGATGCGCCGCTCCGAGCAGCGAC
>CXWL01109727.1_pt1 | contig 29433 bp, 26 predicted proteins | sample 590931 | NCBI WGS metagenome assembly CXWL01 (sample SAMEA3498368, study PRJEB10139) | groundwater metagenome | biome: water well; material: biofilm material | place: Germany | collected 2015-04-27 | reverse complement strand
AGTTTGATAAGGGCATGGAAGCCGGATTCACCGTGTTGGCGCAGAGCCGCCCGACGGCGGTGAACCTGTTCTGGGGATTGAAGCGGATGCGCGGCGTGTGGGAGAGCGTTGCAGCGCAAACACCGCAGCAGATCGCGCAGCGCCTGCTGGCCGAGGCGCATGAAATCCTCGCCGAGGACATCCGCATCAACCGCGCGATGGGCGCATTCGGAGCGGAATTGCTGGCGGACGGCGCGCGCGTGCTGACCCATTGCAACGCCGGTGCGCTGGCCACGGCGGGCTGGGGTACGGCGCTTGGCGTGTTCCGCTCGGCGGTGGAGGCGGGCAAGAAGATTTCCGTGATCGCCGATGAGACGCGCCCCTTCCTGCAAGGCGCGCGGCTGACCGCGTGGGAAATGGTGCAGGAGAACATTCCGGTGACGCTGATTACCGACAATATGGCAGGCTTCATGATGTCGCGCGGCGAGGTGGATGCCGTGGTNNGTGGGAACCGACCGCGTGGCATCCAACGGCGACGTGGCGAACAAGATCGGCACCTACATGGTGGCGGTGCTGGCGCGGCGGCACAATATCCCGTTCTACGTGGCCTGCCCGCTCTCCACGATAGACATGAACATAGCCAGCGGCGCGGATATTCCCATCGAGGAGCGTTCCGCTGATGAGGTCAAGGGTTTCCGCGACTATCACTGGGCGGCGGAGGGGGCGAAGATACGCAACCCTTCTTTCGACGTGACACCGGCAGAGCTGGTGGCCGCGCTCATTACCGAGAAAGGCGTGGTGCGGCAACCGGATCGCGACAAGTTGCGCGCACTGTTCAAATGACAGAAACGACAGAAATAAAAATCGGCCAATTGGCCGATTTTTAACGTCTTCTGGTTATGGCATAAACATGCGCTCTGCACATGTCAGCCTCCACCGAAAACAAATAGCAAAATGCTATTTCGCCACTTGCTTCTCGCGGATTTCGTCCAATGTCTTGCAGTCTATGCACAGCGTCGCGGTGGGCCGCGCTTCCAGGCGGTTGAGCCCGATTTCCACGCCGCATTTCTCGCAATAGCCATAATCGCCGCTGTCTATCTTGGCCATCATTTCGTCAATTTTCTTGATCAGCTTGCGCTCCCGGTCACGGTTGCGCAGTTCCAGGCTCACGTCCGATTCCTGGCTGGCGCGGTCATTCGGATCGGCAAACACGGTGGCTTCGTCCTGCATGGTATGCACCGTGCGGTCTATGTCTTCCCCAAGCCCAAGCTTGATGTCGTTCAGGATGGCGCGGAAATGATCCAGTTGCTTTGAGCTCATATAAGACTCCCCTTTTTTGGATTTGTAAGGGGTGGCAGGCTTGATAGGTTGTACCGGCATTTATATCTCCAGAAACAGGCAAACAAAAATTTTGAAACGCGCTTTAATACCAGAAACATTAGCGCATCGCAACTAAATTTACGGCGCTTCCTTAAACAACAGGCAGTTGGGATGGGCTCATAAAATGGAAACCCCCTGTTTTTGCAGCATACCCACCAGCAGGATGAGGGGCAAGCCGACCAAGGCGTTGGGGTCATCCCCCTCCATCCGGCTGATCAGGGCGATGCCCAAACCTTCCGATTTTGCACTGCCGGCGCAGCAGTAGGGCTGCTCCTTGCGCAGATAGGATTCGATCTCGCCGTCCGTGAGTTTGCGGAAGCTTACGCGGTTTTCCACCACTTCGGTTTGCATTCCGCCGGTGCGTGCATCCAATAATGTCAGCGCGGTATAAAAGGTTACCGTTTTGCCGCGCATGGCGCGCAATTGGCGCACCGCATTTTCGTGGGTGAGGGGCTTGCCCATCTGATTCCCTTCCAGCAGAGCAACCTGATCCGAGCCTATGATCAGCGCGTCCGGATAGTTGGCCGCTACCGCCTGCGCTTTTTCCCGGGAAAGCCGCCATGAAGTTTGTTGGGCGCTCTCGCCGGGAAGCGGAGTCTCATCCGCGTCGGGAGCGGCGGTTTGGAACGGGATTTGCAGGCGTTCCAGCAGTTCGCGGCGGTAAGGTGATGTGGATGCGAGCACAAGCGGCTGAGAATTCAAGGAGATTCCTTCGCTTCTTTGACAGGGATACCCGAAATATATATCATGCGCGCCTCATGTTTGCACGGCATTTCATTGATAGCTTGGAATTTGCCCGCAACGGCAGGGAATTGCGCGGTGAGGCGCTCTTGGCCGAGATGCCCCGGTTGCAGGATATGCTGGCTGCTCCAGAGGGAAATGTCGGCTACATCGTGCGCGGCTTGCAGGGCAAGGACGGCAAGCCGATGCTGGAGCTGGAGCTGGGCGGTTCATGCCAGTTGCGCTGCCAGCGTTGTTTGGGCGGGCTGGAGTATCCGGTGAAATTGGCTACGCGGCTGCTGCTGGTGCAAGAGAGCGAACCGGACGAATCTTCAATTGAGGAAAACGCCCCGGACAGCATCATGGCCGACAAGCATCTGGACGTGCTGGGCATGATAGAGGAAGAGATTCTGCTGAGCCTGCCGTTTGCGCCCAAACATTCATCAGGCGCCTGCCACCCCGTAGAGGGAGATTTGGAGCGGTCAGAGCCGGGAGAAAAACCTTTTGCGGTTCTGTCCGGGTTGAAGTTCAGGTAGTTCTTGAATATTTTCAGTTTTTGTAAGGAGTTAAAATGGCAGTCCAACAGAACAAGAAGTCCCCGTCCAAGCGCGGTATGCACCGTGCGCACGATTTTCTGACCAACCCGGCGCTGGCGGTTGAGCCTTCCACAGGCGAGCCGCACCTGCGCCATCACATCAGCCCGAGCGGTTACTATCGCGGCAAGAAAGTTGTCAAGGTCAAGGCCGACTAACATCGCCTTGCGGCAGCTATTCAGTGATAGCAGACACGCCGCCCGGCATGCCGGATACCGGCGCTTTTGTTCGCGCCTCTCCTTTCTTTGATTGCAGCGTAGCGGGGGTCGCCTGGTGGATGTCACGATAGCCATTGACGCCATGGGCGGTGACCATGGAGCACACGTCACCATACCCGCCGCAGTGGAGTACCTGCGGAAAAATCCCAACGATACCATCGTGCTGGTTGGTTTGCCCGACGCCATCGAGGCCGAGTTGCGCGCACTCAAGGTTTCCGCCGGGCCGCAGTTGCGTATCCATGCGGCCAGCGAAGTGGTCGGCATGGATGAATCCCCCCAGTTGGTCTTGCGCAACAAGAAAGATTCCTCCATGCGGGTTGCCATCAACCTGGTCAAGAATGGCGAAGCATCCGCTTGCGTCAGCGCCGGCAATACCGGCGCATTGATGGCGACGGCGCGCTATGTGCTGAAAATGCTGCCCGGCATAGACCGCCCTGCGATTGCCTCCTTCCTGCCTACCGTCAAGGGGCAGATCTGCATGCTGGATCTGGGAGCGAACGTGGATTGCAATGCCGAGCATTTATTGCAATTCGCCCTGATGGGTACGACGCTGGTAAACGCCATCGAACACAAGGACAACCCCACGGTGGGACTGCTCAACATCGGCAGCGAAGACATCAAGGGCAATGAAGTCGTCAAGCAGGCGGCGGAATTGTTGCAGCAAAGCGATCTGAATTTTTACGGCAATGTCGAGGGCGACGATATTTTCAAGGGCGTGACCGATGTGGTGGTCTGCGACGGTTTTGTCGGTAATGTTACGATCAAGACCACGGAAGGGCTGGCGCAGATGTTGCGCGGTTTTCTGCGCGAGGAATTCAGCCGCAACATATTTACCAAGCTGGCTGGCCTGATTGCCATGCCGGTAATCAACGCGTTCAGGAATCGCGTTGACCATCGCCGCTACAACGGCGCCAGCCTGCTCGGCCTGAAAGGCATCGTGGTGAAAAGCCACGGCTCCGCCGATGCCTTCGCCTTCCTGTGCGCCATCGAGCGCGCGGCGGAAGAAGCGCGCGGTGGTATGTTGCACCACATCAGCGAGCATGTCGAAAAATGGCACCATGCGCGCCAACAACAAAAAATGGCGGAGGTTTCCTGATGTACTCGAAAATCATCGGCACGGGCAGCTATTTGCCCGCCAAGGTGCTGACCAACTTCGATCTGGAAAAAATCGTTGAAACATCGCACGACTGGATCGTCAGCCGCAGTGGCATAGTCGAGCGGCATGTTGCCGCCGAGGATGAACTGACCAGCGACCTGGCTGTGCATGCCAGCCGCAAGGCCATCGAGATGGCCGGGGTAGGCGTGGATGACATAGATTTGATCATCGTCGCCACCACCACGCCGGACCAGATATTCCCCAGCACCGCCTGCATCCTGCAAGACAAGCTAGGGGTCAGGCAGGGCGCGGCGTTTGACGTGCAGGCGGTGTGCAGCGGTTTCATCTATGCGCTCAACACTGCCGATCTGTACATACGCAACGGCCAGGCCAGAACCGCGCTGGTAGTGGGCGCAGAAGTGCTGACCCGCTTGCTGGACTGGACCGATCGCAGCACCTGCGTGCTGTTCGGCGACGGTGCCGGAGCGGTGGTGCTGCAAGCATCCGATACGCCCGGCATACTCGGCGCGAAACTGCACTCGGATGGGCGCCACCGCAGATTGCTCCAGGCCGATGCCCGTATCAGCGGGGGAAAAATTGAGGGTACGCCCTACATGTTCATGGACGGGCAGGGCGTGTTCAAATTCGCGGTCAAGGTGCTGAGCGAAGTGGTGGAAGAATTGCTGGCCGACCGGGGCATGAAGGAGGCGGACATAGACTGGCTGGTGCCGCATCAGGCCAATATCCGCATCATCGAAGCCACGGCGAAAAAACTGGGGCTGGACATGAGCCGGGTGGTGCTGACCGTGGCGCAACACGGCAATACCTCTGCCGCCTCGATCCCGCTGGCGCTGGATACCGCTGTGCGTGCAGGCAACATCAAACCCGGACAGACTTTGCTGCTGGAAGCGGTCGGTGGAGGTTTTGTATGGGGCGCGGTATTAGTTCGCTGGTAGCAACCTGAAATTGTTTAAATATGACTAAATTCGCTTTCGTTTTTCCCGGCCAAGGCTCGCAATCGCGCGGCATGATGAATGGCTATGCCGATTTTAACGCGGTGCGCGACACCTTTACCGAAGCTTCCGATGTATTGAAACAAGACTTGTGGCAACTGGTCGCCGAAGGCAGCGATGCCGATTTAAACTCCACCGTGAACACCCAGCCAATCATGCTCACCGCAGGCGTGGCGGTGTATCGCGCCTGGCAGTCACAGAACGGGGCGGCTCCGGTAATGATGGCGGGGCACAGCCTGGGTGAATACACTGCGCTGGTCGCGGCTGGCGCGCTGAAGTTTGCCGATGCGCTGCCGCTGGTGCGCTTCCGCGCGCAATGCATGCAACAAGCCGTGCCGGAAGGGGTGGGCGGCATTGCCGCGATCCTCGGTCTGGATGACGATGCGGTGCGTGCCGTGTGCGCCGAAGGCGCGCAGGGCGAAGTGCTGGAAGCGGTGAATTACAACTCCCCGGCTCAGGTGGTGATCGCGGGCAATCGTGCCGCCGTCGAGCGCGGCATGGAACTGGCCAAGGCCAAAGGCGCGAAGCGCGCCATCATGCTGCCGATGAGCGTGCCGTCGCATTGCAGCCTGTTGAAGGGCGCGGCGGAACAGTTGCGCGACTATCTCGCTGATGTTGCGGTGCAAGCTCCGGTCATTCCGGTATTGCACAACGCCGATGTCGCCTCGCACAGCGATGCTGCGGCGATCAAGGACGCGCTGGTGCGCCAGTTATATTCGCCGGTACGCTGGGTCGAGACCGTGCAGGAATTCGGCAAACAGGGCATCACCCACAACGTCGAATGCGCGCCGGGCAAGATCCTTGCGGGGCTTAACAAGCGGATAGACACCAATCAGCAAGCTATGACCATAAATGATGGCGAAGCGTTGAAACAGGCATTGGCTACACTCGTATAAACCTGGAAAACGCAGCCGGTGTTTTTGTGTTTTTCGTAGGTTGGGTTAGCAGTTTCATGGTTCGACAGGCTCACTACCGACGGACGTAACCCAATAGCTTTTAGGGTGCTTCTAAAAATTCAGAGTTCGCCCAAATGCCCCACAAGGGGACGCCGATCCGCTACGGGCAAAAGCAGCCCGTGCGGAATCGTCAGCAAGGCGCGGAAGTGGGGTAAGCAGGCAAGCCGCGTAGCGGATGCTCGCAAAAAATTTCGCAGCGCCGCATATGTAAGATATGTCAGCAAGAAAACGAAGTTTCAGTGTAGGGTAACCTTTAGGTTGGCCGAAACTAAATTTTTTCCGCAACGCAGCATAACCAGCGACTTGGCTGTCGTCTTTTGACAGCTTGGTCGAATGGCTATAACCAACGACTTACCAAGCGTTTTTTACTTGGTTAGCCGGATGGCTAGTTGTTTCACCAGTAGTTTCATCAGTTGGGATGAAGTGGGGTAAGCAGGCAATCCGCATAGCGGATGCTCGCAAATGTGGATTTTTAGAAGTGCCATTTAATGGTGTTGGGTTACACCCGCAAGGAGTAGGCCGTGGTTGTAAGGGGCTAAAGCCCCAACAACACACGCTCCGCGAAAAAGCCGCTAACCCAACCTACTGACATTCGCGTAAGGAGCAAACATGACACTGCAAGGACAAATCGCATTAGTCACCGGAGCCAGCCGTGGCATCGGCCAGGCCATCGCGCTGGAACTGGGCAAGCAGGGCGCAACGGTGATCGGCACCGCGACCACTGCCAGCGGCGCGCAGGCAATCAGCGCCTATCTGGATGTTGCGGGCATCAAGGGCGCGGGCATGGCGTTGAACGTCAACGATGCCGCGCAGACCGAACAAGTGCTGGGCGAGTTGCGCAAACAATTCGGCGAAATCTCGATACTGGTGAACAACGCCGGCATCACCCGCGATAACCTGCTGGCGCGCATGAGCGAAGAAGAATGGGATGATGTGCTGGCGACCAACCTCAAATCCGTGTTCCGTCTCAGCCGCGCCGTGCTGCGCGCCATGATGAAGGCCAAGGGCGGGCGCATCATCAGCATCTCCTCGGTGGTCGGCAGCATGGGCAACCCAGGACAAGCCAACTATGCCGCCTCCAAGGCAGGCATGGTGGGTTTCACCAAATCCCTCGCACAGGAAATCGGCAGCCGCAACATCACCGTAAATTGTGTTGCGCCCGGTTTTATTGATACCGATATGACCCAGGGTCTGGGCGAAGAACAACGCGCCAAACTGGTCGCGCATGTGCCGCTGAAACGCCTCGGCCAGCCCGCCGACATCGCCGCCGCCGTGGCATTCCTGGCCGGGCCGGGTGCGGCTTACATCACCGGCGCCACGCTGCATGTGAACGGCGGGATGTACATGGAGTAATACCCGTGTACATCACACGTGCGCTGTGTGAGGGCACTTCTTTTACTCTTCAGCCCAGAGTGCTACCATACGTGCATTCAAATTGAGTTCAGGGGTGAGATCATGGCAAGTATGAGTATTCGTGGACTGGACGATCAGGCATTGGCCCGGCTTAAAAACCAGGCCGAACAAGAGGGCAGCAGCCTGAACAGCTTGGTGCTGCGCCTGTTGCAAGGCACAGGCACGGACAGGCAGCCCCGCGCACTGCAAAAATTTGATGATCTCGATGCATTGGCGGGAACATGGAGCAAGCAGGAAGCGCAAGCCTTTGAGCGCAACACGGCTGCGTTTTCCGAGGTTGACGCCACGCTCTGGAAATAATCCGTGCGCCCCATCGCGCTCGACACCAACGCCTACACCGCCTTCAAGCGCGGCGATGCCGCAATAGTCGCCGTGTTGCAACATGCCCCCTGCATTATTGTGTGCGCCACTGTGTTGGGGGAATTGCTGGGCGGCTTCGCTGCGGGTCGGCGGGAGAGCGCTAACCGTAGCGAGTTGACGCAGTTTATCAACGTGCCGCGCGTGAAGGTGGTTCCTGTCACTTCGGCCACAGCCGACCTGTATGCGCTGGTCTATGCTGTACTGCGCCGCAAAGGACAGCCCATTCCCACCAACGACCTGTGGATTGCCGCCAGTAGCCTGGAGCACGGTGCCGCACTATTGACACTCGACACGCATTTCCAGAGCATTGACGGCCTGCGCACGGGTACACGGCTGGAGGAATTTATTCCGTGATGACCCCGCATCCACAAGGCGCAAACCTGAAACGCCTCGGCTAATCTGCCGATATCGCCGCCGCCGTGGCATTCCTGGCCGGGCCGGGTGCGGCTTACATCACCGGTGCCACGCTGCATGTGAACGGCGGGATGTACATGGAGTAGGTCGGTTGCGGTAGCTTGTATGTGAATGAGGAAAGACATTCCCATCGGATTTCATTCTATCCCGGCTTGCTCATGGCATTTGGTTGACGCCACGCTTCAAAACCTTACAACCCCCATAGCTCACTGCCCAGTTTCGTGGAGGATTACCGTGCATGAAGGGTTTCTCTGGCAGAGCGCCGACTTTACTATTCTGGCCGGCCTGTTTTCCCGCCACGAAGAGTCCATGGGGTAGGTGTGAATATCTAAAACCCATACCGAACCTTGACGCAGGTCATCATGGTGCTTCTCCAGGACGTCATCCAACCCGGCAGTTTCTCCGGCAAGGATTTTGCCGTAGATTTGGTCAAGCACTGCCGCTTCCAGTTCGCTTTCCTGGACGCCCGGTGCAGTTTGGCGCGGCTGGCTGGGGTTATCGTCCAGGTCGTCCATGTCGTCTGGCACGGATTGCGGGCTGTCGCCCTGATCGTCTGACGGGGGACGCAGGCGCATGAGAGCGCTTTCCGGGTCATCCGGCGTGGCTTGGCGCAGGTAGCTCCGGTCACGAATGCATTTGATGTTGATCGGAACCTGTTCGCTGATCCAGCAGGCCCAGCCGACCGGAGGCTGTGCTCCCGCCTTGGCTGGGGTTATGCACAGGCATAGCAGCGCGGCCAGAAGCATTTTGCCTGCAGCAGTTCTTCCGACCGTACAATTCGATGAGCCGCTGTATCTTGCGGGAAGCAAGCCGCGAAACAGCCATACAGCCCATTCGGCTACGCCCGGGTCAGGCATGGCATCCGGCACGCGATATTCCATTGGCATCTCCAAAATTGGGGTTATATTTCACAACTTGATCTCGCGTCATTATTTTAATAGAGTTGCGGTGGTCTGTTGGTATATTTTTGGGCATGAAAGCTCATGTTAACGCCGGGAAGGGGAGGAAGCTCATGAGGGTTGCACTGTTTATTGTTTTTATATGTATTTCCGGATATTCATTTGCGGAAGCTCAAGACAAATTTCTTCAGTGCATGGAAGGGTTGAAGCACGATAGCAGGTTTTCTTCGATCGCAAACCATGTGGCGCTTGAAGGGCAGGGTGCCGCCAGCCCCGGCATGCTGAGCGACGGGACGCGGCCTGACGAGCGGCAGAAACATGCCATAACCGAATGGATAGACGCGAGGTCGGAATGTGTCAACCGCGGCCCAAGCCCTGTTGTGGTCAATTTGCACATGGCTTTTGTGGGCGTTGTGTTGGGCCTGTACAACGGCCAGTTGACCTTTGGCGAATTTAACAAGGAATGGCGGGTGCTGTTCAATAAGGGAAGCAACCATTAAAAACAGTGAAGCGCTGTTCCCGTGATTATCTTCACCGCCCCATAATCTCCCGCGTTCTTCAAGATATTTCTGTAACATTGCGCCTGTAGCGCAGTTGCCGGTTTTCGCGCGAGACTGGATGCAGGGCCAAATATGAAAATTCACGAGTATCAAGCCAAGGAAATCTTGCGCCAGTATGGTGTGCCGACACCGCGCAGTGTTGCATGTTTCAGTGTGGGCGAAGCAGTGGCTGCGGCACGGCAGTTGGGTGGCAAGGTTTGGGTGGTGAAGGCGCAAATCCATGCCGGTGGGCGCGGCAAGGGCGGTGGGGTGAAAGTGGCACACTCGCCGGATGAGGTGCGCGGTGCCGCGCAGCAAATTTTAGGCATGCATCTCGTCACGCACCAAACCGGCAAGGGCGGGCAGCTAGTGCGCCGCTTGCTCGTCGAGGAAGGTGCGCAGATTGCGAAAGAATATTACGCCGGCATGGTGATAGACCGCAGCAAGCAGCGTGTGGTTCTGATGGCAAGCGGCGAAGGCGGCATGGATATCGAAGAAGTTGCCGCGCGCACCCCTGAAAAAATTCACAAGGCATGGATTGACCCTTCGGCGGGATTGACCGATGCCGAAGCGGATGGTGTTGCGCGCAGAATAGGCATCCCCGATGGGGCGCTGGGCGATGCGCGCGCCGCCCTGCAAGGCTTGTATCGCGCCTTTGTGGAGAAGGATGCGATGCTGGCGGAGATCAATCCTCTCGTTTTGACTGCGGATCAGCGCGTGCTGGCGCTGGATGCAAAAATCAATTTCGACGGCAATGCGCTGTATCGTCATCCGGAAATCGTCGCGATGCGCGATCTGGACGAGGAAGATCCGGCAGAGATCGAGGCATCCAGGTTTGACCTGAGTTATATCCTGCTTGACGGCGACATCGGCTGTCTGGTGAATGGCGCCGGGCTGGCGATGGCGACCATGGACATCATCAAGCTGTACGGCGGCGCGCCCGCGAACTTTCTCGACGTCGGGGGCGGCGCGACCAAGGAGAAGGTTACAGAAGCGTTCAAGCTGATGCTGAAAAACTCGCATCTGCGCGCTGTCCTGGTCAATATTTTCGGCGGCATCATGAAGTGCGACGTAATCGCCGAGGGTGTAGTCGCCGCCATGCGCGAAGTTCACCTGACGGTGCCGCTGGTGGTGCGCCTGGAGGGCACCAACGTCGAGCTTGGAAAAAAAATCCTGGCGGAGTCCGGCCTTCCGATTATTTCTGCGGGCAATATGGCTGATGCGGCGGAGAAGGTTATCGCGGCGGTGCGAGGTTAAATATGTCCATACTGGTCAATAAAAACACCATGGTCATCACGCAGGGCATGACCGGCAAAGTCGGCCAGTTCCACACGTTGCATTGCAGGAATTATGGGAATGGGGCGAACTGTTTTGTCGCCGGTGTGACGCCGGGCAAGGCCGGGCAGAGCTATGAAGGCATCCCCATATATAACAGCGTGATGGAGGCAAAAGCGCAAACCGGTGCGACGGTGTCGGTGATTTACGTGCCGCCTCCCTATGCCGCAGCCGCGATTGATGAGGCTGTGGAGGCTGATCTGGATTTGGTTGTTTGCATCACGGAAGGGATTCCGGTGCATGACATGCTGCGCACACGCTACAAGATGAAAGGCAAAAAGACGTTGCTCATCGGCCCGAATTGTCCTGGGCTGATTACGCCGGGCGAAATCAAGATCGGCATTATGCCCGGGCCTATCCACAAGAAGGGGCGCATCGGCGTGGTGTCGCGTTCCGGAACGCTGACTTACGAGGCAGTCTGGCAGTTGAGCGAGCTGGGTTATGGCCAGTCTTCTTGCGTGGGTATCGGCGGTGATCCGATCAACGGCATGAAACATCTGGAGGTGATGAAACTGTTCAATGATGATCCGGAAACGGAAGCGGTGGTGATGGTGGGCGAGATCGGCGGCAGCGACGAAGAAGAATGCGCGCGCTGGATCAGAGACAATATGCGCAAACCCGTGGTCGGTTTCATTGCGGGGGTTACAGCGCCGCCCGGCAAGCGCATGGGGCACGCGGGGGCGATTATTTCCGGCGGGCAGGGTGGTGCTGAGGACAAGCTGGCAGTGATGGAACAGTGCGGTATCCACATCACGCGCAACCCGGCGGAAATGGGGCATGTGATGCAGAGAATTCTGAAAGGCTAGCGATGCTGGAAATGTTTTCTACCCACCAGTTCTGGGTGGATGTGTTCAAGATCATCATGATTGATCTGCTGTTGAGCGGCGATAACGCGGTGGTGATCGCACTGGCTTGCCGCAACCTGCCGCCGGAGCAGCGCAAGAAAGGCGTTATGTTCGGCGTGGGCGGCGCGATAGGGCTGCGGATAGTGCTGACTTTCTTTGCTGTCGGGTTGTTGAGCCTGCCTTACCTCAAGGTGATTGGCGCACTTATGCTGCTGTGGATAGGCGTCAAATTGATCTTGCCGGAGGACGATGGGCACGGCGAAGATAAAATCAAAGCCGATACCCACTTCTTGGGTGCGGTGAAAACCATCATCATCGCCGATTTCGTGATGAGCCTGGATAACGTGCTGGGCGTGGCGGCAGCGGCGCACGGTAACGTGTGGCTGCTGGTATTCGGCCTGCTGGTGAGCATCCCGATGATCGCGTGGAGCAGCCAACTGGTGCTGAAGCTGATAGATCGTTTCCCGTTCATCATTTATCTGGGGGGCGGGCTGCTTGGCTATGTGGCCGGTGAAATGCTGGTGAGCGACAAGATGCTGGCCGACTTGCTGGAACATGCGCCGCATATTCTGCATATGCTGTTGCCGGTTGCATGCGCGGTGCTGGTGGTAATACTGGGGCTTTGGCTTGCCGCGCGCAAGGCGGCGGCCAAGCCGGTGGTGAACCTGCTGGACGAGCGGGTATCCGCCACGGATAGCAAAAATTCATAAGGAAGAAATAATGAAAATATTGATTCCCGTAGACGGTTCAGCCAGCGCCAACCGCGCAGTGGATCAGGTGATTGGAACAGCACCATTGCTGAAGGATGCGCCACAGATCTTTTTGCTGAACGTGCAGTGGAATATTGCTTCCGGCAACGTGAAGTTGTTCATCAATCATGAAACCATCAACGACTATTACCGCGAGCAGGGCATGGCGGCACTGGCTTCGGCACGCGAAAAACTGGATGTTGCCGGTCTGGCTTATTCCTACCACATAAGCATCGGCACGCCGGCGGAAGCCATCGTGCAATATGCGCAGGAGCACCAGATTGACCAGATCACCATGGGTGCGCGTGGGCAGGATGCGCTATCCGCTTTGTTGCTGGGTTCGGTGGTGAGCAAGGTGATGCATCTGGCTGCTGTGCCGGTGCTCCTTGTCAAATAATGCCAATTTACACTTATGTAAAATTGCCTAGATAATTTGTAATAAATTAAAAGGGTTATGGTTTGATTGTGCAAATTGTTTTAATATTCGCCAAACAAGCTGTAGAAACCAGAAATTCAGGCCATGAAAAATGAAAAATAAATTGTTCTGGAAGGCGGACTGGTTCGTCGGGTTGCTGGTGGCGTTGCTATTCTTGTTCATCGCTGGCAGCGACCTGATGCAAAGCTTGGAGCGCAAGGCCTATGATATGGGTGTGCGCGCCTCCTCGCGGGCTCCAAGCGACAAAATCGCTGTGATAGCGATTGACGACCAGAGTATCGCCAATTTGGGGCGCTGGCCATGGCCGCGCGAAATCCAGGCAAGGATGCTGGATTTACTGGCCGCAGGACATGCCAAAGTAGTGGGCAATACGGCATTTTTTTTCGAGCCGCAGGTTGATGCCGGGCTGGCCTACATCAATAAAATCGGCGTATTGATCGAATCATCCACCCTCAAGAATGTTTCCGACCCCGCGCATCAAGCCGACCTGACGCAATTGAACGCACTGTTGCAGGATGCGGTGCAGCATCTCGATAACGATCAGAAATTCAGCGAAAGCATGGCGAAAGCAAACGATGTGCTGCTTGCCATGTTCTTTGATCTGGGTGAACCGCAAGGTAAGCCGGACAAACCTTTGCCGGATTATGTGATAAAGAACGGCCTGACCAGCATCAAGGAGGGAATTGCGGGGGCGCTGCCGATACCTTCCGCAGGGGCGCAGGTGCCGATTCCGGTGCTGGGATCGCGCGCCCTCTCCATCGGACATCTTAATTCCACGCCCGATGTGGATGGCGGGATTCGCACCGAGCCGCTGGTGGTGGGCTATTTTGACCAGTATTATCCTTCGCTGTCGTTAATGCTGGCGGCAAGGAGTTTGAATCTTGAACCCAAGGATATTCAGATCACCCTGGGGCAAGGTGTGAAGGTCGGCAACCTGAACATTGCAACCGACCCGGAATTGCGCATGCATACCTATTTTTACAATGACCGCGACGGCAAGCCAGCCTTTCAGGCGGATTCATTTTACGATGTGCTGAGCGGCAAGATTCCGGCGGACAAATATCGTGACAAGATCGTTCTGATCGGCGCCACCGCAGCCGGCGTGGGAGCATCCCAGGTAACCCCAGTTTCTGCCGGCATGGCTCCGGTGGTGACTTTGGCGCACTCGGTTTCCAGCATCCTCAAGCAGGACTTTTTCGTCGCGCCGGGATGGGGTATCTGGGCGCAGGCCGGGATATTCCTGGCGGTTGCGCTGTACCTCATCGCGCTGCTGCCGCGCCTGAAAGCGGGTATCGGCGCGGCGATTACCGCAGTGATGTTTGTGGCGTTGCTGGCTACCCATTTCATATTGATGACTACGCAAGCGTTATGGCTGCAATTGATGCTGCCGGCCACGCTGCTGCTGGTTGGCCATCTGTTGTTAACCACCAAGCACTTCCTGGTCACGGAAAAAGGCAAGCTCAAGTCCGATGCGGATTCGGCGGAAAGCAATCGCATGTTGGGGCTGGCATTCCAGGGGCAGGGGCAACTGGACATGGCCTTCGACAAGTTCCGCAAGGTGCCGATAGACGACAGTTTGATGGAGGTGCTTTACAACCTCGGGCTGGATTTCGAACGCAAGCGCCAGTTCAACAAGGCGGAGTCGGTATTCAAGTACATGGCGGAATACAACTCCAAGTTCCGCGATCTGGGTGAACGCTTGGCCCAGTCCAAGGCGATGTCGGAGACGGTGATACTTGGCGGCGGTTCCGTGAAAGGCAATGCCAGCACGATGCAACTGAACCGGGCCGGGGTGTCCAAGCCTATGCTGGGACGCTATGAAATCGAGAAGGAACTCGGCAAGGGCGCGATGGGGGTGGTGTATCTTGGCAAGGATCCGAAGATCGGTCGCGTGGTGGCGATCAAGACCATGGCGTTGTCGCAGGAGTTTGACGAAGATGAACTGGCTGATGTGAAGGCGCGTTTTTTCCGCGAGGCCGAGTCTGCCGGACGCCTGAATCATCCGAACATTGTGACCATGTATGACGCTGGCGAGGAGCATGATCTCGCCTACATCGCGATGGAGTTCCTCAAAGGCAAGGATCTGGTGCCTTACACCAAGCCGGGCAACCTGCTGCCGTTGCCCAAGGTGCTGGGCATTGTGGCGCGTGTGGCGGATGCGCTGGGTTACGCGCATTCCATGCATGTGGTGCATCGCGACATCAAGCCGGCCAACATCATGTATGACATGGAGAACGATACGGTGAAGGTGACCGACTTTGGCATCGCGCGCATCACCGATTCTTCCAAGACCAAAACCGGCATGGTGCTGGGCACGCCGTCATACATGTCGCCCGAGCAACTGGCCGGCGCAAAAATCGAGGGAGCCTCCGACTTGTTCTCGCTGGGAGCGAGCCTGTATCAAATGGTGTGTGGTAAGCTACCGTTTGAAGGGGATTCGATGGCGCAGCTCATGTTCCGCATCGCCAATGAGCCGCATACCGACATCCTGAGCATCAATCCGGAAGTGCCGCCCTGTGTGGTGGAGATTATCAACCGGGCATTGGCAAAGAAAGTGGAAGAGCGATATCAGACGGGCCAGGAAATGGCTGGTGCAATCCGCCAGTGCGCGGCAAATTTGCAGTGATGGAGAGCATGCAGGGATAGGATTATGAACATTCAAGAAGCGCTCGAAATAGTCAGCCAGACCAGTTCCGGCATGGTGCGGTCGCACAACGAAGACAGTGTGATTTACGATGCCTCCTGCGGCTTGGTGGTGCTGGCTGACGGCATGGGCGGATATAATGCGGGGGAAGTGGCGAGCGGTATCGCGGTTTCCGTACTGTCTACCGAGATCAAGCACAGCCTGGGAAGCCTGCATCCCGAAGATAAAAATGATGCCGGCGAGGAAATCGGCGTGGTGCTGTTGCGCGAGAACGTGCAAAAGGCCAATACTTCAATACACAGCGCATCCCAGAGCCAGCCGCAATATGCCGGCATGGGCACCACGGTAGTGGCCGGGCTGTTCTATGACAACCGCGTGGCTGCAGTGCATGTGGGCGATTCCCGTATGTACCGCCTGCGCGGCGAAACCTTCGAAACCATCACGCGTGATCATTCTCTGCTGCAAGAACAAATTGATGGCGGCATGATCAGCAAGAAAGATGCGCGTTTGTCCAAAAACAAGAATTTGGTGACGCGCGCGGTCGGTATTGATGCCGAGGTAGTGCCGGAGGTGCATGTCCATGAAGTTCAAGCCGGAGATATTTACCTGCTGTGCTCGGACGGGCTGAACGACATGGTGGAGGATGAGGATATCGGCACCACGTTGCAAATGCTGCAGGCCAATCTGCCGCTGGCGGCAACACGGCTGATCGAGATGGCCAACGATAATGGCGGACGCGACAACGTGTCCGTGATACTGGTCAAGGTTAACGGTGACTTTGCCGCCCCGCGCGGTTGGGTGGCAAGGCTGTTGTCTTGGTTTAAGAATTAAGTTACGGGGACTGACGATATGGCTGCGAAACTGATACTCAGCATGGATGGTTTGGTACTGAAGGAATACACCCTGAGCAAAGAGCGCATGACTATCGGGCGGAAGCCGCACAACGATATTGTAATTGACAATCTTGCTGTCAGCGGCGAGCACGCTGCGATACTGACCATACTCAATGACTCGTTCCTTGAGGACCTGGACAGCACTAACGGGGTGATGGTGAATGGCGCGTCGGCCAAGAAGCATTTTTTGCAGAACAATGATGTGGTTGAAATCGGCAAGTACAAACTGAAGTACATGAACGATCAGATGGGTCAAGGCCCGGCAGTTGCGGACGATTTTGAAAAAACCATGGTGTTGCGCGCGCCGGTTAAAATGCAACAAGCCAGCACTTCTCAAGCCGGTGCTCCTCAAGCCAAGGCGCCCGTGGCGGATGGCAGTGTAGCCATGAAAACACAGGTCAATCTTCCACCCGTTCCGCCCGTGTATGAGGCGACGGGAAAATACGAGGCTGCAAAACTACAAGCTGCATCTGCACGGCCAGTTGCGCCGGCTGCACCCGCACCTGTGCAGCCGGTCGCTCCCGCACCCGCGCAGCCCCCTGCATCTGTCCCGTTGGGGGTAGTGCAAATTCTCAGCGGCCCGAATAGCGGCAAGGAACTTGAACTGGTGAAAAACCTGACAACGCTGGGCAAGCCCGGTGTGCAGGTGGCAGTTTTGACGCGCCGCCCACATGGCTATTTCATTACCCATGTGGAAGGGGTAAATCACCCTACACTCAACGGCAAGGGGCTGGATGAACATCCGCACCAGTTGAACGACCACGACATCATCGAGCTGGCAGGAATCAAGATGGAGTTCTATTTCAAAGGGTAACGGAGCCGCCCGCATATTGTTGGGATGTCCCGCTCGATAACACGCCGGCTGCACTAGGTTAGGGGAAACCGGGTGAAACGACACGCACTGCTAATCGGGCTTGGCCTGGCGCTGGTTTTGGTCTTTCTCGGTAACGCGGCAAAATTCTACCAAATCGGTTTCATCCAGCGACTGGATGACATCCTCTACGATTACCGCCTGCGGCTGACCATGTCGCATGAAGCGGACAGCCGCATAGTCATCCTGGATATTGACGAGAAAAGCCTCAAGGAAGAGGGGCGCTGGCCGTGGAGCCGCGATCGTCTGGCATTACTGATGGACAAGCTGTTCGACCGTTATGGCATTGCCGTAGCGGGCTTTGACGTGGTGTTTGCGGAAAAGGATGAAAGCTCCGGGTTCAAGGTATTGCAGGAGCTCGGGCGCAACCAGTTCAAGGATGTGCCGCAATTCCATTCCACCCTGGCGCAAATCAAGCCGCAACTGGACTACGACAACCTGTTTTCCGACAAGATCAGGAACCGCAAGATCGTATTGGGGTATTACTTCACAAACAGCGTAAAGGGCGCCGAGAAAAATATTTCCGGGGCATTGCCAGAAGCGGTGTTTCAGCCGGGGACATTCAAGGGGCGCCCCATAGGTTTCTCGCAATGGGACAGCTACGGGGGCAACCTGCCGGAATTGCAAAAGAGTGCGGCCAGCGCGGGGCATTTCAACCCGCTGGTGGATACGGATGGCGAAGTGCGGCGCATACCGATGATCGCGGAATATAACGGCGCTTATTATGAATCCCTGGCTCTCGCCATGGTGCGCACCCTGCTGGGTCCGGCGAACCTGTCGCCAGGCTACGCGGCCAGCAAGAGCGCCAACTACGCCGGCCTGGAATGGCTCGACGTGGGCACCGGGCAGGGCAATCTCAGAATCCCGGTGGACCGGGACGTAAGCACGCTGGTGCCTTACCGCGGAGGAAGGGGGAGTTTCCGCTATATTTCCGTCGCCGATGTGCTGCATGACCGCACCCCCCAGGCCGAACTGCAAAACAAGATCGTGTTGATCGGCACTTCCGCGCCGGGGCTGATGGATATGCGCTCCACGCCGGTTGCCGCGGTATATCCGGGGGTGGAAATCCACGCCAATATGGTTGCCGGCATCCTCGACCAGAAACTCAAGCAAAAACCCCCCTATGTGTTGGGCGCGGAAGTGGTGTTGCTGCTGGTCACCGGTGTGGCGCTGAGTGTGTTGCTGCCGCTGCTGAGCCCGGTGAAAGCTACGCTGCTTACGGTGTCGGCGCTAGTGGCCGCGCTGGCGGGCAATATGGCGGTCTGGCATTACGCCGACCTGGCTTTGCCGCTGGCCGACGGTGTGCTGATGATACTGTGCATGTTCGCTCTGGACATGTCTTACGGCTATTTTGTCGAAGCGCGCACCAAGCGGCAGATTACCGGCCTGTTCGGGCAATATGTGCCGACCGAGCTGGTTGACGAGATGAGCAAGAATCCAGAGCAGGTATCCATGGAGGGCGACAGCCGCGAGATGACCATCCTGTTTTCGGATGTGCGCGGCTTCACCACTATTTCGGAGGGGCTGGACGCCAAGGAATTGACCCTGCTGATGAATGAGTTCCTCACCCCGCTGTCGCGCGTGGTCTACAAGCACCGCGGCACCATAGACAAATACATGGGTGACTGCATCATGGCGTTCTGGGGCGCGCCTCTGCCTGATCCGGAGCATGCGAAACACGCCATCCTGGCGGGTATCCAGATGCAGAAGACCTTGCGGGAATTGCAGCCTCGCTTCAAGGAGCGCGGCTGGCCGGAAATCCATATCGGGGTCGGCATCAATACCGGTCGCGTAAGCGTGGGAAACATGGGGTCGGAGGTGCGCGTGGCCTATACGGTCATGGGCGATGCGGTCAACCTGGCTTCCCGCCTGGAAGGCATCACCAAACAATACGGTGCGGGTGTTATCGTGGGCGAAAACACCAGGAATGCCGTGCCGGATTTTGTATACCGCGAACTCGACCAGGTGCGCGTAAAAGGCAAGGATAAACCGGTCGCCATTTATGAGCCAATAGGTTTGAATGGCGAGGTGGACAAGGCGGTGCTGGAAGAGATCAAGCTGTTCCACCAGGCGCTGAAGCTGTATCGCAAGCAGGATTGGGATCAGGTGGAATTGCAGTTTTACAATTTGCAGCGTATGTTTCCCGAATGCATGCTGTACAAGGTATACGCCGAGCGGATCGCGTATTTCCGGGGCAACCCGCCGGGGGCTGATTGGGATGGCGTATTTGTCTTCCAAACCAAATGACCCGCAAGCCGGATAATCAACTGGACCGTTAACGATGAAACTCAGGATACTCGGCTGTAGCGGCGGCATAGGGGGTAATTCGCGCACCACCTCCATGCTGCTGGACAATGACGTGTTGATTGACGCGGGCACCGGTGTGGGCGAACTCAGCCTGACCGAACTGAGCATGATAGACCACGTCTTTGTCACCCACTCCCATCTCGACCATATCGCCTGCATCCCTTTCCTGGTGGACAGCGCCGGTTTCATGCGCGACAAGCCGTTGACCGTCCATGCCACTTCGGCGACGCTGGAAATCATCCGGCAGCATATATTCAACTGGAAAATCTGGCCGGACTTTACCCAGATTCCCAACGCACAGCGGCCATTCATGCGCTACAACACGATAAGACTGGGACAGACCGTGGAACTGGAAGGGCGCAAGATTACCGTATTGCCGGCCAATCATGTGGTGCCGGCAGTGGGTTTTCATATTGACAGCGGGGCAGCCAGCCTGGTGTTCAGCGGAGATACCACAACCAACGATGCGCTGTGGGAAGTGGTTAACCTCATCTCCAACCTGCGTTATCTCATCATCGAAACCGCTTTTTCCAATGCGGAAAAAGAACTGGCGGTGCGATCCAAGCACTTTTGCCCAAGCATGCTGGCTGAAGAGTTGCTCAAGCTCAAGCTCAACCCGGAAATTTACATCACCCACCTGAAGCCGGGAGAGGTCGAACTGACCATGCAGGAAATTGGCGAGTGCATACACGGAAGCGCCCCCAGGATGCTGCAAAACGGGCAGGTGTTCGAGTTTTAGCGCCCGTTTTTAACGATGAACACAATAATGAGCGGCATGTTGGACATAAAGGTGCTGGCCGCGCTGAAACCGATTTCATCATTCAGCCCGGCGCGCCTGCGCGAACTGCTCGACTACTGCCATCTGGAAACGTTTGCCGAGGGGCAGGATCCGTTCAAGCAGCACAGCCTGCATGGGCAGTCCGTGTATCTGCTGCAGGGCGAACTGGAACTGGTGTACCAGGACGGCAACCGCGTGATAGTCCGCGACAACTCCGAATGGGCCAAGCACCCTCTGGGCAAGCGCCAGCCCGAGATCATCAGCGCTGCTGCTCTCAGCGACATCCAGTTGCTGCGCATAGATGATGACATGCTGGACATGATAGTGACCTGGGACCAGTTTTCGCCGCATGATGTTTCCAAGGCGGCACCTGAGGGCGGCGCTGCATCCGATGCATCAGCCAGCGTGAAACGCTGGCTGAATTCCGGCATGTTCAGCGCGGAGTATCTCAGGGATGGCCCGTTTGCCCACCTGCCACCGGCAAACATCGGGCAGTTGCTCAACCGCATCGAGGCGGTTGCGGTGTGGGCCAACGACGTCATCATCCGGGAGGGTGATGAGGGGGATTATTACTACATGATTGAAAGCGGCCGCGCCCATGTCACCCGCATGGTGGGAGGCGTCAATATGTTGCTGGCGGATCTCAAGGCAGGCGATGTTTTCGGCGAAGAGGCGCTGGTTTCCGGCGCCAGGCGCAACGCCTCGGTGACGATGAAGGCCAACGGTATGCTGTTGCGCGTGAAGCGCAAGGATTTCCTCGAGTTGATGCAGGAGCCTTTGCTGCATCGCATGAACTATGAGGATGCCAGGAAAAAAGTAGCCCAAGGCGCAATATGGATAGATGTGCGCCATCCGTCGGAATACCGCTACGACAAGGTGCCGGGCGCAATCAATATACCGCTGAACGATATCCGCAACGCGATCGGTGCGCTCAACAAGAACCGCACCTATATTGCCTATTGCCAGAGCGGGCGGCGCAGTTCGGCTGCCGCCTTCATCCTGGCGCAGGCAGGTTACGATGTGTATGTGCTGGAAGGCGGCCTGTGGACGGTGCCCAGGCTGTAGCAGCAACAGGCAAGCAATGGGCGGGCGGTTCAAGCACCGTCCTGGCGTTTAAGGAGTAGTGGATGAATAACGTAACAACAGACAGGCCGGCGCAAAGCAATGTTGGTGAGATGGAGGCGCAGCTCGAGTTTACCAAGAACCTCAATCATGTCGTCAACAAGATACACGCCACCAGCAATATTGACGAGATCATGCTGGATGTCAGCAAGGATATCTGCAACCTGTTTAATGCGGATCGCCTCACCGTCTACATGGTGGGCGAGGACAAGGTTTCGCTGATTTCCAAGGTCAAGACCGGGCTGAACTCGTTCAAGGACCTCAAGCTGCCCATCGCCGAACAGAGCATTGCCGGCTATGCGGCCCTGAATAAAAAAACGCTTAACCTTAAAGACGTGTACGACGAGAAGGAGTTGGCCACGCACAGCCCGCACCTGCGTTTTTTGCAGGATGTGGACAGGCGCACCGGTTACCGCACCAAGCAGATGCTGGTGACGCCCATCGTCGAGGCCGGCAGCAATGAATTGATCGGCGTCATCCAGGTCATCAACAACAAGGCCAACCAACCCTTCCCATCCATGGTGGAGGAAGGCGTGCATGAACTCGCGCTGACCCTGGCAGTGGCGCTGCGCCAGCGCCAGCAACATTCCATAGTCAAAACAAAATATGACCACCTGGTGGCGGATGCGGTCATATCCGCCGCCGAATTTGAACTGGCTACCCGCACCGCACGGCGCAAGGGTATTGATATTGAAGACGTGTTGATTGATGAGTTCCAGGTCACCCTGCCAGCGCTGGGGAAGGCGCTTTCCACCTTCTTCGGCGTGCCCTACGAGCCGCACAAACCAGATCGCATCAAGCCTGCCGAACTGCTGAGAAACCTGAAGCGCGAATATGTCGAAAGCAGCCATTGGGTGCCGATAGAAGATGCGCAGGAAGGGTTGGTGATACTCACCACCGACCCGGAGCGGATACAGACATCGCGCGTGGTCAATAATATTTTCCCCAAGAACCGCCTGGCCTACAAAGTTTGCCCGCAACGCGAATTCAAGGCGACGCTGGACCTGTTTTACGGCGGCGGCGGGGTGGGTGACATGACCGGCGGTTTCGAGACGGATACGGGCTCGATGGATGACCTGCTCACCTCCTTGGGCAGCGACGAGGAGGAAGCCGCAGGCGTCAGCCAGGAAGATGTCAGCGCCGCAGCCGATAATGAACTGGTCAAACTGGTCAACAAGATCATCGTGGATGCCTACAGGATGGGCGCATCCGACATTCATATCGAACCTATGCCGGGCAAGGGCAAGACGGGGGTTCGCTTGCGCAAGGACGGCTCGCTCATGAATTACATCGAGGTGCCCGCGACCTATCGCAACGCCTTGGTGACACGCATCAAGATCATGTGCGACCTGGATATATCGGAGAAGCGCAAACCGCAGGACGGCAAGATCAAGTTCAAGAAATTCGGCCCGCTGGACATCGAGTTGCGTGTGGCGACCCTCCCATCGCAGGGCGGGGTGGAAGACGTGGTGATGCGTATTCTGGCTTCCGGCGAACCGTTGCCGCTGGAGAAAATGGGTTTCTCGGCACGCAATAACGAGCTGATCAGGACTACGGTCAGCAAACCATACGGACTGTTTTTCGTGTGCGGCCCGACCGGTTCAGGCAAAACCACTACGCTGCATTCCATTCTCAAATTCATCAACAAGCCGGACACCAAGATATGGACGGCGGAAGACCCCGTCGAAATCACCCAGAGGGGGCTGCGCCAGGTGCAGATCAACAAGAAGGCCGGGCTGGATTTTGCCACCATCATGCGCGCTTTTTTGCGCGCCGATCCGGACGTGATCATGGTCGGCGAAATGCGCGATAAGGAAACCGTGTCCATCGGTATAGAAGCCTCGCTGACCGGCCACCTGGTGTTTGCCACCTTGCATACCAACAGCGCGCCCGAATCCATCAATCGCTTGCTGGACATGGGTATGGATCCGTTTAACTTTGCCGATGCGTTACTGGGCATACTGGCGCAGCGTTTGGGCAAGCGCCTGTGTGGCGACTGCAAAAAGCCGCATATCGCGACCGCCGATGAAATCAAATTGATGCTCACCGAATACAGCACTGAGCTGCTCAATACCGCAGCCTGGAAGAAAGACCCGCTTGCCGAGACCAAGAAGCTATATGCCGAGTGGGTCAAGTTGTTTGCGGATGACAAGGGGCAATTCACGCTCTATGGGCCGGTCGGTTGCGAGAAATGTTCCGGCACCGGCTATCGCGGGCGTGTGGGTTTGCACGAACTGTTGATCGGGACCGATGCGGTCAAAAAAGCTATCCAGGAACATGCTCGCGTCTCCGAGCTGTTGGCCCTCTGCCTTGAAGACGGCATGCATACCCTGAAGCAGGATGGGATGGAAAAAGTGCTGCAAGGTATTACCGATATGCACCAGATACGCGCGGTTTGCATTAAATAGTTTTACTCCGGAAATGTTACATCCCCTCTCACATTACGGGAGATGGGCGGGGAGAAGGGCAAAAATATTTCCATCTCGATACGGGACTAGCAAATGACGCAAGCCAACGACCTGCTGCAACGGCTGGATGATCTGAACGCCATCGGCATCGCGCTCTCCAGCGAGCACGACATCAACCACCTGCTGGAAACCATACTGGTTGCCGCCAAACGCATCACCAATGCCGATGCGGGCACGCTGTATCTGGTGGAACCGGAACAGCAGATGCTCCGGTTCGAGATCATGCGCACCGATTCGCTCGGCATCGCGATGGGCGGCACAACCGGCGAACCCATCCCGTTCTACCCCGTTCACATGACCGACAAGGCCGGCAGGCCCAATAACTCCATGGTGGTGGCATACGTGGCGCTGCATGATAAGACGGTGAATATCGCCGACGCCTACACCGCCGACGGTTTCGATTTTTCCGGCACCAAGAATTTCGACAAGAAAACCGGCTATCGCTCCACGTCGTTCCTGGCGGTGCCGATGAAGAACCACGAAAACGAAATTATCGGCGTGTTGCAACTCATCAACGCGCTGGACAGGAAGACCGGGGAAATCGTCGCGTTTTCCAATGACGATCAGCACCTGCTGGAATCGCTGGCCTCGCAGGCCGCCATCGCTCTCACCAACCGCCGCCTGATCCAGCAACTGGAAGACCTGTTCGAGTCCTTTATCAGCCTCATCAACACCGCGATTGACGACAAGTCACCCTATACCGGCGGCCATTGCGAGCGCGTGCCGATATTGACCATGATGCTGGCCGAGGCGGCCTGCCATGCCGGCCACGAATCACCATTGCATGGCCTGGCGATGACTGACAGGGAGAAGCACGAACTCAAGATTGCGGCGCTGCTGCACGATTGCGGCAAGGTCACCACACCGGTGCATGTGGTGGACAAATCCACCAAACTGCATACCCTGCTCGACCGCATCCACCTGATAGATACGCGCTTTGAAGTGCTCAAGCGCGATGCCGAAATCGCCATGCTTTCCAGAAGACAGGGTGATGTGGAGGAGGTAGCCCTTCGCGCCGAATATGCCGAACGTATCCGGCAACTGGATGAAGACCGCGAATTCCTGCGCCGCAGCAACATCGGTTCGGAGAAGATGGGAGATGCCGACCAGGCGCGCGTGCGCGGCATCGCCGCCTACCGGTGGCGCAACGAGGCGGGCCAGATGAGCGACTTTCTCAGCGATGACGAAGTGGAAAACCTCACCATCCCTTTCGGCACGCTCACCGAGGCAGAACGCCATATCATCAACCACCACATTGATGTCACCATCAAGATGCTGGAATCGCTGCCCTGGCCCAAGCACCTCAAGAACGTGCCGGAATTCGCCGGTGGCCACCACGAGCGCATGGACGGCAAAGGGTATCCGAAGGGGCTGACGCGCGAACAGATGTCGGTGCAGGCGCGCATGATGGGTATTGCCGACATCTTCGAAGCGCTCACCGCCAAGGACAGGCCATACAAAAAAGGCAAGACCCTCACCGAATCGCTCGTCATACTCGGCAAGTTCAAACTCAACGGCCATATTGACCCCGACCTGTTCGACATCTTCGTGCGGGAAAAAGTGTATATGACCTATGCCCGGCAGTTCCTGGATCCCGATCAGGTTGACGGGGTGGATGAGAGCCGGATTCCCGGCTACACGCCTTAACTTCAAAAGCACATCTCAAGGAAACAAAGCGCAGGAGCCGGCAAGCTGGCTCCTGCATTGGGTTTTTGTGTCTGGAACGGGCGGAGAACAAATTCACCGTGCGGCGATGTGCCCGGTGGTTTAAATACCCATACCTGTACTTCAGTACAATAGCGTTTGTTAATGAACCTGCTATATGATCGCGCGCTTGTTCCAGAGCCCGCCGGGCGGGCGGCTGATGGCGGCGGTGCGCAGGACAGCCGCAACGGGGCATGAGCGATAACAAAGAACAACTTTAACCAATAACAAAAAGGGAAAATGGCGCCATGGGCACGAAATCGAACATCAAAAACACCAACCCGCGCAGGCGGCTTCTGAATCTGGCGGTGCTGGTGGCGTTGGGGGGCGGCGCGCTGGCGCCTGCGCCCGCCTCGGCGGCGGCCTTGTATTGGGTGTGTGGCAGCGCACAGTGGTTTATGGGCTGCTGGAGCACTTCGGTCGGCGGTACTCCGAACGCCCTGCCGCAGAATAGGGACAATGTCTATCTTAACCAGACGGACGCCGTGAACCGTACGGTTACTTACAACGGTGGGTACAATCCCGCCTGGACGCTGAGCGGCCTGTCGATAAACGCCACCGGAACCGGCATGATGACGTTCTCGCAAACGGATGCCCCGCTGGCAGTGGGTCATGAATATATCGGCAATACCGGCAAAGGCGCCTACAACCAGAGCGGCGGCACAAATGCGGTCGGCGGCAGCCTCAACATCGGGTTTAACAGCGGCAGCAACGGCAGCTACAGCCTGAGCGGCACCGGCAGCCTTTCAGCGTACTATGAATATATCGGCTACGGCGGCACCGGCGTCTTCAACCAGAGTGGCGGCACGAATACAGTTAACCAAGATCTTACCTTGGCGTCCGGCAGTAGCAGCAACGGCAGCTACAACCTGAGCGCGGGCAGCCTCTCGACCTCCATGTATGAAATCATCGGCTCCGGCGGCACTGGCGTCTTCAACCAGAGCGGCGGCACGAATACGGTCGGCTACTATCTCTACCTTGGCCACTACAGCAGCAGCAACGGCAGCTACAACCTGAGCGCAGGCGGCCTCTCAGTCTGGCACGAAGTTATCGGCGTCTCCGGCACCGGCACCTTCAACCAGAGCGGCGGCACAAATACGGTCAGCTATCTGAACTTGGCAAGCAACAGCGGCAGCAACGGCACCTATAACCTGAATGGCGGCACGCTGAATGTCGGCAGAATCACGGATGGGGCGGGTCTTAGCGTCTTCAATCTCGATGGCGGATCGCTCAATCTCACGGGCGGTTCGATTGCCCTGGATGTCTTCAACATCGGTCGCGCTTCGAGCTCGAACGGCAGCTTCACGCTGGGCAACGGCAAGACCCTCTCGGCAGGTAACGAAACCATCGGCTATGCGGGCACCGGCGCTCTCACCCAGAACGGCGGTACGCATACGGTCGGCAGCCAGCTTTACCTTGGCGCGTTCTTTGGCAGCAACGGCAGCTACAACCTGAGCGCGGGCGGCCTTTCAGCTTCCAGCGAGGTCATCGGCTCGGAAGGCACCGGCGCCTTCACCCAGAACGGCGGCACAAATACGGTCAGCAGCAACCTCTATCTCGGCTACTGGAGCAGCGGCAGCTACAACCTGAACGCGGGCAGCCTGTCGTCCAACAACGAAGTCGTCGGCATGTCCGGCACCGGCACCTTCACCCAGAGCGGCGGCACGAATACGGTCGGCAGCGCGCTCTATCTCGGGATGAACAGCGGCAGCCACGGCGCTTACAACCTGAGTGCGGGCAACTTGTCGGCCTCCAGCGAAATCATCGGCCACAACGGCACCGGCGCCTTCACCCAAAGCGGCGGCACGCATACGGTGACCGGCACCATGACGCTTGCCGCCAATACCTACAGTTCCGGAACCTACAACCTCACGGGTGGCGCGCTGACGGTCAACGGCGGCATCACCAACAACGTCGGCGGCAGTTTTAATGTCGGTGCGGGCGCGACCGCAACCGTCGGCGGGTCGGGATTCGTCAACCACGGCCTGCTCGGCGGCGCCGGTACGATAGCCGGTAATGTCACGTCCGATGGCGCCGTGGGTCCTGGCAATTCACCGGGGATGCTCAGCATCACCGGCAACTACACCCAGACGATGCTGGGCATCTACGCGGTCGAGATCGGCGGACTGTTGGCTGGAACCCAATACGATGCGCTCAACGTCACCGGCACCGCCACCCTCAATGGCTTGTTGAATGTCAGCCTGTTCGATCTGGGCGGCGGCCTGTTCGCGCCGCACGCGGGTGATTATTTCGACATCCTCACCGCCAGCACCATCACGGGCAGCTTCGGTTCGCTGAGCTTCGCGGCGCTGAGCGACCCGAACCTGTTCTGGCAAATTAATTACCTGACCGATGCCATCGGCTCCACCGATGTCGTGCGCCTGAGCATCGGGCAAAACATCGCCCCCGTGACACCTGTTCCAGAACCCGAAACCTGGGCCATGCTGCTGGCCGGTTTGGGCTTGCTGGGTTTTGCAGGACGCCGCAGAAATGGGGTAAGCAGGCAAGCCATATAATCCAGGCTTATGTTCGATACAAAACGGGAGCTCAGGCTCCCGTTTTGCATTGCGGCAGGCCGTGCAGGTGTTGTGTTTCGCTCTTGGCGGTGCTTATGTGCGAACTCTTGTAGATCGGGCTTTAGCCCGACATGTCGGGTTGAAACCCGACCTACATGCAGCGCCGGCCGTTGGCATAAGTTCCAAACAGCGTACAACACTACACTGGAATCCGCGTGGGCAAAAACGTGCCCACTGCGATTGCATGGTTTATTGCGACACCAACTCGCGCAACACGTATGGCAGTATCCCGCCGTGCCGGTAGTAATCCACTTCTATCGGCGTATCAATGCGCAGCAGCAGCGGCACTTGTTGCGTGCTGCCGTCCTTGCGGCGGATGGTGAGGGTCACGTCCTGTTGCGGTTTCAGATTCTCGTTTATGCCGCCGATGTCGAAGGTTTCCTCGCCGGTCAGGTGCAGTGCGGCGACATTGGCATCGCTCTTGAATTGCAAGGGCAGCACGCCCATGCCGACCAGGTTGCTGCGGTGGATGCGCTCGTAGGATTTCGCGATCACCGCTTTCACGCCGAGCAATTGCGTGCCTTTCGCAGCCCAGTCGCGGCTGGAGCCGGTGCCATATTCCTCGCCCGCAAAAATGATCGTGGGTGTGCAGTCCGCAATGTATTTCATCGCCGCATCGTAGATCGCCATCTGCTCGCCGTTATATAGCGTATAGCCGCCTTCCACGCGGCTGCCGTCGGCATTCGCGGGCAGCATCAGGTTTTTGATGCGTACGTTGGCGAAAGTGCCGCGCATCATCACATCGTGGTTGCCGCGCCGCGCGCCATAGCTGTTGAAATCCTTGACTGACACACCCTTGCCTTGCAGGTACTTGCCTGCGGGCGTGGCGGGCTTGAAGCTGCCCGCCGGGCTGATGTGGTCGGTGGTGACCGAATCGCCGAATATCGCCAGAGGTCTGGCATTGCGAATCTCGCTCATGCTGCCGGTCGCCATGCCGAAAGTCTCGAAAAATGGCGGGCGCGCGATATAGGTGGAATCGTCCCACTGGTACAAGTCGCCGGTGGGGGCGGGAATCGCGTTCCACAGCGGCAGGTCGCGGGTGAGGTCGCTGTATAGCCTGCGGTAGGTTTCCGGGTCGGCGGCAAACTTCATCATCGTCTGCACTTCGGCGCTGTTCGGCCAGAT
>CXWL01018699.1_pt1 | contig 29433 bp, 28 predicted proteins | sample 590931 | NCBI WGS metagenome assembly CXWL01 (sample SAMEA3498368, study PRJEB10139) | groundwater metagenome | biome: water well; material: biofilm material | place: Germany | collected 2015-04-27 | reverse complement strand
CGATGGATGGGGCCACGGACCACGCGCTCGCATTCCTAAAATGATGAAAATCAGCCGCGTTTCGCGAAGTGGGTCTCGACCGCGTCGCAGATGAGGTGGTACGCGAGTTGGTGGACTTCCTGCACGCGGTCGCTGGAAGTGTGGTCCACGCGGAAGCACAAATCGCAGAGTGGTTCAAAATCATTCGCGGAAGCCCCGGTAAAGCCGATGACGGTTGCTTTCTTTTTGCGGGCGGCCTGGAGTCCCCTGACGACATTGGGAGACGTTCCCGAGACGCTTAAGGCCCAGACGATGTCATGGTGTGTCACCAACGTCTCGATCTGGCGCTCGAAGATCTGCTCGAAGCCAAGGTCGTTTGAGACGGCAGTGATGACGGAGGTATCCGTGGTCAGGGCGATTGCCGGGAGCGGCCTGCGATTTTTTTTGAACCGTCCGATCAGCTCGGCGGCAATGTGCTGGGCATCGGCCGCACTGCCCCCGTTGCCCATGAGATAGACCCGCCCCCCGGAGCCGAAGCAATTGATGAGTCGTTGCGCAATTCTTTCCAAGAGGTCGATTTGCACAGCAATGGCTTGAACGGTACGGATATGTTCGTCGATCTTCTGTTTCATTGTTCCGGCACCGAATCTCGGTTCAAAGCTACGGTTCCGCAGTTCCTCTGTCAAAAAGTCAGGCACGGCGGTTTTTCATTGACAATCAAAATTCGTCGCCTTATACTTTGATTTTTCAGGAAGAATTAGTAACGAAAAAAAATATCCGCATCTGCGTCTTCAAGTGATAGTTCTTGACGAACGGGAGGGATGTCATGCTTTTGGTACGCGGCCATCAGGGAGCGTTGGTTGCATCAATCGTTTTTGCGATTTACGGAGCGGACGTTCGGGCGGGTGGAATCTGCACCACCAACGCGGATTGCAACTTATCGCCGAATTTTTGCCGGCCTGGAATCTGCGATCTTTTCGGGAGTTGCCAGTACAACCACAGCGATGCAATGTGCCGGGTCCCGCCCTTTGGCGACAACCTGTTCTGCAACGGCGATGACTTCTGCAACGAGACCACCCAGGCATGCGCCGTCAACCCGGTAAGCTGCCAGCCTCCCACGCCTCAGTGCAGCGAATCGCTCGATTCCTGCGTGGAGTGCCTGAACAGCTCGCACTGCACCACGGAGCCTCGTCTTATCTGCAATGCGTCCACCGGCTCATGCGTCCAGTGCACGTCCAACCAGAATTGCAACGACGGCAGCTTCTGCAACGGGCAGGAGACCTGTAGTCAGGGACTGTGCCAGAACGGAACTCCCATCAGCTGCTCAGGCGGCACTTTCTGCAGCGAGGCTTTTTCGGGGTTGTGCGTGCAGTGCGAAAATGACGGTGACTGCACCGACGGCCAGTATTGCAACGGCGTTGAGACGTGCAATGCGGCAACACATACTTGCAACAATCCCGCGGACGTCGTTTGCAGCACTTGCAATGGCGGTCTCGTAGCCGGGGCACCTTGTTTGACGTCGGCTGAGTGCCAGGTGTGCAGCGGCGGATCAAACGCCGGTCAGCCTTGTACGGTGGCCGGGGACTGTCCCGGCGGCACCTGCCCGGCCGGCGGTACCTGTACCGGACCGAACAGCTTCTGTAATGAAACCAACGATTCTTGCGTTCAATGTCTGACCAACGCGCATTGCAACGACGGTTTATTCTGCACGGCCGACAGCTGCATCTTCAATTCGTGCAACAACATCCCTGATCCCCAACAATTCTGCAACGACAATGTTTTCTGCAACGGGTCGGAAACCTGCAACACAACCACGGGCGCCTGCGGAGCGGGCACCGTTCCTGCTTGTTCAAAGACTTGCTTCCGAGGTCTAACCGCCGGAGCGGTATGTACCACGGATGCCGGATGCGGGAAGTCGTGCGATGCCGGTTTCCGCCTGGGACTTACCTGCAACGTGGATGCGGATTGCAGCGGAAGCTGCGTGGGAGGCGCTGACGCCGGCGAATCTTGTGTCACCGGGGCTACCTGCGAACTGAATGTTTGCCAGACCGGTCTTTGCATTCCAGGCGTGTGCCGGGGTGGTTGCAGCGAGCAATTCGACGCGTGCGTGCAGTGCTCTCCCGACGTGGTGGGCTCCACTTCGTGCGACGACAGTCTTTTCTGCGACGGCAACGAATCCTGCAACGCACAGCATCAATGTACCGCAGGCTCGAACATCAGTTGCACGAACCTGGACGACCCGCCTTGTGCGATCGGAAAATGCAACGAGTCCACTGATCAATGTGCGCTAGTTGCCAACCCGGGGAGTCCCAATGGCACGCCTTGTGATGACGGCGACGATTGCACGCGCGTCGATTTCTGCCAGAACGCATTCTGCGTGGAGAACCCGCCGGCGGCCAGTGATCCGTATCGCTGCGTGGTCATGGAATTTCGTCCCACAACCGATCAGACGGTTATGGTGGGTTCGACGGTTTCGGTTGACCTCTACCTTGTGGCACAAAACTGCAACACGACATCAGATGCAATCTGCAGGGATGGGAGTGGCGTTGGTAGGTCATGTACCACGAACGCACAGTGTCAAATCTGTGTCACCGGCACCCTTGTAGGAGTTCCGTGTACGAGCGACCTCCAATGCGCCGGCGGAACTTGTGGTGCGCCCGGCAGCTGCGTTGCTGAGTGCGCTCTCAGTCAACACCCGGTGAACGGCGTACAGGCTATTTTGGAGTGGGACCCCGCCGTTCTTCAGTTGAAACCGTCCGTTACCGGCGATCGCAATCCCCTGGATCCCTGCGACAACGGGAATTCTTGTTTCGTTTGTGCGGGCATTTGCTCAGGCGGCGTACGCAACGGCCTGGCGTGCGATAATGTGGCCACTCTGTGTCCCGGCGGTCTTTGCAATCCCAACCCCGCTACAGCCAACTGGTCTTCGTCCCTGTTCCCCAATGATTGCGGGATTGACGGAATCAACCAGCCTTGCAGCGGGTTCCCCGGCAACGACGGCGATGCTTTCTATTCGGCTATTCCGCAGATTAGTTGCGGCGGAGGTCCTGCCCGTTTGCCGTGCGTCACGCCCTCCGGCTTGAACGTGACCAAGATCAAGTTCGAGGCGCTGAGTGTCCCGGCGGACGGCATGACCTCGGTAAGTTTCATGCCTTGTTTTGGCAATAATACGTCCACGAAAGTGATCAGCGGCGCGCAGCACCCTTCGGGTTATTCCTCCAACGACGTAACCAAATCGCTTGGTCCACCGGCGACGATTCATATTCTCCCTTGCGGAACCAACGCCGACTGCGTGGATGCCGACGGCTGTACCACCGATTCATGTCTGGGCGGGACGTGTCGCCACAATCCAACGACCTGCAACGATTCGGATGCCTGCACCATTGACTCCTGCTCGAACGGCGCATGTTCAAACTTACCCATCGATTGTGGTGCGGGAAATCGCTGCTTTCAGGGAACCTGCTACGGAGTTTGTGTCACACCCGCGGATTGCGATGATGCCATCGCTTGCACCACCGACGTATGTACCGCCGTACTGGGTGACGACATCTGCGAGCACACGACAAATGATGCCGCCTGCAACACAGGATTGTTCTGCTCGGCGCAGGTTTGCGACCTGACTCTGGGGTGTGTATTCGACCACGAATGCGTCTCGGCCAACGGAAATCCGTGCGCGAACGCCGCGGCGTGCAACGAAGCCGCCGACAACTGCGGCGGGTGCTTCGCTCCGGCCGTGATCGGCTCTGGTGGTCGGTACCTCACGGTGACGCCGTCCGCCGCACAAGGGAGCACGCCGGTGGCCGTGCTGGTCGAAGGCGATTGCAACGAAACGCCCGTAAGTTGCGTTTCGAAATACCTGGCTCCGCTCTGCGTAGGCGGCCCCAACGATGGGTTGAGTTGCCTGTCCGACGCCGATTGCCCCAAGCAATGTCTGGCCGGCCCGAACAACGGCAATACCTGTACAACGGACACCAATTGTCCGGCTGGATCGTGCCGGGGCGTGTGCGATAAAGGATTTTTGGGCGACACCCCGACGTACATAGCCGCGTCATCCTGGGGCACTATCCATGTCCATGGCGCGCAGCTCCGCCCCGGCAACTTGTACCACGTGTATTCGGTTTGCAACTTCGGCGTACCGCCTGCGGTCTCCGCGGCATCCAGAATCCGAACGGCCAAGTGGGGCGATACAAACAATGATCCGCTGCAAATGGTTGACTTCGGCGACATTGCGGCGGTGGTGAACGCATTCAGAAACTTGTATTCACCAGTCGAAACCTATCAATCGACGAACGTCATGGGTTCCGGCGCAGACGCATGCGGCGATGTCCAGTTGGGGTGCGTGGGTCAGGAATGCATCAACTTCGGGGACGTCTCCGCTACCGTCGACGCCTTCCGGGGTGGTGTGTTCCCGTGTCCGGCGATCTGCCCGTAAGGACACACGGAATTATCGCGGATTGCGATCGGATTATTTGGAGTGGTCGGTTGCCGCGGGATTGATCGGAGCATCCGTGATACGCAAGCTCCGCATGACCAGAGGTCGCGTAGGGCGCCCTTGAGAATCAACCGGTGTGGCCATAAGCCGATCGAGTGTGGCCAAAGACGTGGCACCTGCGATCCGGCCGAACACCGTATACCGTCCGTCCCAGTCTTTTTGCCGGGTATTGCTGACAAAGAACTGGCAACTCGCCGAGTCGGGATCGTCGTCCAGCAAGGCCATCGATAACGTGCCCTTTTCGTGCGGCTGTTGATTGAACTCGGGGGAGAGTCGCTTGCCGTCGAGTCGAATCCCCGTCCCGTCGCCGCGCGGACACCCGCCCTGCAAGAGATAACCGGGTTCGAGGCGGTGAATCGTCTTGCCGGAATAAAAACCGGATTTCGTCAGTTCGAGAAAGTTTTCGACCGTTTGCGGAGCGTCATCGTAAAACAACTCGACGGTCAAATTGCCTTCGTCGGTTTCAATCTCAACTTGCTTTCGCGGCGCCACGGTGATGATGGCCGGCACGCCGCTGACCACCGCACCATACGGCTTCCATGCAATTCGATACTGCCCAGCCCCTCTAAGAACAGGAAAATACTCCCGCAAATCGATCGTTGTGCCCACGACACCGCGCGGAGCGAGCAAAAGGATGGGGGCTTGCGAGGGGCTGTGAAAGCCCACGGGTTGATCCCAGGACCGGCCCGTCTCGGTCATTACCACGACACCCGCTTCCGGCGTCCCTCCGCTGAAAATGTGCGACAGCGGCAGTCCGACCTCTGGGGAGGGTAGTGCGGGTTCCGTGCCGGGTACCGTAAGTGTAATCGGTTCATTCGATACGTTTTCTACCACGAACTCTACCCAGATCGGGTGGTTCATGGGAACAAATCGTGATGCTGGAATGACCCGCGCAGACAGTCCCGGATTGGCCGAGGGAGATTCAGCGACCACCAAGGCCCCTGCCCCCGTCAACGCTATGAGAAAAGCAAAAGATTGTTTTAACATGGATCGGCCATAAAAAACCAGGCGGCAGCCGCCTGCGTTGCATTTTCCCGATGATCGGCGAGTTGTCCAGCGGGGCCAATAGCGACCTCAACCCCTGACACTACTTCTATGCGTGTCGGGCGGATTGAGTTGCAGCTCGGAGCACACTGAAAATTGGGGGCCGCTGCTGCCAACCACACGCTGATCTGGTAGATTAGCCAATGATGAATGAATCACGGAAAAAACGATTGACTGACTACGCAAGCTGCGCGGGTTGAGCAGGCAAGCTCCCGATGGGGGCATTGGCGCAAGTCTTGCGCGGATTGCCGGCAGTGACCGATCCCAACCTTTTGGTGGGCAGCGAGCATTTTGATGACGCGGGAGTATACCGCCTCAGTGACGATACTGCGATCGTCATGACGCTCGATTTTTTCCCGCCATTGGTTGACGACCCATATCAATATGGGCGGATAGCGGCCGCCAACAGCCTGTCGGATATTTACGCGATGGGCGCCAGGCCGCTCTGTGCACTAAACATCGTGGGGTTTCCGGATACTGAGCTGCCCGTCGAGATACTTGGGGAGATTCTCAAAGGCGGCGCCGAGCGAGTTGCTGCGGCCGGTGCGGTCATCGCCGGGGGCCACACCGTGCGCGATACCGAAATCAAGTACGGTTTGTCAGTGACCGGCGTGGTGCATCCCGAAAAGATACTGGCCAACAAAGGTGCGCGGGTTGGTGACGTGCTCGTGCTGACCAAGCCTCTGGGAAGTGGAACGCTTACCACAGCGGCGAAACAAGGGAAGATTGCAGAGGGAGATTTGGCCGAGGCGATCGACGTGATGACCGACTTGAATGCAGGAGCTTGCGAGGCGGCATTACATGTCGGGGTCCATGCCGCAACGGATATTACCGGCTTCGGTTTGATCGGGCACACTTTTGAAATGGCGCAGGCGGGCGGTGTTACGATCGAGCTTGAGGCCCAAAGCGTGCCACTCATGACTAGAACTTTGGAGCTGGCTCGTGCCGGAGTTGTGACTCGGGCCGCCAAGAGCAATCTGGCCCATATTGGCCAACAGGTCATTTGCGCGGGCGTGGACGAAGTCCTGGTCAAAGTCATGGCCGACGCCCAGACTTCCGGCGGTCTTTTGTTAAGCGTGGCGGCGGATCGAGCGGAGAAGCTGCTGGTCGCCTTGAGGCGGAAAAATACACGGGCCGCGCAAGTCATTGGACGGGTGCTTGCTCAAACGGCTCATGCCGTCGAATGTGTTTAGGGTCCTTCGCGGAGAAACCGATGCGAAAAGCGAGAATATTGTTCATCGCCGGACTCACCGGTTTCACGGGTCTGGCAGGATTGGCTGTTCAAAAGCCTGTAAAGAGCTGGAATTTTGATTCGGACAAGCCGGGCGAAATTGCGTCTGATTTCAAGTCAGAAGTCGGAGAATGGAAGGTTACTGTCGATGAATCCGCTCCGAGCAAGCCGCATGTCCTGGCCCAACTGGCGAAGAGCGACGAGCAGACCTTTAATGTCGTGCTGCTCAAGGAACCATCGGCGAAGGACCTGGACTTTCAAGTCAAATTTCGAGTCGTAGGCGGTAAGGTCGATCAGGGGGGCGGGGTCATCTGGCGGGCCAAGGACGCGAAGAACTACTACCTGTACAGGTACAACCCTTTGGAGCGCAATATCCGCGTGTACAAAGTGATTGACGGCGTACGCACGATCATCCACTCCGTCGAAGATGTCGAGGAAGCTCCAGGTTGGCAGACCATGAGGGTGGTGAGTCGCGGCAAACGACTGGAAGGACACTTGAACGGCGAGGCGCGTTTTTCCATCACCAACGAGGCCATTTCTAACGCCGGCCAGGTCGGGTTGTGGTCCAAGGCTGATGCTCAAACGCATTTCGATGATCTACAACTGGAAGTGATGGACCATTAGCTTGCATTGCCCTGCCGTCCGTTAAGGATCACCATGAATTTGCTTCACGATGAGTCCGTTTCCAGGTTGATTGCTCTGGCCAGGCAGGAGGATTTGGGCGATGGCGATGTCACGACAGCGTTGATGGCTGATGCAAAAGCGGTGGCGAAATTCACGCTGGTAGCCAAGCAAAAATGCGTGCTGGCTGGTCGCGAGGTCGTGGACAAAATCCTCGCCGCTTACGATCGAGACATCCAAATGCTATGGAGTTCCTGGGCAAAGGACGGCGCGCGGGTCGATGCGATTCCTGCAACGCTGGCCACCCTACAGGGTCCACTCGCAAGCGTACTGGCCGCAGAGCGCATTTTGCTCAATTTCCTTCAACGGCTATGCGGAGTGGCCACGTTGACAAACATGTTCGTTGACGTGGTGGCAGGCACTTGTGCAGGGATTTATGACACGCGAAAAACCACGCCGGGGTGGCGAACTCTCGAAAAGTACGCGGTGCGTTGCGGTGGTGGGAAGAATCACCGTCATGGACTCTTCGACGCAGTACTCATCAAGGACAACCATCTGGCGGGAGTGCAAACCGAGCGGCTGGCCGGGGCGGTGTTTGAGATGCTCAGCAGCATCGCCACCATCGGAAAAGCCCCATCATTCATCGAGGTCGAAGCCGCTGACCTTGCTCAGATGCGCGAACTCTGCATCGTGGTGGGCATCGATGTGATTCTACTCGATAACTTCTCGGTTTCGCAGTTGGCTGAAGCGNNGTTGGCTGAAGCGGTCCAGTACCGCGACTCCATCGGACTCCGCGGCAAGGTGGCCTTGGAAGCCTCCGGCGGAGTGACGCTTCAAACGGTTCGGGCCGTGGCGGATACCGGCGTGGAAAGGATTTCCGTCGGAGCGCTGACTCATTCAGCTTCCGCCATCGACATGTCTTTGGAACGGTTGTAATGCTTACCTCAGGCGTGTTCGGATATTTGCTCGACTACGTCATCTGGTGGATCTTGTTCCTTTCCTTTTTGGTGCATGTGTGGTGTTTTTTTCGATTTTTCCCGAAACAAGCTCGAACCAGCAGGCTGGTCCTTGGTAACTTGTTCCTTTTTTTTTGTTTACTGGGCGCTGCGGGCCTGGCCGGCGAGAGTTACCTGCGTTTCGTTGCGGTGGGGACGGACTCGTTCGGGATGTCGCTGCCCGCCAGACGGTGGTTTGCCCTCTATACGCATCGAAACTCTTTGGGATGTCGGGATAAGGAATGGTCGCAAACCAAACCGCCGGGCGTTCGCCGCGTTGTTTTCCTGGGCGATTCGTTCACTTATGGCTGGGGCATCGAGAACCCTTCCGATCGTTTTGCTGATCTCATCCAGGCTCGATTCGACGCAGTTCAGCCGGGAACGGTCGAAGTCATGAACGTAGCCAAGCCCGGCTGGGGAACGCACGACCAGATACAACCGCTGATGGACATGGTCGAGTTGTACGGAGTCGAGGAGGTGGTGCTTTGCCACGTACCCAACGACATCGAAAAGCTCCTGCACACCACCGATGATTTCAATCCCATCCGACCGCCAACGCCGGGACTTATCAATTTAGAATCCTCCCCTCTTTTGGATTACCTGTATCGGAGGATCTATCTTCCGCGCGTGCCCACCGTGCGCGGCTACCACGACTGGCTGGCGGAAGGGTATGGCGATCCGGAAATATGGAATCAGCAACGTCAGGATTTTCAACAGATGATCGATGTTTGCCGAGAGCGCGGCGTGATTTTTCGAGTCGCCCTCCTGCCCTTTCTTCGCACGCAAGGTGCGAAATTCGATCAGCAAAAAATTCACCAAGAACTCAGGCAGTTTTTCGAGGCAAACCATGTCCCAATTGCAGACTTGCAAAGCGCGCTGCGGGATAAGCCCGCTGACGAACTGGTAGTGAACTCGGTAGACCCCCACCCCAACGAGCTTGCCCACCGTCTGTTCGCGGATCGCCTTTGGGGATTCTGGCAGCCCGGTCGTCCTTGAAAATTTCAGGGTGAGGGCGTCTTTTCCGCTGACATTTTCGGGCAGCGCAGTAGAAACACGATTCGAAATGGCTCCAGATTGCATATGCCGTCCGAGTCGAGCGCATCAGCGGCGTATACGGGTCGGTCTTGCTCGCGCTGCGTCAGATTCATCCAGAACTCCGGGTCGGATGTCACGATGTGCAGATCGCTTCGGGGTGCGAGCACGCACTGCGCGTAGCGCATAGGCACCGACTTGGTCCAGTTTGCTATGAGCACAGCCGGTCCCGGAAACGTCTCCAAGTCGAGCCTTTCCAAGTATTCCGTTGCATTGACACCGGTTGAATTCAGCGGCCGGTTGGGAATATCCCGGACGAAGAGCACGGCGGCTCCCAGCGCAATGGCACATGCCGCAACCTGTCGGACCCAATGTCCGCCTGCGGGGAACAGTTTCGACCCCAGCACGCCGACCGCAACGGCCCCGGCGAAGAGGAGCGGGAGCAAGTCGGCGGCCTGGCCAAAGACCTGATAGACCAGCACAAACGTCAGGCACGACACGATCAAACCGGTGAGCAACCACGCGGTTACCCGGCATCTGCGAAACACGATGACCAATCCGAATAAAGCCAGCGATGAGAGAATGTATATGTCGATGTGCGGATACCACTCACCCGCCGGCGGTTCAATCCCTATGGTGAGCATCAAAAAAACAGCAAGGTCGGTAAAGGAATGCTCGTAGGCAACCTGCGTCCGGACCCAACGCCACTTGCCCACGAACCCGCGCCAGTCTACACCCATGTAGTGGCGGAATTGTTCTCCGCTGATCTGCCAGGCTGCGCGGCGCAATTTGGCCCGAGGGCCATCGGTGCTTGCGGGCAGGACGTGCGTCACTTCATTGTGGTTTTCGATGTAATTATAGGAAACGTCGGGGCGGTCGCGGACGTAAATGTAAGCGAATGAATAAACGGTCGGAGCCATCGCCAGTGGAACCATCCACGTCAGGTTGCTCCAGCCGCGACACTTGACTGCGCTCCATCGGCGACGGGCATGATTCCAGGCGATCAAAAAGAAGGGCGCAGCGAAAAGCACCGGGGGACGATTCCCCATGGCCACGCCAAACAAAAGCACCGCTAAAACCAGGTGTTGCCGCAGGCCCATTTTCGAATAGCGCACCAGAAAACATGCAGACAACACCATCAGAGCAAGCGTGGGCATGTATACTTCCGGCGCTCGAAGATTCGTCCAGAAACGCGGATGGACCGCCAACGCCAGGGTTATGGCCGCACCGAACCAAACGCTGACCCCGAGATACACCTGGAGCAGAAGGCAGACGACCAGCACGCAGAGGCCGGCGACAAAGCATGTCACAGAAACAACATAGGCGGGGTCGGCGGTAAAGATGCGCGTAAGCAAGAAGCCGACAGTTGCATACCCCGGATATCCCGGCGGATGCGCGATGCCCAGCGTGGCCGAGGAAAGCTGAAGGTCTCCTGCGTCGTCAAAGCAAATTCCAGCGGGCAGGCGTGGGATGGTGACCCATCCCACCAGGGCCAACATCGCCAAAACGACAGCCAAGAGACCGATTCCACGCCGCCGCGACATTCTCGACGAGCGCCCGGAATTGGTTTGGGTATCCGTCCTCGATATTGGGATGGCGCCGGAGGAAGCCGTTTGCACAAGTGTCGAGCCTCAAACAAAAAACCAGAACCTGCAAGCCTCACTGCGGCATCGAAAGGTCGCGGCATCATTTGAGTTTATATCTGCCCCCTTCAAGTTGGATGTGAACACCGGCCTCCTCGAAGTTGTTGAGGTAGCGGAAAATAGTCCGCCGGGACGACTCCGTGGCCTTGACCATCTCCTCGACGGTTGCTCCTTTTTTCAGGATCGAGGTGAGTAGTTGGTGTCGCCCCCCCACCGACTTGTTGCCCTTCATTTCCTTGATAAGAGCCGCGGCGGTACGCTTTTGTTCGTGGTTGCCGTTGAACGCCCCTTTGGCGAGGGCGAATTCCAGACCACGAAGAATCGTTTGTGTTTGCAAATAGCTGCCGTTTTGCACGAGGTTGCCTCCCCAAGACAGTGTACCGCTCGCATCATCGTCGTGAGCGGCAGGCGGCATCCTAAACGAGCGAATCGTGGTTTGCCAGTAGTGTAAGCCGGATTGTGCAACACTTTGGCACAAACTAAGAGTTTGGAAATTCCATCTGGCAAATAGGGTAAAGTACAAACAACCCATAACCCTGCCTTGGCGGGTTAAACAGCCGGGTTTTCCGGCTAAGTGTTATAGCATGCCTAAAAGCCACGTAACGCAATTCCTGTATCACTCTTTTGTGGGGCTGATTCGCATGTATTCCCGGTTTGCCTGGGACTTCCGCGTATCCGGAGGCAAGCGCGTCCCCCTTGGCCCGAAGATTTATGTTGCCAACCACATTGTCTCGGTTGACCCTTACTGGGTGATGATGGCGGTGCCGGAATTTCTGCACATCGTCATTGGTCCGCCATTCGGCGTCCGCTGGCTCGCCCCCGTCTTTCGGAGCTTCGAGCAGATCAACGCCATGCCCCAGCACCGCAAGGCGGCGGTAAGTCAGGCATGCCACTACCTGGCACTGGGTGAATCCGTGTACATCGCCCCGGAAGGCGACGTTCAGCCGCCCTTCCAACTCGGCCACTTCTATTCCGGTTTGGCGAAAATCCATCGCCAAAGCCTCGCGCCGATCGTCCCTGTGGCGCTGGCCGTGTCGCCTGAAAATATACGCCGCCATCCGAAGTGGGATATGAAGGTTGATGACCGCACGTACGAAGCTCGAATGGTATGGCGGGGAAAGGTTCGCGTAATGATTGGCGAGGCGCTAACTCCAACATTGCGCCATGACGTGGACGAAGAGGAGGATAATCGGCGTATCACCGAGGAAGTGCGTGCAAGCATCGCAACAATGCTCAGCGAACTCGCGCCCGAATTTGACGACTCGGTGCCGTCCTAAAACCTGGAAACGCGCGCCCAAACGCACACTGAATCAGTCCTTCTTCTTTTCGGTTGGTTGATTCTCCGTGCCCTTTTTTTCATCGACCTTTTCTGGCGCTTCCTTGTCACCCTTCAGATCGCGCTTCACCTTGGAAAAATAGGAGCGGACAGCCTTGTGGTATTGACGCGGAACCCGGTCGCGATGAATCAGGTCGCTTGCTTCGCGCTCTGCAGCCGCGACGGTCTTGGACAACTCCGATGAGGCTTCTCCGGGAATTTGTTCGCCTTCAAATACCAGTTGACCAACAATTGCGCCTTTTCCCGTATGCACTTTTTGCCGCTCGGTCTTGAACGCTACCGCGGCCTGTTCCTGCTCCGCACGACCGCCCCGACCTTGACCGGGTTCCCTGCCCATTCCTCCGCTGGACCCCGGTTGTTTGCCTTTGCCCCCGCACGCTCCGCAAGGCTGACCGCCCTGCTTTCCCGAGCCCCCTCAGCTTGGACATTGCTGCTCGATGTCCTTCTTTGCATCCGCCATGGCCGAAGCCGCCGCGTCGAGCTGCGACATCTCCTGTTCGAGTTGCTCTAGTTCGCTCAGTTGCTCGCTTGCTTGCGACAGTTTTTCGGAGGCGTTTTCAGCCTCACCCGCCTTCGCGGCGGCCGCGCTTCCCTTCATGCTCTGCGCAAGCTTGCTCGACATGGACTTGGAACCCTGTTTCTGCTCCAGCTGTTTGGCGAGCTTCTCGGCCTGCTCTTTGCTCATGCCGCTCTCTTCAAGCTTCTTTTGAAGTTGTTCGAGGTCCTTTTTGCTGAGGCGCTCCAGCATTTTTTCGACGTCTTCCTTCTTGATGCCCGCCTGTTCGAGTTCCTTGGCGAGCTTCTCGTCCTTGGCGACGCGTTCGAGCTGCTTGGATAGCTCCTCCAACTGCTGTCCGATCTTCTGAACCATCTCCTTGTCCTCTTCGGACTTGAGTGTGGCCAGTTGCTCCTTGAGCTTCTCGATTTCTTCCTTGGCGGATTGGAAGTCGCCTTGCTGAAGCGATTTGGCCAGTTTTTGAGTGGCCGCCTCCTCGGAGTCCGGCGGTTTCACCGCCCGCATCATTTTTTTCATGTCGTTGAGTGAATCATAGCGATCCGAATTTTTCTTCTGGCGTAAGGCGTCCTCGTAGCGGTCGATCTTCTTCAATGCCTCATGGCGGATATCGGAAGGAGACTGTTCCTTGGCCACGCCGCCCAAATCGAGGTCTTCGTCCTTTGGCTTAACGTCTTCCAAGGCGGGAGTCTTTTCGACCAGGTCGCGAAGCTGCTCCATCTGGTGCTTCACGGCGACACGCGTGGACTCGATCACCGCTTTTTTTTCTTCACTCGCTTTTGCCTGCGCCGGCTTGAGCAGGCCCGGCGGAATCAATAGAGGCACGATTGCGAACAAGGACGCTGCGAAAGCCCAGCCCCACTGAGGAGGCGGCGTTAACCTGATCAATCGGCGAACCTGAATCCCCCGAACCGCTTTTTCGGCATCGGCCACCACCGCATCAGCAAATTCGTCCTGCCCTGGGATACAGTACTGAGACGTGCTGACTCGTTCGCGAAGACCGGCGGCCTGATCCAGGCGCGCCCCTGCGGCCAGAGCATCTTCCCGAGTCGCCAGGGTCCAAACCGTCGATGTGACCAAGATGACCACACCGAGAGTCCCGGCTATCCAAACCAGCGGCCAGTGAAGATTAAAAAGACGATGGATCGTCCAGACCACAGCAAAAGTGGAAACGACCAAGGCAATAGTAATGGTGAGTTTGGCAAGAAAACGATTTGCCCAAAGTCGGCGCTGTGCCGCTGCGATTTGCTGAGGTAGAGTCAAACGAGCACTCCGCGCGTCAGACCCGCACGGCCCCGCTCACCATCGCACCAGCAAGGGAACCGGTCAGAATCCGCGCTGGTACATTATAGGCACGGGTGTACGCATCAAGCGAATCTTCCATGGCCTGCCGGGCCGCTTGGGAATCCTCCGCCAGCACCGCGACCATGCCACCACACCCCTGTCCGGCGATTCGCGCCCCGAAAATTCCTGCCGCAGGGTCCGCCTTTCGCAAGGCATTCACCAGCGAGTTGGCCGGCACACTGCCCATACCGCACCGCTGCCCGCAACTCCAATGGGAGGCGTTCATGGACTTTCCGGCGTCGACAAAGGCCGAGCGATCCTGATTTCGTATGCCGCGAGAGATCGCCTCAGCGAACTGGCGTGACCGGGCGTGCTCATACACGTGATGCTCCGTTCGAGAACGGATCTTGTATATGTGGCCAGGGTCGATGCGCGTCAGCCGGTCGCCGGTCTCCCCAAAGCGTTCAAGAAAATCACGCCCCAACATTTTCGTCGGCAATCGGTCGCGCAATTGCTCGACAAAATCGTTCACCGAAACTCTTGAAAGGTGGCCGTCCCATTGACCGGCCAGCAATCCTTCGTGTTGGACAATTCGGTCGATGAGCAAGCGGCCCATGAAGGTCGCCGTTCGCACGAGGTTAAACTTCTCCCTGTGTCCGGGCTGGGATGTCCCGCAGTCAATCGCAGCCAGGCGAAGTCCATCGGGAATTCGAATCACGCCGCCGAGCGTTCTGCTATCACAGCGAAGCTGCATGAGAACGTGCGCCTCGCCGAGCAATCCACAAAGTGCGCCCGAGGGACCAACCGCCGTTCCAAGCCAATCATTCTCGACCGTCTGAGAAACAAGAGCGGCCACATTCGGCTCAATACACTCCTGGGCCAGCGCCGCTGAGCACACCAATACGGCACTCGAAGCAGCGGCAAAGGGACTCACGCCAGGCATGTCGTCAAGATCGGATGCGACTGCGAGGGAAAGACCGCCGGTCAAAGCCCCAAACGCCCCCGTCCGCATGGCCTCGATGATGGTCCCCGCGCAGCAGGCGATCATATCGCCGTAGGGTCGCAGGATTTCTCTGCCCACTGATCCGCTGAGCCAGCTCCCATCGGCCTCCCGGAAACGAATCAACGGTACCTCGCAGGAAGGCGCGCCGTTTCCGCTCACGGAATGACGGTGTGTGATATGCAGCAGTCCGTCGGTGCGTCGCTGAACACCCACGCACGCATGTTCAGCGAGTGGAACGGCCAGCACCAGGCTCCCCGTGTACTCGGCGATCCCTCCCAGCACATCAAGGCGACCCGGTGCAAGCGCAACGTACTTTTCGTCATCACCCGGCAGATTCCGGACAACCCACCCGGAGAATTCCCGTTCGACGTTGATCGGCGCTACACCGACATGTCTCGGCGCACGCAACGTCCTGTTTTCTTCCAGCTTCATCTGCTTCCACCCGCTTTACGTTCAACAAACGTCTTTGAGGATCGAGTCATCCACAAAAATGGGTGTGGGGGTGCCCGCGCCGATTGCGATTGCGTCGGAAGGCCGCGAATCGATCTCTACCAACTCGCCGTCCCGACGCAGCACCAGTTTGGCGTAAAACGTCGAGTCCCGCAATTCGCTGATCACAATTCGTTCCATCTGGCAGTCAAGTTGTTCGATCATTCGTTCCACGAGGTCGTGCGTGAGCGGTCGTTGAACGACGATGCCCTTGAGACGCCGATCGATGGCATAGGCTTCATTGACGCCGATCAGGATCGGGAACGCCCGTTCGCCCTCGATTTCGCGAAGCACGATCATGGACATCTTCTCGTCCTCAGAGTCCACGATGACGATGCGGGCGAGATTCATTTTGACGAGCATATTTCCGTTCCCGCTACCGAGTCAAAACCGTAACCTCAAGGCCAACAAAGTCAAGGCGGATCAATTCGATCGCACGTCAGAGTTCGCAATCTCAGGGCATTATTCGTTTTCGCCCTCGCTCGCACGACCCGCAAGCAGCTTCGTTAACGAAGCAAGTTCTTTGGATTCCATCGCCACCGAGTTTTCCGCAGCGGGAAAGACACGATGGGCCACGTCGGCCGCGTATTCTCTGAACGCCCGAAGTAGGGCTTCATGCAAATTCGCATATCGTTTCACTGACCGCGGCGGATGTCCGCCACCATATCCGATCATGTCGTGAAAAACGACGACCTGGCCATCGACGTGCGGACCCGCGACGATCCCGATCACGGGTATCGCAGCCCGCTCGGTAATGATCTTCGCCACTTCATTCGGAACCGCCTCTAGCAGTAGTGCTATCGCCCCCGCCGACTCCATCATCTGGGCGTCCTCAATCAGCCGAAGAGCGCCATCCGCTTGCTTACCCTGCACTTTGTATCCGCCAACGGTGTGGACGGATTGGGGCTTGAGGCCCAGATGGGCCATGACCGGAATCGTCGCTGCGCTCATGGCCTCAACCGTCTTCGCCAGTCGACGGTCCACCTCGATCTTTACGCAATCGCAACCAGCCTGAGCCAAAAAACGGCCTGCGTTGCGAATCGCCTCCTCCGGGCAGACCTGATACGTCAAATAGGGCATGTCTCCCACGAGGTATACCGATGGCGCTCCGCGCCGAACGGCTTCCGTAATGGTCACCAGGTGGTCCAGTTGCATGGGCAACGTGGTCGAGTGGCCGAGGCACACTTCGGCGTATGTATCGCCTACCAGAATCGAATCGACGCCGGCTTCTTCCGCGATCCGCGCGGTCGGAAAGTCGTAACAGGTAATCATGGAGATTTTCTGGCCCTCTCGTTTTCGGGCCTGCAGGGTGCTGAGCGAAACTCGGGGTCGGGCGGGCATGTAAAATACGATAGAGATTCCGCATCAAAAAGACAAGGATCGGTCTTTACCGCATCACGATTTTGAGAATGAGCCGGACGACGCTTGGCCCAGCTCTACAAGCTGCCCATCCCGACGAGGCTAAAGAAGCGTTCCTTTCAACATGAGCATGGCAATCGTGAAGTAAATCAAGATCCCGCTTACGTCCACCATCGTGGCCACAAAAGGTGCGGAGGAGACCGCAGGATCAAGACCCACGCGCCGCAGAATCATGGGGAACATGGCTCCCACGAGCGTACCATAGGTCACCACTCCAATCAGCGTAATACCCAGCGTGAGCCCCACACGGACGTAATGATCGCCACCCACCTGTTCCTTCCATGGCCACAGAACCACTCCGAATATCGCGATGCCACCCAGGACGCAGCCGAGAATGACGCCCGAAGCAATTTCCCGCCACATCACCCGCCACCAATCGCGCAGATGAGTTTCGCCCAATGCAATCGACCGAATAATCAACGATGTGGCTTGCGAGCCGCTGTTGCCGCCGCTGCTGATGATGAGCGGAATGAAGAATGCCAGAATGACCGCCTTCGACATTTCGTGTTCGTACGAAGCCAGCGCCGTTGCTGTCAGCATTTCTCCCACAAAAAGCAAGGAGAGCCAGAATGCTCGCTTACGAACAAGCGTGCGCAAGCTCACGTCGAGATAAGGCGCTTCGAGCACCTCGACGGCCGCCATCTTCTGGATGTCTTCCGTGGCTTCCTCCTCGGCCACGTCGAGCACGTCGTCCACCGTCACGATGCCCACGAGAACCCCCGACGTGTCCACGACCGGCAGGGCCACGCGATCCAGGTCGCGAAACGCCTTCACCGCTTCTTCCTGATCCTGGTCCGCACGGAGGCCCGAATAATCCCGGTGCATCTTGTCCGCCACGACCGTCCCCGGATCAAGAAGAACCAGCTCCCGCAGTCGCAAATCACCGGTCAGGTGGCCCTTGTCATCCACAGCGTAAAGAACATTGAGCGTCTCCTTGTCGTGCCCGACCTTGCGGATGTGGTCCATGACCTGCGCGACTGTCCAGTCCGCCCGAACCGCCACATAGTCGGGGTTCATCCGCCGGCCTACCGACTCTTCCGGGTAGCCCAACAGCTCCGTGGCGATGCGCCGCTCCTCGGGCGAAAGCAACTCCAGCAATCGCCGCGTCGCCGCCCCCGGCAGCTCTTCCAGCAACGCCGTGCGGTCGTCGGGCGCCATTTCATTTAGAATGGCCGCAACCTGCTCAGTGGCGAGGCTTCGAAGTAACGATTCTTGAATTTCAAACGGCAGGTATTCAAAAATGTCGGTGGCAAAAGCGCGCGGCAGAACCCGGAACATGACGGCTACGTCGTCCGGGGCCATGTCCTCGAAGATTTCGGCCACGGTCGGCGGGGACAGCGCAAGGAGACTGCGGCGGACTTCACTGAAGCGCCGCTCCTTGATCATTTCTACAATGTCGGGTCCAACCAGTATCCCAAACATATCAGCAATTCGCTGTTCCTAGCCGCGTTCGACATTCCGCATTTCGCATTCCGGCCCGTAGCTTACACGGATGTTGCTTTCCAAACATCCTCCAACGATTACCATGTTGCCATGTTTTCGCGCGCCATCACCATCATCATCGGAACGGCAGCCCTCGCGGCTGTGGTCATCAGCTTCAATTTGACGGTCAAGCACATCACCGGCACTTCGGGCGTGGGTTGGTTCGACGCCGGCTGCTCCAACGAGTCAGGCCCCGGCAAGATGAACTGCGCGAAAGTATTGAGCAGTCCTTACAGCTATTTTCCCCCCAAACATTCGGACAAGCCCGGCGGAATGCATATACCGGTTTCGTTTCTGGGGTTTGTTTATTACTCCACCCTGTTTGTGTGGCTCGTCGGCATTGGCCGTCCATCAATCTCCAGAAGATGGGTGCATCTGCTTCCCCTCCTTTTCGTTGGCATGGGTTTGGTCTTTTCGGGCTACTTCGTGTTCGTAATGTACCGCATCATCACCGAGTGGTGCATATGGTGCCTGGTCACCCACGCCCTGAACCTGCTCATCGCGTTCGGGCTTATCGCGCTCTGGCCGCGCAGGAAACACGAAAACGTGGTACCGGCTGTCGAAGGAGCGTCTTCGGAGCGCGCCCCAGCCGCCATGACCGCCATACCTCATCCTACCAACCGATTGCTCCTCACCACGCTCCTGGCCATTGTCTTCGTAAACTACGGGCATCTCTTTTTCTTTGAATGGCGTGACCTGAAGAAAGACTCAAATCACCTGCATGCTGAGTTGAACTACCTCCGATCGAATGTCGGCGGATTCGTCGCCCAATGGCAGCTCACGCCCGTGTGTGCCCTGCCCCCCCGGCCGGATGATCCAGTTCACGTATTTACCGATGCAGCACAACCCGAAGCGTTGCTCGACGTTGTCGTATTCAGCGATTTTGAATGTCCGGGATGTGCGAAATTCGCCGAGTTCTTCGAAAAACAGGTTGCGCCTCTATTCGACAATCGTGTTCGCCTCGTCTTCCGGCACTTTCCCCTGGATCAGGCGTGTAACTCGCGCTCTACGAAGACCCTTCACGCTCATGCTTGTTCGGCATCGTTTCTGGTCGAAGGAGCGCGAGTGCTTGGCGGCAGCACAGCTTTCTGGAAGGCGCACAACTATTTGTTCGAGCACCGCAATGAAATAGCTGCGGGGACCATGACCGCCGATCGACTCGCCAAGGCGATCGGATTGGACGCGGCCGCCCTTCAAACTGCCGCCGAACCAGCCGGACTCACCGCCCGCATTGCTCAGGACGTTGAGCAGGGTGGCATATGCGGCGTTCGTGGAACGCCGAGCGTGTTTGTCGAAGGCAAACGAATCGAGACGGCTGCGGCAGCGAACATTGAATTCTGGAACAAAATGGCCGACTGGTACTGGCTCGAAAAAGCCAGAATGGACCGACCGCAATCGACTCGACCCCCCCCTACCACACCCTCGCTTCCTCAGGGAGTAGGGTTGAACTCTCGCTGAAAACAGGTTCCTATAATTGCTGCCGGTCCGCTGCGCGCCACTGTGGCGGCGACAGCGAACCGGACAAGCGGGACAGGGAGGTTGGAAGAATATATTGGTACAAGGCCAGGCATCCCGTGGAACAACGCGCAGAATCACTTACAACGACTCTGCTCGCCTTGCTTATCTAGAACTAAAAAGCGACAATCGTCACTGATATCCGTCAAAAAAATCGGTATGTTCCATGAAAAAAATACCCCTCCCCTTCAAAAATACCCAAACCCCCATTTCCTCAACCGATGAGTTGGTGCAATCGGTCTACAAGGACCTTTGCGCCATGGCCGAGCGCTTGATGAAGAACGAGCGGCGCGACCACACTCTGGCGGCTACGGCCTTGGTCCACGAGGCCTACTTACGCTTAAACCGGCAACCCCACACCTGGGAAAATCGAGGTCATTTTTTCGGCGCCGCCGCGATGACCATGCGCTGCATTCTCGTGGATCACGCCAAACGTCGCGGTCGCAAGAAACGAATCGGGGGGCGGCGGCGGATTTCTCTGAACGATGACCACCTGAAAGTGACGGAAACGAACGATGATCTCATCCCTTTGGACGAAATTCTCACCAAAATGGCGTCATCCAACCCGGAATTAGCGCGGGTTGTCGAGCTACGTTTTTTCGTCGGGCTTACCATCGAACAAACCGCAGGGGTCCTGGGCGTGTCCACCTCCAGCGTGGAGCGAAGCTGGCAGGCGGCCAAAATCTGGCTTTCGGCGAAGTTCGAATGTTCTTAAAAATTCGATATCCCACAACCGCATTGATCGTTTAAAGCAATTTCGGTTTTCGCACCGGCATCTTCCGGGCCTCCATCGCGTCGAGAAGTCGTCGGAGAGCATCCAGATACCGCGTCAGCGCGCTCCGTCCCAGGGGCGTCAGGCGATACTTTGTCTGTGGTCGTCGCCGGACAAACGCCTTGCGACTGGCGATATAGCCCTGGTTCTCGAGCGTCTGAAGATGCATCCCGAGTGCCCCATCGGATGCCCTGAGTCTCTTTTTGAGTAACGTGAAGTTCTGCGGACCGTCCATCCGCAATGCGGTGAGGATCCCCAGGCGAACGGGGCCGTGCACGGTAGTGTCCAGTTCGCTGAAGTCAATCGGAGACATGATCGGCCGCTTCGCCTTTCAGGCAGTGCGCCATGAGCGCCGCTGTGGCCAGACCGCCCGCCATGAAGGTCGCTCCCAATACAACCCAGGGCGAAATCGAACAAAACGGCATGGCCAGTCCGCACGCGATGAGCGGCACGGCTATTCCGAGGTCGGGGAGGCGGTTGCGGTCCCGCAGAACGGGGATGAGCATGACCAGCCCGAACAGAAACATCCCCGCGCTGCCCGCTACGATCGTGGAGATGCCCAGTTTCCCCGCCCAGAGGCGGTAAGCGAGGGCCAACGCTCCCACCACGAACATGGCGATGATTTCCGAAGTGTACTCTCGACGCCGCGTGGGCGAGCGTCCCGAACCGCGGCGGTACCTGGTTCGCATCCACGTCACATAGCCCACACCGACCACGATGAGCGGAACGGCGCCCCACTGCGCCGGCAAGCCGGTTGGCAACAAAGCCCAAACCATCCCCACCGCGCCGCTCGCGGCAAACGCGAGGTGGGCCCATACGTCCTCGCGACCGAAGGGAGGTTCGAGGCCCGCGGCCTGCCGAATCGCACCCAAATCCGACCTCAGTCGTTCGAGGTCGCGATCCATGGCATCTGATTCCTCCCGGGAGTTTCTTTGCATCGCCTATACTCCTTTTTTTATATTACTCTGGATATCAGAGTGTACATGACATTGACGCCCCTGTCAAGCAAACCACCTCCGCCAAGCGGCGTTGTGGCGTGTTTCTGATTTTCCCCGCCTTTCCCTCTTGGACTTTCGAATCGTTGGACCCTGGAACCCTGCAACCTTGAACCTGCCCGCCCCCCAACGCACACTTATCGCCGATACCTATATTCAATCGGATCAGCTCTGCGGCATACAACACGAAAATCGGAGGGGGTGAGCGGTTACGATTTGCGAAGGGGAACATTTATGCATCGGCGAGAAACCGCTGTTTTCAGCAGTAAAAACGGCTTTTTTCGGAAGGCGGACGGGCTTAACTTAGAGCCATTGAGCGGAGCCCGTCCTACATCGTTTCGAGTGATCGCAGGAAGCGGAAGTCGAAGATGCCGGTGTTGTGGCCATCGGACCAGTCGAATTGGATCGCGTAGGAGCCCACGAGTTTTGCGGAGACGACGCGGACGCCGGTGGGGTCGGCCTTGAGGATCTTGAGTGGGATGCTGCTTGAGGCTCCCCCTTGTCCCCCCTTATCAAGGGGGGAGGCTTGTGCGGTCTGGTCGCGCTCGGTGCGGCAGGTGGCACAGGGGCAGATTCGTCGAAGCTCGTTGAGCGAAAATTCGCTGTGCCGACCGTCCTTCCAATCCACCAACAGTTTCTGCTCGGCCAGCTTCACTTTTAGGTCGGATGGTGTGACCGAGTCGTCGTGCGGCCCGTGAGCTTGATTGGGTGTGGGGATGCCGTAAGGAGATTTTTCGTCAGCGGGCATGACGGGAAGTTTATGGTTCAACGGTCAAAGATCAAAGAGGAGGCAACAAGGTAAGGAGGCAACGAGCCGCCCTATGTCTGCGAGGAGACGAGGGTGGGCGCGAGCGAAGAGGAAGGCACTGTAACGGACGGGTCGTAGCAGCGTACCCACGCCGGGGACACGTGAACCGGAAAGTGTTCGGTGGAAACGTGTTCGTCAAGAAAACCCACGATGCGTCGGAAATAACCGGCAGGGTCGATTTTGACGCATTGGTTGTGTCGGGCGTCCGGCACGATCCAAATGGACTTGGGACCGTGCGCCAGATCGTACAGGCCCTGGGACTGGGCGACAGGGATGTAAGAATCCTTCTCGCCGTGGATGAAGAGAACGGGCATGCGACCCATGCACATGATTGCTTTGCGCACCGATGGAAAGTTGCACCCCGACCGTCGTCGATACTCTCGGAAGAGCAGCACTCGCATCAACTTCCAGAAAACAGGTGGGTGGCTCCTAGCGATGAAACGCAGGCGCGCGAAAATCGTCGCGAATCGTTTCATGAAATACTCGGTCGCCGTGTCGCTGCTGTAGGCTCCGTCGGCCACAATCGCGCAGACTTCCCCATGCTTCGGCGCGGCCAGGATGGCCGAGCACGCCCCCCGCGAGAGTCCGAACAGTGCGATGCGCGGCGGTCGATTCTGCCCGACCAGATAGTCGCTCACGAACTGAATCGCCCCGCTCATGTCCGCTGTTTCACGATCGCTGGGCCATTGTCGCGGGTGATAGCCGGCCTGCCCTGTCGATGCACCGTGCCCGCGGAAATCAAAAGCCAGCACGTCGAACCCCTGTTCCGCCAATGGACGGCAGTATCGAGTCGCGATGGATCGGTCGCTGGCGAACTCGTGAGCAAAGATCACCGCGCCGCGTTCTTTTCGCCGTGCCCGATTACTCCGGGCGCCGCGCATGTACACGCCACAAAGTGGGTGTCCATCTGTCGCGCTGAATTGAACCTCCCGGCCAACCCACGCGCCCAGATCTCCGTTTCCGTTCTCCGGGACCCAAGCCTGGTTGTCCATCACGTCGATGACGATGCGCACGTATTTGCGGATAATGGCGATGCAATAAACGGTGACACCAAGTCCCGCTGCCATCGCAATGAAGATGCGAGGGTCCGGAACCCAGGCGAAATCAAAAAAATGCATGTGCGTTTTCCGAAAGCAGAACGACCCGTGCCATCACCGTCTGCCAATCCCGTCCAATCGAGCCCGTCCCGCCTCGATTGAATACCATTTGTATCAGTCCCTGGGCCGATGTTTATCCGATCGGATGCGGTTCCCGCAAGCCTTTAGAAAAGAGACCGATTTTTTGGTCGCCGCTGCCTAGAAAACACCTATTTCGACCGAATCGTTACCCCTTATAGTGAGCTCTTCTGGATCGGCGTTTTTCCCTCCAAAACGCGGATTACGTCCTCCACAACCGAGTTCATCCGCTTCTGTGCGTTTGCTGTTCGCGCACCAATGTGCGGAGTGAAAAGCGTGTGGGGAGCCAGGAGAAGCGGATCGTCGGGTTGCAATGGCTCAGGGTGGAATACATCCAAACCGGCGCCTCCGAGGCGGCCGCTTTGCAAGGCATCAGCCAGTGCGCAAGAGTCCACCACCGCGCCGCGCGAAGTGTTGATCAGCAGGGCGCCGGGCCGAAACGAACGCAGTGCAGACGCGCCGATCAGCCCTCTCGTTTTCTCCGTAAGCGGCACATGAAGACTCACTATATCGGAGCTCCTGTAAAGTTCGTCCTTCTCAACGCGAGTTGCCGCAAAACCCAGGTCACTCCCCGGATCAACGATGTCATTATAAAGGACTTCCATGAGGAACCCGTTAACGGCGCGGCGGGCCACCGCCTGGCCGATTCGTCCCATTCCGATGATTCCCAAGGTCAGGCCGACCAGCTCTCTTGGTGCTGCCGAGTATCTCGCCGCGGTGAAGCGTCCGGACCGAACCGCGTCATCGTTGCCCTTCAGGTTCCAGATAAGACCCAGAATCAATGCGAAGGTTAGGTCGGCCACAGAGTCCGTGGCGGCGGTGGGCGTATACACCACGGTCACGCCGTTTTCGCGAGCTGTCTGCACGTCGATATTGTCCAAGCCCACGCCGCCGCGGCCGATGACGCGAAGATTCGATGCGGCCTCGATGACTCTACGTGTGACTTGCGATGCAGTGCGCACCAGCAGTGCGTCGCACTCCGCTACGGCGTCGATTAGTGACTGTTCATCGCACGCGGGGAGTTCGCGGACGACGCCGACACTTTGCATCCGGGCGACCGCTTCGCCGGAAAAGGGTTCCGCAACGACAATGTGCCATTTATTCTCGGACATCATCGCGCATCATGTCCGTGCTCGCGGGCGTGTCAACGCTAATGCGTGGGCTGTGCCCAAAGGAGCGCGAGCAGGAAATCGGCCAATGCGGCCAGCCAAAGCCACAAAGGATGGTGTACGTCGAAATGAGGTTTTCGGATGGTGAGGGACATGAAAAACGCTCCTCAATAGGTCATCCGCTCCTGGCGGATGCACCGGGGGGTATGAACCCGGTCTCTCCCTTAAGGATACTACATGTTCTTGCGCAATCCAAGGTAGAATTTTGCCGAGTTTTGATGTCCAAAGAAGTTCGCGCCGGGTGCCGGCGTGGTTTTGGTGATGCTTGCCCTCGGCGTCGCCCTTCCGCGGCTCTGGCCGGGTCGGACTATTCCGCAAACAGCTCTTTGGGATCGAGCTTGCGGACCAGGATAACGGGCTCGCCGAGCATGTGACTTGCCGGCAATTCCGCCGTTGCCGAGGACCATTTCTGCCAGCTCTCTCCGAGATTCAGCATTTCGGCGCTTCGCTGCGCCATGAAGGGAAGGAAGGGAGCCATCAGCGTAACTAGGGTCCGGCAGGTCTGCAGGCAGACGTTGATGGCCCGGGCGCAAGTGGCCAGGTCTGTCTTGCGGCTGAGGAACGGCTTGGTCGCGTCGAAGTAGGCATTTCCGGCGCGGGCAAGGGACATCACTTCGCCCAGGGCGGCCTTGAAGCGGCAGTTTTCGAGTTCCGTCGCCGTGCGGCTCACGGCCTCGACACAGCGGGCGAGCTGCGCGCGATCCACCTCGTCCAAAGTGCCGCGCTCTGGCACTTTTGCCTCGAAGTATTTGTGGGCAAACGTGATCGTGCGGTTGAAGAAATTACCCAAGGCATTCAACAATTCGCCGTTATTGCGGGCAATGAAGTCATCCACGTCAAACGCAGCGCGGGCGTTTTCCGGTGCTATGGCCGTCAGGTAGTAGCGAAGCGGGTCGGCGTCGAACGTCTTGAGATAATCCTCGATCCACACCGCCGTGCCACGGCTCTTGCTGATCTTCTCCTCTTCCTTGCCGGGGAATTTGATGTTCAAGAAAGAATTCGCCACCACGTTGTGTGGGAGTTGGTACTCGCCGCGTTCGCCCTGCACACTTTCGCTTTCGTGCGAGGCCAGCAGCATGGCCGGCCAGGTGATCGCATGGAATACGATGTTGTCCTCGCCGATGAAGTGGACGACCTTGCAATCCGGCTCCTTCCACCACGCTTCGTAGCCGGGCGCCCCTTCGCCAAGCTGTTCGCACAGCGCGGAGGTGAAGGACACATATCCAACGGGCGCGTCGAACCAGACGTAGAGTGATTTGCCCTTCGCGTCGGGGTCGTCGAGCGGCACGGGCACGCCCCAGGTCAGGTCGCGGGTCATGGCTCGCTCGGGCAATCCTTCCGTCTCGATGCGCCCCAGTGACTGATTCAGCACAGTGGATCGCCATGCCGCCTCGCCCGCAGGTGGCGATTTCTTGCTCGCCAGCCACGACGCCAGCCGCGACTGCAACTTCTCGAGTTGTAAATACCAGTGCACCGTTTCGCGCAGCTCCGGCTTGGTCCCGGAAAGCAAGCTGACTGGATTGAGCAACGTTTGCTGATCCATCGCCCGCCCGCAATCCTCGCACTGATCGCCGAAGGCTTTGTCGCTGCCGCAGCTCGGGCATTTGCCGCGCACGAACCTGTCGGGCAGAAACTGCCCGGCCTGCACGTCGTACAACTGTTTGGCTCTTCGCTTGACGAACAGCCCCTTGGCGTGAATTTTCAGGAAGAAATCCTGGCTGAATCGTTCGTGGGTTTTGACATATTCAGGCTGATGCGTTCCCCCGAAAATATCAAAATCGATACCCAGACCGCGAAAATCACGGGCTTGCGATTGGTTGTAAAAAGCGGTCAGTTCCTCGACCGGTCGATTCTGCTCGCGGGCGGTTTTCAGTGCTGCCACACCGTTATCATCGCTGCCGCAGATGAACCGCACGTCTGCCCCGGCAGCCCGCAGATAGCGAACGTAGGTGTCCGCGGGCAGATACGCCCCCGCAATATGCCCCACGTGCAGGCGGCCATTCGAGTACGGCAAAGCTGCGGTCACCAGAAATCGTCGTTTCGTCATGGCAAAGGCCTCAGGAACGAGGGGTCATACGGTCATCGCCAACTGCCGATAGTACACTTTTGACGGGCGTGCGAAAGCGGTACTATAATAAGCGGAGTTGCCGATCCATCTTTGGCGGATCACGTTGATCATTTTGAGGCGGTGCCCATGACTGAGAGTAGTCTTGCTTTTATGAGCTTACCCGGCGGGATGGAATGGCTGGTCATTTTGATCTTCGGGCTGTTGATTTTTGGTCGCCGCCTTCCCGATGTCGCCCGCTCGTTGGGCAAGAGCATCACCGAATTCAAGAAGGGCATGAAGGACGTTCAGGACGATATTCATACGGCCGTGGAACGCGATGACGTGCGCACGCCCCGCCTCGAACGCAATCGCGAGACCGTCCCCGCCCGCAAAGAAAATTCCCCGCCGGAATTGCAATAGGCCCATCTTTTACCCCACCGCAATACGTCGCATCGGTTGGGCTCGCCAGTAGGTGAGGCTGCGCCACAACCACTCGAGCGGCCCGAAACGGAAGGCTCGCAACCAAATCGGCGAGACGAACAGTTGGAACACAAAGATCACGAACACGATCCCCATCTGCCCTGTCCGCTCCACCTTCCCAAAAAGCCCCAGCCCATGCCCGTAGAAGATGAGCGTGCATAGCAGGGACTGTGAGATGTAGTTGGTAAAGGCCATTCGCCCGACCGCGGCGAGCGCGCCGGTAAGCGGGCGGGCCAGCTGGTGCTTACAAAGAAGCATAATCAGGCCGATCCAGCCGAGGGCGATCAGCAAACTTCCCCAGTAATTGAACTGAGACCCAAGAAAGAAACACGAGCGCAAATCCCAGTGCAGAGCATCATTTCGACGAACACCGTAGAGCACGATGGGCACGCCCACCAGCACTGCCAGCGCCACGAATACCACGTAGGTGGTCGTCGATCGCTTTGCGCCGAAAACGCCCAGCTTGAACAGGCCCATGCCGATGAGCATCAGGCCCGACACGCGCCACACGAACTCGGTGACGAACAAAAACGTCTGAAAGAAAACCGCCGCCCGTGCTCGATACGGCAATTGCTCGAGCCATCCGCCGCGAAACGCCGCGATCTCTTTTGCCATCATCTGGGGGGATGGATTCCAGCCCTGTTCGATCGCCCGAATCGACTCCGGTGGCCAGTGCGGCATGGACCAGTGAGCCAATAACGAGGTAGCCGAACCGACCCCAACCAGTACGAGACCGACCACGACCAGCGTCACTGGACCGCGCCTGCGGAACAAATACACCACCATTCCGCAGAGCGCGTAGGTATAGAGAATGTCGCCGTACCAGATCAGGTACGCATGCAGCAGTCCGAAGAGCAACAACCAGCCCATCCGCCGGTAGTGCAGACCGGCGGACTTCCCCGTCGCAGCCTCGCGCCGCGAGGTAAGCAGAATCACGCCCGCCCCGAAGAGCAGGCTGAACAGCGTCATGAATTTCATGTCTGCCAGAACGTGACTCAGCAGCCAGACCGTGTAGTTCGCTCCGGTAAGATCGCCGTACGCGTTGGGGTTCAAATACGCCGACCCCACCATCGCATAGGATTGAATGTTCATCACCAGAATGCCCAGAACGGCGAACCCGCGAAGCACGTCGATCGAGTCAACGCGCTCCGCCTCCGCCGCCGGGCCAGGTAACGCAAGTGTGGTAACGTCGGTGGACATGGTTGCGGTATTGTGACCGTATCTGACGGACCGATCCAAACTTCCGCCGCTCAAACCTACTCGTCGGCTTCTTCGTCGTCTGTGTCGTCGGAATCGTCCGTGTCGGTGCCGATATAAAACGGCTCATCAAACGCCTCGACGAAACTATAAACTTCCTTGAAGTCCTCAACGGCGTCATCTGGCTGTTTCCGCATGAGGTCGAAGTCGATGAAGCCAAAGACTATTTTCCCAAAGTCGTGCGTATTTTTGACCCGCCACGTCTCCAATACGGTTCGCGCCAGCAATCCCCACCGCTCCAGAGCATAGTCGCGCAGGCCCCAACAGAGGTCGCGCCCGCTGATGTGCCGGTTGATCTTGTCGCAGCCTCCCGCCGTTTCGATGGCTTTCGCCAGTGATTTGGGCAGCGTTCCGGCATCGTACTGCTCAGCCAGGTCGCTCCAGTCCATGTCATTGCTGCTGAGATATTGCTGGAGCTTGCGGTGGAGGTTCGTCTCCGGACCGTGCAATCGCTCGGCGGTGTAACTCAGTCCGTCGCGCACGAACAGGAATGCGTCCTCGGGATAGCGTCCGAGGTGCTCTACCAGGTCTCGAAGTGTCCTTGTCGGTTGATCTACCATTGACCTAACGCATCATTGGGGATGGTAACGCGACAGCCCGTTACGGTTTCCCGCCGTCGCATTGCGGCGGCCCGCCATCTCCCGCGCTTCC
>CXWL01109206.1_pt1 | contig 29444 bp, 30 predicted proteins | sample 590931 | NCBI WGS metagenome assembly CXWL01 (sample SAMEA3498368, study PRJEB10139) | groundwater metagenome | biome: water well; material: biofilm material | place: Germany | collected 2015-04-27 | reverse complement strand
ACCGATGCGGATCAGGTGATCGTCGCGCAGTGCGGACCGCACAGGCCCGGCCAGTTGCCGCTCACCACGTATGAGAGCGGTAGTCTCGAGAACCCGCTCATCCGGCAGCACGTGTGCGACATCCTCGAAGGTGGAGAGCGCGCCTTCAAGGAGCGCGCCAAGCGCTTGCGGGTGACCATTTGATCGGCGATCAACGAGAAAGCGGATACCAAGTACCCGCCTTCGCCGCCGCATAGGAATTCCTCAATGGACGTTCTCTACTTCCTCAAGGAACGTACTCGGCTCATCCGCCAGTACTACGAACAGGCCGCGAAGCCGTTCAGCGAAACCATACGAAAGATCGAGGCGGAAGAAGAGCCATTCGTTCCACCTTACAGCGAGGATCCGGAGCCGGCATTTCTGACCGAGTGGATCGAAGCCAACGAACTGCTCGAAGTGACGGGGCGGAGTTGCGTGTCGATGCTGTCCGCATCACTGCAGCTCTACCTGAACGCTTGGGACCGAATCCTGGGGCTGCAGTGCAAGGCCCAGTTCAAGACTGATTTCAAACGCGATGGCCTGATCGGCGGCTATCGACAGTGTCTTGCCACGCGACTGGTGTTGGACTGGAAAGATTGCCCTGCCGACCTCGCCATCATCGAGCAGGTGGTGCTTGCGCGAAACCGCGATCAACATCCGGACAGCATCACCACGCTCCGCGTAACGCATGCAGACCAGGATCGAGCCCGGCATCCACGCCCCTTCTTTCTCAACGACAAGGAAGCAGAGCTCTATGACAACGGCGATGGAGCAGGCTTGTGGATGTCACCTAGCCTGCACGTGCCCCGCGAGAAGCTGATGGAAGCCATCTCCAATGTCGAGTCATTGTGCGAATGGCTCGAAGAGAAGATGTTTGACGCAAACTATCCGGCAAGTCACGACAGCGCCCCGCCGACTGTCGATTCAGCGCAAGATCTCAGAACCACACCGGGCAATGCATCCACATGACCGCGAAGAAATTGACGACCTCACCGACGGAAGCGGACCTCGAAGCGGAAATACATCACGCGATTGCGCTGGCAATCCCTTGGCTGCCAGCCAAGTCCATCCGCCATCAGACAAAGTTCTCATTCACCTTCGGTCGCAAGAAGATCGATGTCGACGGCACCGAAGCGTCTCGGGCGGAGGCACGATCCGATATCGTTCTGTACAACGGTGATCGTCCTCTCGCAGTACTGGAGCTTAAGCGTGCCGGCGTGCCGCTGACACCAGATGACGACGCACAAGGTCTTTCCTACGCGCGGGTTCTGAACCCGTCCCCCCCGTTGGTCGTCGTGACCAACGGTACCGATTTGCACTTCATCGAAACCCACAGCGGCAAACGCTGGCAACCGACACAGCGCTCGGAACACGAATTTCAGGCTCTTGTGACCAGCGCCGCTCGGGTTGCAGCTGCAGACATGAAGCAAGCCATCGAGACCTTGATGGGAACCAACGCTGCGGTGTGGATGCAGGCGGTCCGTCTTACCGCCGCGGAAACGATGGAAGAACTCAGCGCCTCCTGGGATGAACCCGCGCGCCCGTTTGCTCGGGGCTTCCTGATTCCACGCAAAGCTACCGCTCAGGTGTTGCGACGTGCAACCGGAGGTGCCAAGCTCATCCTTGTCGAAGGAGCTCCCCTGGCAGGAAAAAGCAATGTCTTGCGTGAAGTAAGCCTCCGCACGACGCAGCTGGATAACATCGCTACGCTGTACGTCGAAGCCGGAGTAGCAGGAGGCATCCTGCAATCCCTCGCAGATGCGCTCGCCCGCTCACTCGCGTGGCCAGTAACGCGAGAGGAAGCGCGCAATTGGCTGATGCGTCTATCACAGTCCAGCGACCACAGATTGCTGCTGGCGGTCGATGGCCTCGATGCCGGCGACAACGATACCCGCAGAGAGATCGAAGACCTTTCTTCGACGACATTTGGGCCGGGCCTTTTCGTCATCGTCGCTGTAGACGATGCCGTGGCCGGGAAGCTGGTGACAGCGCCCAACGGGTTGACAGAATCGGCCATCGGGCGGCGCGCACAACAGGTCCATGTCGGACCGCTGGACGATCGCGAATTCCAGATCGCGCTACGCGTGCTGCGGGGGCATCGAATTGAACTGATGCATGGCGCCCAGGCCACCCCCGAATTCCGCCAGCCCTGGGTCCTGCGAGCAACGAGCGCGCAGGTGATCGAACGCATTGAAGGCGCTGCCCCGACTCTTGCTGTCGCACTGCCGCCGTTGCTCAGCCTGGATTTGATTCGGCACGCGCGAGAGCGATTCACCGATCATGAACTGCGTCGACTTTTCAAGGCTATCGCGAAGGCCGTGCTAGCCGACACCAGGGATCAAAAGCGCGATACCTCCCTGATGCTGGAGTCCCTTGAAATCAACGTCGTTCGTCGCGAGACTCTGCGCCAGCATGTGGACGCTACGGAGTTGACTTGGCTGATCGATCGAGGTTTCGTGAAGCCTGCCATACATGCCTCAGGGGACTCGATCCTATTCATTCGGTTGCCGGAGCTTCTGGCCAGCGAGTTGGCCCGGCTGCTGGCCGATGAACTTGTTCCACTTGTTCAGGCCGATGCGCAAAATGCTGCCACCTGGATCGCCGGCGCAGCGAGCAATTTTCCGATCGGCGACGTGATTGCCGCTCAGGCGATCTCCGACGCTGTGCATCGGCCAGGCAGCCTGTCGTTCGATCTCATTAGAGCCTTGCTCGAGACGCCACCGGAGCGTCAGCCGGTGTCCGCCGGCGGGCGGTTCGCCACCCATTTCCCCGGCGTGGGGCTGGTCGAGTTGGTCTTCAAGGAAGACGGAACTGCTGTGGTGGACATCGATGGACATCTGCACACCATCGATCTGGGCGACGATGGCTTTTCCGACACTTACACAAACATCCACCAGTGGTTGATCCTTTCCCACCTCGCAGCAGTGCCGTTCGCGATGGAGACCCCCGAAGGCCTTCAACGCGTCGATCCAGGGATCTTGCTGATCGTCGGCACGGCCTCCATCGTTTTGCGCAAGCCTGGCGGAGATCACGAAATGCGCGCGGCACCGACCCATGATGTGCCGGGCATCGGCTCGATGGTTTGCCACGAGGCGGGGATCATCGAGCCGATCACACTCTCCATTTTCCGGTACCTGATGCGCGACGGCGCGGCGGCAGGCGACTGGATCGACGCCGCGATCGCAGCAGATTCAATGCCATTGCTAGGGCGCATCCACATCGCTTTGCTGCAGGCCTCATCTTCAGCGAACAAAGAACTGGCGACGTGGGCGGGGGAGATGCTGACATTGAAGGTCTTGCCGGCATTCAAGCTTTTTCCTGCCTTGCATGGCGACGGAGCCTAGAACCTCGCGCACACCGCTGCTAAACCTTGCCGCTGATCGCCGTCAGGACACTGCGAAACAGCAATTGGCCGTCACGCTGCTCATAGACCCAATCGCCGTTTTCATAGTACGACTGAAACACGCTGGGATGGCGAAACAGCGTGGGGTCCAGCGGATGCGTCGCATAGGGGTTGTGGTAGACCCGCAGCCCGTCGAGCAGATTCTCCGCGTAGCTCCGCTTCGGCGCCTTGATGATGTGCGGCTGGTCCGATGCAGGATTCAGGCGCAAAGCGGTGAACACGATGCCCGGACTGGGGTCGGATGACAGTGCCCTCACCTTTCCCATGTTCGCACAGCCACTGAAGATGACGGCGCTGACCTCGCGATACGCAGGCGTCGAGAACAGGCCGAGTTCGATCGGACTCCCGTTGTCCTTGAAAACCTTCGACAGCGCCTCGCCTTCCAACCGTCCCTCGCGACGGCCGCTCGCGATGTAGCGCTCTTCGTCGACGTAGTAGCCGTGCAGTACGGCCTCGATCGGCCGCTGACAGGCCATGAAGCTGAAAGGCTGATCGAAATTGGTGACTGCCACCACGTACGGGCGACTCTGCACGTGGTCCAGCACGGCATAGGAGTCCAGGNNGGCATAGGAGTCCAGGTACTTGCGATGCTTTGCAGCCAGGCTGTTCGATAGCCGGATGATTGACTGGAGGTTGAATGCGTTGAGATCCGGCGGTGGGACCTCCTCCAGCCGCGAGTGCTCCGGAGCAGCGTCTTGCGCATTCGACGCGACCGTCGCTTCGATATTGAAGCCTATGTTCGGAATGCAGAAGTCCGGGCGCGCCTTGGTGAAATCCACGGGCATGCCGTACTTCTTCAGCACTGCGTACAGGTACAACTCCCAGAAGCAGGAGTTGAACGTCGTCTGAAACTCGGCGACGAACTTGCCATCTCGATCGACGAACCCACGCGCCCAATCGGTCAACACGTCCAGAGTGAATCCGTTTCCAACGCGCAGAAGGTTCTGGAAATTCGGATGCTGCCGGGTTGTCGGCACGACTGATTCGAAGAGATTCACCCTAGCGGCCTCCGCTTCTTACTTCATGGAAAGACATGCGCGTCAGGGCACAAGTTGTACGTCAGGCGCGCGCCGCCAAGGTCAGCAGGCCCGCGACCCCGCCCAGGAACGCCCATTGCCGAAGTTGTGGGCTTTCCACGTCAACGCCATGCGCGTAGCGCACGAAATGCTCACAGTTGAAAGCCATCCACGAGTAGACCTGTCCCCGCTTCATCCGTGCGCGGTGCATGACGACCGCTGAAGGCAGCACGCCCAGGTAGCCCTCCACGGTTACTGCCTGCCCGCGGGCAAAGCTCATGTACGTCTGCTCCATGAAGCCGCCAGCCTGCGCGGAGAAGGCCATAACGCTGCGTTCTCCGGCTACGGCGCGGTCGCCGAGCATGGCGACATGGTCGTACCAGCCATGTTTGACGCGGATAACCGTGCCCGCCGGATGCGACCAGATGTCTTGATGAAATTGGTGAGGAATCATGGTATTCTCTGCTTGAACATATTTGCATTAAACGCATACATGCAAGAGAAGTCAACCCCTACGCCCAACCCCGTCGTGACCTACCCTACCTTGGTCGGTAGATTGCTGGTGCAAAGAAGGGAGCAGCTCGGCCTCAAGCAAGGCGCTTTGGCCGAAGCTATTGGGCTGTCGCAATCGGCTTATTCCCGCCTGGAGTCGGGAGAGTCGGTACTCAATCTGTCGCAACTGCGGAACGTCTGCGCCCAGCTAGGTCTCTCTCCCGCCCAAGTGCTGCATGCAGCCGATCAGTATGAGCAGCAACTGCGCCAGCAGGGAGTCGACGTCGTCGCGGAAAAGCCAATCAATCCGGCAGCTATCGCCATTGGTCTGGGACTGCTTGCCGCGCTCTTCTTGGGTGGAAAATAAGAAAACCGCAGTGTCGCCGGCACTTTCCGTTTTCTCGTCGGCCGAGTTCACGCTTCAATGCGCCTTCGTGAAGCCTGCCCCTGCGGCCTGCGCGTCGGGCTGCAAGCAGCGTCTCGGCGCTCCTGCTCGGGCAGAGGACCAGCGAGATATCACGGGCTGGCGTTTCTAGGATGCCTCACTTGACCCAGCCGATGACTGCCACTCTTCGGGCAGGTTGTCTTCGTGAAAGGTAGCCTGCTCCCAGATGTGATCTAGATGGAGCAACTGGCCATCCTTCGCGAGGGTCCGCAAAGCATTCAGATTGTCCTCCCCGGCTTGGCGCTGCGCCGTGCTGTACTTGAAAGTCACCCGGGGCGGCAAGTGTCCGCCAGTTCTGTAGGTCACGTACCCGTCATCGTCGAGCTTGATCGAGGCCACCGATGATGGATTGAAACTGTCCATATCGATCCTTGAGACATGCGCCCTGATCCGGAGGACCATTTGCCGCATGCGGGTGAACTCGGACTTGTTCCAAACCTGGTGCATGCGCTCCGCCTGCTGGCGAATTGCCGTGCCGCTCTGGTGAGGCTTAATGGGATACCGCGCATTGAACAGCACCATCTTCTTCAGGATGCCGAGATCCTTGCGGTCTCGCTCGCTGGAATCAAAAGCCACTTCCTTTGCCAGCTTCTTGAAATCGTGGCTGAACTGGCGCACATCGCGATCGAACATTTGTTCGCTACACCCCTGATAGGCCTTCGCCAAACCAGCCTTCAGGAACATCTCGACGGAATAGCCCAAGAGGAGCAGCGAAGCCTTGGGCAGGCCCTCAAGGTCCGCCCACATGCCCGTTCCATGTGTCCAGTTCCCCGTTGCATTCAACGACCGTTTGAGCTTGCGCCGTTTCACTACCCACATTGCACGCGCCGCCTTGGAGGACGCAAACAAGTGATTGCCCTCTTTGATCCAGTCTCTTGAGTTGAACTGCCCCTCGCTCTTGTTCGTCAACATTTGAGGTTTGGATGACGTTTTGAGCTTGCTGACCTCATTGCTCTCTTTCGGCATGTCCCATTTCCCATTCTCTGCGACGGCCACTCGGGTCTCGCTGGTCGGTCAAATCGTGCTCGTCCGAAATCTCAGTCATCCTCCTACCACGCCAGGCCGCGTATTGCGCAGCCACGGCGCCTCGTCCCTGTTGGCTTCGATCGCTCTGACGCCTCTGATCTTTCGGGCCCGTGCTCGTGCCGCTGTCCCGATCAGCGTCCACTTCGTCATAGGCCTGCAGGCTCGCGTCCTTGCGGTCGGCCCCGGCCATGTGATTCACGCTCACAGGGCCGCGGCCTTCCGCGAGGCGAGGTAGCTCTCCACGCCATGACGATGCAGGGCCTTCTTGGCTTGCACCGCCGTTACCCGGCGTTCTGCCAGCAACGGTTCCAACTGGTCTTGCCACCGAATGACGCGATGCGCCTCAAGGTGCTCCATCAGTGCGCCAACGCGGGCGCCCTCCGGGGCGGACGGCGCACCGGCGACGAAGGCGTCGCACACAACGAATGACTCTTTCTTGTTTTCGATGTCGGCCACACAGAGCAGCGCGATGATGGATTCCAGGCCGTCCGGCCAGTCCTGGTGACGAGGCATGGCATCCATCCAGGCGCCGGCAACCTCCGTCGAATACGACGTGAGCATGAAACACACGTCCCCAGCCCGCGCCGCCATGGCTTTCGATACGCCGTGGTAGGACGACTCGATGACCATGCGCCTGAAGCCATGCGCGTAGGCGCTCTCGACGGACGGAAAGATCGCCAGGCCCGCGAAGTGTGGCGAGAGCGGCGTATCGTCTTTGCCGTACCCGCTGCGGAAGGTCGGCTGGATGCGAACGGCCGGACCGGCATGCTCAGTCAACGGAAGCACGGCTTCGAGCAGTGCCCGGCGTGGCTTGTCGGAGGGAGTGACGCCGAGCACGATGACACCATAAGGCCGCTGCGACACCCCCTGCCTGAGCGCGTCCTCCAACACCTGCGGCAGCTTCTGTGTCGTGGTGAAGGCTTGTGTTGTCGGAGGAGCCATGCGGCGTTCGACGAATGGTTGAACGACCCTCAATTCACCGGTGTCCGTGACTACCCCGAGCACATCCACCGGCTCGCTGTCCAGCCCTTCATCCTCGGGGCGGAGGAGCAGATCGATATCGCTGTGCAGATTCTCCGGCAGGGGCGTGTCCACCAGCACGACGATACGCAAGGATGAGGTGTAGGCCAGACCAGCCGCCGTGTTCAAGCGGTCTCTGTTGTCGCTCCAGGACTCTTGCGTGAGCGGAAGAGGACCGACCACCACCAGCGTGCCGCTCGGCAGACGGTCCATGCCCTTCGAGAACAAGCCGTGCTCCCCAAGATCGATGCCGCTGTCGGATGACCGGCCAGCATCCTCGGCGTAGAGGAGCGCGCCTTCTGCAGCAGCCTCGTAGCTGGCGATGGCGGCGTCGACGGCATCTCGCGATGTCGTCACATACACGCCCGGCACCGGGCCATCCGGCCAGATCCTGAGGCCAAGGGCCGGTGCGGCGGGCTCCAGAACCTGCACCAGCGCTGCAGCCGTGAGCGTAACGTTGTGGAGGCTGGCCAGACGCTTGGCGAGACGTTCGGCCGACTCGCCGTTGACTTGTGCCGCCGCTACTCGCACAGGAAAGGCGTTGACCTCGGGCCAGTTGCGAAGCCCCGGAAGTGCGGCGATCAGGTCGAGGGCTTGACCGTGCTTGAGGTGAAGTTGGTGTTGTTCGAGGTGCGCACGCAGGCGCTCCGCGAACACCTTGAGCATTTGGGTGTCCATATCGATCTCCGTCGGGCGAAATTCCGGTGCACGCTTTGCGGGCCGCCCAAGGGATCAAACATGGATGGGTGGGCTCAGAAACTACTCCGTCTTCGTCGTACCCCGAAGGGCGCGTGCGGCAGGCGACGGCAACCGAATTCAATTTTACACTTTACCGTCCCTGGACGATAATCCGTCCAAGGCTTCGGGCAGGAGCCTGCCACCCGTCATAGCAAAGCTGTTGACAGCACTGCCGACACTCCCTCTCTTCCCGCATGTCATGTTCGGGTTCGAGAAGCGGCAGACGGGTGACGTTTCGTCATGGACTCAGGAGCATTGTCATGTCGAGTGAAGCCATTCGTCCGTCCACCCTGGACGGCATCAAACGCCTCGCCAATTCGATCAAGGTCGAGCGAGGCATAAAACACATACCCGCTCTGGAAGTTGCCGCCCAATTGGCCGGCTTCCAGAACCTCAAGCACGCGCAAAACGTGCTGAAAAACGGGGGCAATCGTCCAAACGCCCGTCCGGGCCACCGTGTCTACCTCACCGTGTACTGGCGCGACAAGGAGTCGGACACCCGCGGTCGCGAAACGCTGGCCATCTGGCTCGGTACGTTGTGGAGCGACTTGATCACCCCGGCGCAGCTGGACCATCACCGCGCGCTGACCCATTTCCAGCCGGAAGGCCCAGACCACCTGGCGCGCCGCGACATGGTGCAATCGCAGGCCCAGGCGCGCCGGGCGATCTGCGCCGCCGCGCGCACGCTCCAGTTCATGGACACGACCAAGCTGCGGCCTTCCAAGAGCCACAGCCGCGCATTTCCCGCCGGCCGGTCCAGCAATGCCGTACCTGGCCGGGACCACTACAGCATCTGGTACGACCGCGAATCCAAGCGCTACCTGTTCGCTGACGAACCCTATGAGCCAGCCGTCGAGAGCAGGGCTGCCGAGCGCGCGGCATGGTCCGAGCATCACGGATTCGACATTGCCAAGCCATCGTGGCCCGGCATGTACAACCCAGATGGCGGCTCGCGTCTTTATCTCATCGCCGACCCGACGAAGGGCGTCCCGCTGGCTCCCATCGTCGCCGCACTAGACCGGTTGCCGGCGCCGATCGTCGAAGCGACCTGGGATGGCGAATCGGCGCCCTCCACACCGATTTTCTTCAGCCCTGGAACCATCGCCCGCAATGAGGCCGCCGCCAAGCTGCCAGCGACGGAGACCCGCAAGGTCACGAGGGGTCCGCGCAGCACGGTCGGCTATGTGCAGACCTTTGTCGGCCCGCAGCGCCGCCCCAAAGGCAGGATGCCGATTGAAGTGCACGCACAGGTGGGCAAGCTGCTCAAGTCGGTGCTGGCGACCTCGTACAACCGCAAGGGCGTCTACAACCGCGTCAACGGCATTCGCAGCGAACTCGATGAGTGGACTCAGCGTGAGTACAACCATGCCGAGCTTCCCAACGAGCAATTCTTCGAACTCTACTATCACGAGTCCGGATCGTCGTTCGCGCGTACCCTTTCGCCGGACGAGCGCACTCTTCACGTCGGCAGTCTGGAACAGGTCAAGCAGATCCTGGCCCAGCACTATCCGGACAGCCCGCCTCTGCGCGCGCTGATGAAGAAGCTGGATGCTTCCATCGGTTCGATGCAGACCTGGTCAAGCTGACGCTGTCAGAGCTGCATCCGTACCTGTGCGTCACCCGGCATTGCCGGGTCGCGCTGTCGTGCTGCGCATCGAGCCGCTGGCGGCGTCTCGCCCATTCGGCATCCATCGCTGACGCCTTCGCGCGTGTCCCCGCTGCGCGCTTCGCTTGCCAATCCCGCAACGGGGTGTGTGGCGGTGGGTTGGCTTGCTGTTCCCTTCACCGTATCACGCCGTTCTCGTCGTCAAGGTCTGCGCGCCCTGCCCTGCGGTTGTGCGCTTGCGTCCTGGCGGCCGTCTTCGAACCCCGACCACTGCGCTGCGCCGTGCTGGTGCCGGTCTCGGGCAATCCCGCCCGATTCACGGAGCCGACGATGGCACACGATCTCTTCTCTTTCGATTCTTCCGTTCTTCTGGTCCGCGATGTCGCGGGCGAGTACCGGCCGGCCGAGGCCGGCGAGGTGCTGCAGGCTGCGCAGCGGCTGCTGGGCCAGCAGTTGCAGGGGCGCGAGGTGTTGTCGTCGCCGCAGGTGGTGCGCGACTTCCTGCGGGTCAAGCTCGGGGCGTTGGAGCACGAGGTGTTTGCCGTGTTGATGCTCGATGCGCAGAACCGGCTGATCGAATACGTCGAACTGTTCCGCGGCACGGTGAGCCAAGCATCGGTCTATCCGCGGGAGGTTGTCAAGGAATCGCTGGCGCGCAATGCGGCGGCGCTGGTCCTGGTGCACAACCATCCGTCCGGGGTTGCTGAGCCGTCGCGGGCCGATGAGCACTTGACGCAAACGTTGAAGGCTGCGCTGGCGCTGGTGGACGTGCGCGTGCTGGATCACCTGATCGTCGCGGGCAGCGACGTGCTCAGCTTCGCGGAGCGCGGGTTGCTGTGACACAAAGGGCCTGAGGGCCCTTGAATTCCTTCGTCATCGTGCGCGCTGCGCGCGTGATCGAGGGTTCTCCAGGGGACTGGCTGAAGCCAATCCCCGCCGCGCAGGCTTGGCGCCCCTCGATACCGCCGAACAGGCGACGCCTGATCGGCCAGCGCACGGTGCCGATGCGCGCTGCGCGCTTGTTCACCTCCAGCCAGGCGTGCCCGCGGCACGCAGGGGCGCTCGCCGCGCGGCCGTGGGTTCGTCGCTCCCCTGGCCGTGGCCGGGTTTCCGTCTTTCCCCTCCTTCATCGCTGATGCCGCGACCGTAGCCGCCGGTGCCTGGCCGTCAAGGCGCGCAGGGCCGTGTCCTCGCCTGCGGCTGCGGGCCGCACCAACCCTGCGCTTGTTTCCTTGACGGCCCGTCCCCGCCGGCCCGGTTTTTCGCGGGCGATGAACTCAGGAAAGACGGCGGCAACGGCGACCAGCCCAGGTCACTGCGCCGAACCCACCGAAGCCAACACCGGGCTCCGAATCTTGGAATCCGGCTTGGGTGGGAAACCACAGGAGAGCCGCGCATGCAGACACCGACACCTTGAACCCGTTCCCCTTTTCTTCCCTTTTTCTCACTTTCAACGTCCCGGCACGGGACAGGAGTTTTCAAATATGAATACCGCTACCCTTCACGAAACCACCGCCATCGCCGCTGCTGTCGCAGCCGTCACGGCTGCGCAGGAACTGCTGTTGATTCCGCTGTCCAAGCTGCGGCCTTCCAGCCGCAACGTGCGCAAGGGCGGGGGCACCTCCATTCCCGAACTGGCCGCCAGCATCGCCCGTGTGGGCTTGCTGCAAAACCTCAACGTGGTGCTGGCCGCCGATGGCGAACATTACGAGGTCGTGGCCGGTCGCCGTCGCCTCGCCGCGCTCAAGCTGCTGGTCAAGCGGCGCAAGCTCGCCAAGGACTTTGAGGTGGCCTGCCTGCTGGGGTCAGATGCGGCAGCGCGCACCGTCAGCCTGACCGAGAACGTGCAGCGCGAGGCCATGCACCCGGCCGACCAGTTCGAGGCCTTCGCCGATCTGGTGGCCGAGGGCCGACCGATCGAGGACATTGCCGCCGACTTTGGCGTGACCCCCTTGGTGGTGCAGCGGCGCTTGAAGCTCGCCAACGTCTCGCCGCGCCTGTTGGCTGACTACCGGGCCGACAACGTGACGCTGGAGCAATTGATGGCCCTTGCTATCACCGACGACCATGCGGCGCAGGAGGCGGCGTTCTATGAATCGCCGCAGTGGCAGCGCAGCCCGGAGGCGCTGCGCGACCACCTCACGCATGAAGAGATCGATGCGGGCCGCGATGCGTTGGCGAAGTTCGTGGGCGTTGAGGTCTACGAGCAGGCTGGCGGCGCTGTGCGGCGCGACTTGTTCGCGGACGAGCAGAACGGCATCTTCCTCACGGATGCAGCGTTGCTGGAGTCGCTGACGAAGGATAGGCTCATGCCGGTGGCTGAGCAGGTGCAGTCCGAGGGCTGGGGTTGGGTGGACGTGGCGCCGCGTGCCACCTACGCGGACCTGCACCAGTTCCAGCGGATGCGCAGCAAGCGGCGCGAGCCGGGCAAGGCCGAAGCCAAGCGCATCGCCAAGCTCGAAGCGCAGCAACGCAAGCTGCAAGACCGCCTGGACGACGAGAACGAGGACATGACGGACGAGCAGGCGCAGACCATGCAGGACGAGATGGACAACCTGGGCAATGAGCTGGAAGCCTTCGAGCGCACGCTGGTGGTCTATCCGCCGCGCGGGATGGCGACGGCGGGAGCCGTGGTGTCACTCGACCGCATGGGCGGCGTGATCGTGCATCGCGGGCTGCTGCGCGAGGAACAGGCCAAGGCGTTGCGGGAGCAGGAACGCGACGGGCACAGTGCGGATGACGAAGCCGAAGCCGAAGACGGCAGCGGGCGGCAGGAGGCCAAGCTCACCATTTCGGAGAAGCTGGTCAAGCGCCTGAGTGCCCATCGCACCGCCGCCCTGCAGGCCGAGGTCGCCCGGCATCCGCATGTGGCGCTGGTGGCCGTGATGCACCGGCTTGCGTTGCGCGTCATCCATGACGCGCACTACGGTTCGCCCATCAACATCACCGCCAACCCGCAGGACCGGCTGGAGCAGTACGCGCCGGACGTAGCAGAGGCACCGGCTGCGGTGGGCATGCGACAGGTGCGGGAGGCTTGGGGCAAGCGCCTGCCCAGCGACCCGGATGCGCTGTTCGCCGAGTTGCTGGCAATGCCACAGCAGGAGTTGCTGTCGCTGCTGGCAGTGTGCGTGAGTTTCACGGTGACCGCCATCGCTTCGCGTGAGGACGAAGCCCCGGCTGCTGCGCTGGCGCAAGCAGTCGGGCTGGACATGCACGCGTGGTGGACGCCGACCGCAGCAGGCTACTTCGACCACGTCTCCAAGGCCAGGGCACTGGAAGGAGTGCATGCCTTCGCGCCCGCTGAAGTGAATCGGCTCGGCAAGCTCAAGAAGGCGCAGATCGCCAGCGAGGCCGAGCGACTGGCGGCGGGTACAGGCTGGCTGCCTGCGATGCTCCGCGCCCCGGAGGTAACGCCGGCTGACGTTGCAGGCGCTGAACCGATTGCTGAGGGGCAGGCCGAAGCCGAAAACCACGAGGACGCGCACGCAACGGCGTGATCCATATGACTCCCCGGCCGCGAGGCCGGGGATCAAGAAATCGGCGCGACGCGCGCGGCAGGTCTGCCGCGCGCGTTTTGACTTCCGGAACGCGCAAGCCCAACGCTCCCTGCGTGCCGCCTTACGCCAGCGCTCGCTGCGGTGGGTTGGGGATGCCTGCTGGTCACGGGAGCATCGAACAGCACCGATCGCCTGCAATCCAGCGCGCTGATCGAGCCTTCGACAACCCCATCCGGATACCCCATGAACCACCAAGGCGTCAGCGAGATATTCTTTGAAGAGTCCTACACCGTGCCGGTGGACCAGACGGCGAAGTCGCTTTTCGCGCGGCTTCCGCACGGAAGCGGGTATGCGGAGCGACTGATCGAATGTCTTGCCACCGGCTACCTGGTGGCGGTGGTCGAATCCATTTGCATTCGTGAGATGCAGCAGCACGTCGATGCCGTCGCCGAAGTGGTGGTCGGCCGTTCGATCCGTATCGACCATCGAGGACCGATCCCGCCTGGGTCGCCATTGCGGCTGCGCGGATGGCTCGAACGGCTGGGGGACCGGAGCGCCACATTCCGCGTTCAGGCCCACGATGCGCACGAGGTCGTCTGCGAAGCCACTGTCACGCTGGTGGCTGTCCAGCGGGCGCAGATGGAGTTGCGCATCGCGACAAAGGTATTGGCACTCCAATGCCCTGGAACCTAGAAGTGGGCGCCCCGCCGGTGGCGGAGCGCGGACACGACGCAGTTTGCCGCGCTCGAATGTCGTGCAAGCCGTCCTGAATAAAGCGGGCGAATAGTCCGCCAGACGACGGTGGCTCACAGAGAGCGTTCCGATGCGCAGCTTCTTCCACGCCGCAAATGCCGATCCACTGGCAGCACGGATGCGGTGGGATCGTTCCTCCTTTTTCGTTGCGCGACCGACATGGACTGGGATCGCTTCGGGGGCCGTGCCGGAAACGCTGTTGCGGCGGAGACGGTGCTGGGGCCATGCGTCCTTTCGGTACAGGATCACACCCAAAGCGGCCTTGTATTTGTCGTGAATCCTGGCGAGGGCACGGCGGCGCTGCACTTTGTTTCGCGCCGCCTCGGGCTTCTTCGCCGCAACCGTCCGGCCCGACAAATTTCCCCGACCTGCGGTCTTCCTCGCGAGGCAAATTTCTCGTTCCTCCCGGTCCTTCACTGCGTTGCGGCCCCTTCGCTTCGCTGCGGGATGCGGCGCGCCCGGACCCTCACCCATCGGATCACGCCAAGGCCGCGATGGGCGCGGCCTGGTTAACTTCAAAGGACTTCATCATGGCCAACATCGGCACCTTCACCGCACAGAACGACAGCTACACCGGCATGGTTCGCACCCTGACGCTCAACGTCAAGGTCAAGATCGTGCCCAACGACAAGGAGAGCGAGAACGCTCCGGACTACCGCATCGTCGCCGGCAACTTCGAGATCGGCGCGGCGTGGAAGAAGATGAGCCGTCAGGACCGCCCCTACCTGTCGGTGACCCTGGATGACCCGTCGTTCCCGGCAACGATCTACGCCCGCCTGGTCGAAGGCGAGGACGGCGCGCACAACCTGATCTGGTCGCGCAGCAAGGGCGACTGAACGTCGCCCTCGGCGCCCCGCTTCGGCGGGGCGCTGCTCCTCTGCGAGACCGCTATTTCAACAGGTCGGGCAGGCAGTCGGCGTTCGCGGGCTGGATCTTGCGCATGGGCTTGGCGACGGCTTCGTCCCACGTCAGGACCGCCAGGGCCATGGCGGTCATCGTGAGCAGGCCATTGGAATTGCGCAGGATCTGCAGGGCCAGGTCGACCGGGAAGCCCTCGGACTGGCGGCGCAGTGGGTGGATGCCGCCGTGCACGAACGAGTTCAGGGAGTGCCACGACACGTCCTTGAAATGCGCAAGCATCTGATGCGCGGCCGCGGGCACGTTCGGTCCGACACGTTTGCCGATCTGCTCGATCATCTCGCTGGCCGAGGGGAGGTTCTTCGCGGCCTGCTCGCTCTGCAGGGTCAGCGGTGCGCTGAGCTTCTCGATGGCCAGGTCGCTGGCGGCATATTGCAGCCACGTGGCGCGGGTCAAGGCCTCGAACTGAAGCCGCATCAGGCCGACCGCCGACGTGGCCAATCCCATCGCCATCAAGGCGCGCAGGCTGCGTCCATGCTCGAGCGCCACGGAGCACATGCCGAAGGCGGCCTCGCCGCGAGGTGAGGGATCGAACTCGGCGCCGTCGAGCAGGTGCAGCAGCTCTTGGTGCAGTTCGTCGGACCGACGGAGCATGACTTCCAGGGGTTCGTCCGAGGTTTCTTGTTGGGGAGCTTCCATACAGGCATCGTATTCGCTCCCTGTTGGGCTGCGCGTCATCAGACCGGCGCAGGCTCGCCCCTGATTCACGGCTTTGCGGATACTCCCAATTTTGTACACCCGTATCTGCGTCTGCTCGCCAATCCTCTTTTACGGCTTTGCGGCTCCACGGTTCAACGGCGATTCGTGAAGGCGACTTTGCGCTTCGGAGGTTTTGTTGAATGCCGGATCGCTGGCTCTACGACTCTCCACATATCCGTCATTCAGTCCAAACGATTTTGTGCGTCTCCGGCGATGCCGGCCGCGCTGTCGTGCTGCGCATCGAGCCGCCGGTGGCGTCTCGCCCCTTCGGGCTTTCATCGCTGACGCCTGCGCGCCTGTGGGCGCTGCGCACTGCGTTTGCAGGAGCAGGGGCAAAAAGGAGGGCTGGCTTGCTGTTCCCTGCACCGTATCACGCCGTTCTCGACGTCAAGGTCTGCGCGTGCTGTGCACGCTAGCGGCCTGGCGGCCGTCTGTCGAACCCTGACGGCTGCGCTGCGCCGTGCTGCTTCGGTCTCGGGCAATCCCGCCCTGATTCCTTCCAAGGAGAAGACCATGACGAAACTCATCACGGACGAGCAACGCGCGCAGCTGCTGGCCAACGGCCGACAGTCCCTCGAGCAGGAAAACTTCGATCCCGCTCCGGTGGTCAAGCTGTTCACACCGGACGCCGGTGCGACCTGGCTGCTGACCGAGATTGACCCGGACGACCATGACCATGCGTTCGGGCTGTGCGACCTGGGCTTGGGCTACCCTGAGCTGGGGTGGGTCAGCCTGGCGGAAATCGCAACTGTGCGCGGCCGGCTCGGACTTCCCATTGAACGGGACTTGCACTTCGCGGTGCAGAAGCGCTTGAGCGCGTATGCGCGCGAGGCACGTCTCGTCGGACGCATCGCGGTCTAGTCGCGGTGCATTGGCCGCCGGCGACGGTCGGCGGCCAATCTCGTCCTACCCCTCTTTCTTGGGCAGACGTGCTTCGGTTTCCAGCATCAATTCGCCAGCGCTGCGTTCGAGCGCTCGCGCGATCTTCAGGATCATCGCCAAGGTCGGCATGTGCTCGCCGCGCTCGATCTTGCCCATATGCGAACGCTCGATGCCGGCCCGGTGCGCCAGCGTTTCCTGGGCAACGCCATCCTCGGTACGCAAGGCGCGCACTGCATCGCCAAAGGCCCGTGCCGGGCCTGCCTCAAATGTCGTCGCGCCGGTCGGCCGCCCGCGCTGTATTCCCTGCTTCTGCATGAACAGAAGCGTTACGTTTTAAAGCAATTAAAACCACGTTATCTTTAACTCATAGAATGCTGCGCCGACAGTTTTTTCGGTTTGATTTGCTGAAAAAGACGGCTTCCTAGCGACCGGTAGGAAGCGCCTGGTCGTCGCTTCTGGGACTTGCTTTATGCCACCTGCGAATTAGTATTTAACGGCCTCACGCGAAAACCATGACTTTCCTGACCGAAGAACAGCGAGACCAGCTGCTGGCCAATGGCGCGGCGCGGGCGCGCGGGGACGCCGTTGATCCGCTGCCGGTGGTCAAGCTCTACACCCTGGATGCTGGGGCCGCCTGGCTGCTGACTGAGCTCGATTCCGACGGGGACAAGGCGTATGGCCTGTGCGACGCCGGCACCGGCTGTCCCGAGCTGGGCCGGGTCAGCCTGTCCGCCCTCGAAGGCGTGCGCGGACCGCGCGGCATGCGGATCGTGGCCGATCCACACTTCAAGCCGCGTCAGACACTGTCGAGCTACCTGGCCGACGCGCAGCGCGACGGTTCGATCAACGACTGACGCGTTGCTGCAACATCGCCGATCGCGCGACGGAGGGTCGCCGCAAAAGCGACCCTGATTTCCCTCGCCTCTGGCAGCGTTCCTCTTCCAAAGGAGGATTGCATGTTGAAACCCAACCCCGAAGACTTGCCCCGCGCGCCATGGAGCGTGTCGGCCGCCTACCTCTACGCGCTGGAGCTCGACGATTCGGCACTTGCGTGGGAATACTTGCGCCGCCATCCGGGCTACCGCTCGGATTGGGCGCGCCGCAAGCGCGTGGTGTCCTTCGCACGCTGGGGGTTGCGACAGCGCCGAAGATCCGGACACGGACGGGCGCAATGCACAGCCGCTGTGGCTGTCGTCCTCTGACGGCTTGCTGCATGTGCGTGCTGCGCACGCCAATAATGCAGCAGCCCGCCGATTCGACCTGTGGCGAATCCCCGGCCGCAAGCGCCTGGCGCCTGATGGCCCCGACTTGGCGCTGACTGCCGACCTCGGCGCCCAGCGCATGCGCTTGTCGCTGTCGGGCGCCCTGGCTGACGGCACCGCTTACGCGAGCGCCGTACCGTTGGCTCCGCAGATGCGTGGCCAGCTTGACGCCTTCAACGCGCAGGCGCAGGCCCTGGAAGGTCATGCGCTGCAGGTCAATCCTGCACGACCAGTCACCCGCGCCGCGCTGTTGCATTTGCGCGCTCTGCAGGCGCTCGATGCCTCGCAGGCAGGCGCGTCGCACCGCGACATCGCCCAGGCCTTGTTCGGCCTCGAGGCCGTCGTCCTGCGCTGGCATGAGGATGGCGAGTTGCGTGCGCAGGTGCGGCACCTGCTGCGCCGTGCCGAGGCGCTCATGAACGGCGGCTATCTGGCCCTTGCCGGCGTATCGCATGCCGCAGCAACCCACCCCGGAGACGAACCGTTGCGCTGAATCTCTCCCTGCCTTGATCGGGCCTGGTTCCCGAGACTGCCTCCATCGGGCCGCGAATGGTTTGCGGCCCATCGACAGCGATGGAGTCCGTCATGGCAGTTGGCAGTTCTTTCCCTTCCCGCACGGCCGCAGCAACTGCGCCGCACCCTGCCGCGGTTTCGCCTGCGCCGGCCAATCCCGAGTTCCTGACCACCGACGAAGCCGGCGCCTTCCTGCGGCTGTCGCCGCGCACCTTGGAGAAGCAGCGGGTACTCGGTGGTGGTCCGCGCTTTCGCAAGTTCGGCGCGCGCGTGGTCTACGCTGCCGCCGACCTGCGCGCCTGGGCCGACAGTCACACCTACGGCATGACTTCGGACCCCGGCTACGTACAGCGCGACTCCGTCCGCTGACGAGCTTAGGGGCAACACCGCATGTCGAAGCGCCTGAGCGAACGCGAACAGCTCACGCTGTTCCGCGCGCTGCCGCACGGCGACATGGCGCTGCGCGATGCGCAGGACCTGATGGCCTACCCCTTTTTCTCCCTGGCCAAGTCGCCGCGCATCGTACCGATCCGCTTCGAGGCCGGAGGCATCTCGCTCACCGTCGAGGGCGTGCCCGAGCACGGCATCGCCACCATCTGGGACGCCGATGTGCTGATCTGGGCCGCCAGCCAGATCATCCAGGCGAAGAAGGAAGGCATCGCGCCTTCGCGCCTGATGGTGGCCACGCCCTACGAGATCCTGCGCTTTGCGGAGCGCGGCACCGGCCGCAGCGACTACCTGGCGCTACGCGCCGCACTCGACCGCCTGCAGTCCACCACTGTCGCCACCACGCTGCGCCAGCGCGAGCGCCCGAACGGCGGCAAGCGGGTGCACCGCTTCTCCTGGATCAACGAGTGGAAGGAATACATCCGGCCGGACGGCCGCTCAGACGGTATCGAGCTGATCCTGGCCGACTGGTTCTTCACCGGCGTGATGGACGAGGCTCTGGTGCTCACGCTCGATCCGACGTATTTCCGGCTTTCAGGCGGCATCGAACGATGGCTGTATCGGCTGGTGCGCAAGCACGGCGGGCGGCAGCCGGGTGGATGGCGCTTCGAGATGCGTCACCTGTACTTGAAGTCCGGCGCGCTCCAGCGCTCCCGCGACTTCGCCGCGCATGTGCGCGGCCTCGCACTGCGCCAGGCGCTGCCGGGCTACCGACTGTCCATCGAACGCAGTGGCGGCATCGAGTGGCTGGCCTTCCGCCCTTGCACCGACAACGCCGGGAGCACCGACTTATCCACAGCTTCTGTTGAAGAACCTGTGGATGTCATGGGGACGGGCTCGGTGGATCACCGGCGCGGGACTCGGTGGATCACCGGCGCAAACATCGGTGGATCACCGGCGCCAATCAGCCCGCAGGCCGCGCCCAGCAACGGTTGGGGGCCTCCCTAAACATCTAAAGGGATACATAAATGGAATTCACGCGCGCGCGAACAGCGGTTGCTCAAAAGACGGGCAATGCTGCGGCGGAGGCAGTCCGCACAGCCCAAACAGCCGAATACCGCTTGTCAGAAAGGGAACACCGGCCAGGCAAGGTGATCGCTTTGCTCAACCAGAAAGGCGGCGCGGGCAAGACAACCCTTGCCACGCACCTGGCCGGCGAGCTGGCGATGGCGGGAAGCCGCGTGACGCTGCTCGATGCCGATCCGCAGGGCTCGGCTCTCGACTGGGCCCAACGGCGGCTTCAGAACGGGCAGGGACGGCTCTACGGCGTGTTCGGGCTGGCCCGGGACTCGCTGCATCAGGAAGCACCCCAGATCGCCTTGGAAGCGGATTTCGTCGTGATCGACGGGCCGCCCCGCGTCGCTGCCCTCGCACGCTCCGCGCTTCTGGCCGCCGACCTGGTGCTGATCCCCGTGCAACCGAGCGCGTATGACGTCTGGGCCAGCCATGAGATGGTGGCACTCATCGCCGAGGCCCGCGTGTTCAGACCTCAGCTTCGCGCGGCCTTCGTCATCAACCGGCGCGTGGTCGGCACCGTGATCGGCCGCGAAGCACGCGCAGCACTGGCCGACCAACCGTTTGCCGCGCTGCAGGCCGAAGTCTCGCAGCGCATCGTGTTCGCCGACAGCGTGGCCGCCGGCCGGCTCGCATGCGAAGCCGCGCCGAAGTGCGCCGCCGCGCGCGAGATCGCGGCGCTGGCGCAGGCTGTGCGGGAGACGCTGCGATGACGGCGCCTGCGTCATCAGGTGCGCCGAAGCGTGCGTCCATCGGACGCAAGCCCGCTGCCGATCCTGCGTCGACTTGGGTGCGGCAGGCCGACGCGCCAAAGGTCGCTGCGCGGGCATCGATCTACACCGCTCGACTGACCATCGACGTGACACCGACGCTGCGGGGGCGCATCAAGGTGATCGCATTCGAACGCGGCGTAACCGCGGCCGAGATGTTGCGCGAGCTGCTGGAGCGCGAATACGGTGGGGGCCAGCCGTGATGCAGTTGCTGCCCATCACCGCGCAGGCCGTGCTACCGCCACGGCCCGTCCATATGCGGATCTCGCTCGCTTTCGTCGAGCATCGCGTAAACGTCTGGTTGCGCTTCGGCAAGCCGGTGCGTGAGACGACGTTGGACCGCTGGCGGCGCGTCGCGATCTTCGAGCCCAACGCGGTGTGCTGCCGCGTCAAATGGATCGGCAACGACTACGGCACGGCGCTCTGGCAGCTCATGGTGCTGCAAGCACCGATGCCGTTCGATGGCGCACAGCGCATCGCCGGCGTGGTGCCTGGCGCGCGCATCCTGCTGCGCGCCGATGGCGAGCAGCAGGTCAAGGCAGTGCTCGAAGTGATCGACGCCATCGAAGCGCTGGGCATCGAACCGGCAGCGGTTGCCGCCACGTACTGGCACACCGCTGGCAACCGGCTGGCTGCACGCCAGCCGCTGCCGGACTACACAAGCGAGCGACATGCGGCGCATCTTGTGCGCGGGGCGCTGCGATGAGCCGGCGGGTACTTTTCGCCGGCATGGGCGTGGGCTTGGCTGTGCTGTGCGCGCCGGCCTTCATGCCGATGACGGTGCATGAACGTGCGTTCGTGGTCTACAACCCGACGAACAGCGTGCCGCGCGGCTGGTACCGGGTCGGCAGCATCGACAGCGGAGTTGCGCTGCACGTCGGCAGCATCGTGCTGGCCCGCCTCCCTGTCGACGTAGCGGCCTTCGCAGGACAACGCGGCTACCTGCCGAGCGGCGTGCCGATCCTCAAGCGTATCGGCGCCATCGCACCGCAGTCGGTGTGTGTTCGAGAACAGGTCGTGCTGATTGATGGCGCGGTGGCGGCGATCGCACGCGCACATGACGGCGCGCGCCGGCCACTGCCTGCTTGGCAGCATTGCCGCCCTCTCGCTGGTGGCGAACTATTCCTGCTCAGCGATACGAATCCGGCGTCGTTCGACAGCCGCTACTTCGGCCCCATCGCCGCCTCTGCCGTGCTCGGCATCGCGAGACCGCTGTGGACTTGGAGCACGCCATGAGCCCTGCCCTATCGCGTCGTCAAACATGCCGCCGAACCGTAGCTGGGCATGCGCTCGCGCAGCACTCCGTCGTGCAGGGAGCCCGTCGACAGCGTGCAGCACGCGCTGCACCGCCGCTGCCTCACGGGCAGCGTTGCGCACTCGGTGCGCGGCTGGCGGCAGGTCGGAGCCGGGAGCGGATGCGGAAGGCGGAGACGGAGGGCCAGATAAAAGGGGTGGCACGCCGCGCCCCTCCAAGCCAGTCTGCACGAGGGGTTGCGGCGGCACCGCAAGGGGTCTTGCGCGTGCCGCGCAGAGGCTGGAATCAGCAGTGCAGCAGCGATTGCCGCGCGCCGTTTCCGATGCGCTGCGCTGAGGTGCGTTGGGGTCTTCGTGGCTGCCAATGAAGAAGATCGCTTTCGCGTAAAGCCCGCGGCGCCGGAGTCGCGCGGTGGACCGCGCTCGCAGCGCTTCGTTTCGCAGGTGCTCAAGCAGGTGTCGAAGACCGGCGCAAAACCGTCGGGCAAGAGCCTTGGCAGACCCGCCAGCAAGTTCGGACGCGGCCGCGTCGCGGCCTCTGTGGCCGGCCAGCGCCTAGGGCCGAACGCGCGGCGTGTTGTCGTCAAGTCGCGCTTCGTCGTGCTCCAGCGCGCCAGCCCAAACTCGGTGGCCGTGCACCTGCGCTACATCGAGCGCGACGGCGTCACACGCGAGGGGCAAAAGGGCCAGGCCTACGGCGCTGACACCGATGCGACCGACCTCAAGGACTTTCAGGAACGCGGGCAGAACGATCGCCACCAGTTCCGCTTCATCGTATCGGCCGAGGACGGGCTGGAGCTGGAAGACCTGAAAGCCTTCACCCGCCAGCTGATGCGCCGCATGGAGATCGACCTGGAGATCCGACTGGATTGGGTAGCCGTGGACCATTGGGACACAGACAATCCGCACACCCACATCGTGCTGAACGGCCACACGGGCGGGCGCGCCAGTAGCAGGGATCTCGTGATCGCCCCCGACTACATGGCGCACGGCATGCGCCTGCGCGCCAGCGAGATCGCCACGGAATGGCTGGGACCGCGCACCGAGGCGGAAATCCGCCAGAGCCTGCTGCGGGAGGTCGACCAGCAGCGGCTCACCAGCCTGGACCGGGCGCTAATCCGGCAAGCTGGTGCCGATGGCATTGACCTTACGGGCAACCCGCAAGCCCGGGAGCGTCAGAACGCACTGCGGGCACGGCTGCTGCGGCTCGAAAGCATGGGTTTGGCCGAGAGGATGAATGCGAACCGCTGGAAGCTCCAGCCTGGGATGGCGGCCACACTCGACGCCATGGGCCAGCGCGAGGATGCGCTGGAGACGGTGCGCCGTGCGCTCAAGGGCCAGCGGCGGGAATGCGTGGTCGATGAGCGGCCGACCTACACGCTCATCGGTCGGGTCGCGGGCAAGGGCCTGGTCGACGAACTGCATGACCGGGGCTACCTGGTGGTCGATGGCATCGACGGGCGGGCGCACTACCTGAATCTGCCAGCCGGTCCCGACCTCGCAGAACTGCCCCTACACGGCATTGTGGAGGCGAGGCCGCCGGGCCAGGAGAAGCCGGTGGACCGCAGCATCGCCACCGTGGCGAGAGGCGGCCTCTACAAGACGGCCGACCACTTGGTGCAACTAACGCATGCCAACGACCGCTACCCGCAGTCAACCGTCGATGCGCATGTGCGCCGACTTGAAGCCCTGCGCCGCGCCGGTATCGTGGAGCGCATCGCCGATGGGGTCTGGAAGGTGCCGCGGGATTTGCTGCAGAAGGCTCGAGCGCATGACAAGCAGAAAAATGCTGGATTGGTGATCGAGCTGCGATCGCATCTGCCCATTGATCAACAGGTGCGCGCCATCGGCGCCACGTGGTTGGACAAGCGGCTAGTGGGCGACGGTTCGGTCTTGGCCGGCCAAGGCTTTGGGGCTCAAGTGCGGGATGCGATGCGCGAGCGTGTAGGTTTTCTTGCCACACAGGGACTTGCTAAATGGCGTGACCAGCGCGCAGTTCTCGTGAACGATCTGCTTGCAACCCTGCGCGAGCAGGATCTGGCGGCTGCCGGCAGGGCGCTGGAGGGAGAGACAGGACACAACTATCGTCCAGTGCAAGCTAACTCGCGCGTAGACGGTCTCTATCGCCAGAGCATACAACTCGCCAGCGGCCGCTTCGCCGTGCTCGACGATGGCGTGGGTTTCAGCCTGGTGCCGTGGCGCCCAGTTATCGAGCAGCGATTGGGGCAGCACTTATCGGTCGTCATGACTGGGGGGTCATCGACATGGCTGCTTGGGCGGCAACGCGATCCTGGCATTTGAAAAACAAAGACCGACGCCGATGCTGTGACATCGGCTCTCCTCGGACGCGCGACGGCTCCAATGGTTTTTCCCCGTGGATGCGATGCCTTATGCATAGGTGCCGATGGTGCAGGCTTCCGCTTGGCACGTTGATGCCGCTATGGGGTAAGGCGCGCATCCCTTCGTCATGCTAGCAGGATTTAAGGGTAAACCCTGAGTTTGACGCCTTCTGATGATTCTACAATGGTAACGATTGCATCGCTTGAACTATGTGTCTTTGAGTGCTAAGAGATCGCGTTCCTCGCTCACTTGTGCAATCGTTACCATCAACTTTAGAAGGTGTATTTATGACAGACCGTCGCAGAAAGTTTTACGGGTGGGGTTACGAAGACGACGCGGTTACTCCCGCCGAGATCGGCGAATTTGAAACCGCATGGACACGACTCTTAGGCGTCGAAAAGTTTGAGGCCGTGCCATTTCCCACACTCGACAAGATTGCTATCAGAGAGCCACGCATCAAGGTTCCAGGCGCCTTGAGTTCAGTCTGCACAACCGACAAATATGACCGGCTGTACCACACCTATGGAGCGGGAACGGTCGATGTGGCCAAGGCCATCCGCGGCGAGTTTCGTAACCCACCGGATGTTGTCGCCTACCCGCAAAGCGAGCAAGACATAGTGGATCTCTTCGACTGGTGTGGAACGAACAGCCTGGCCGCAGTGCCCTATGGCGGCGGCACCAGTGTGACGGGCGGCGTCAACCCGCCCGACCACGATCGATACCGCGGCACGGTGTCGATCGACATGAAGCACTTCGACAAGGTGCTTGAAATCGACGCGACGTCGCAGTCGGCCCGGATCCAGGCCGGCGTGCTAGGCCCACACCTTGAGAAGCAGCTCAAGCCCAGCGGGCTCACCATGCGCTTTTTCCTCCAAGCTTGGGAGTTCTCCTCGCTGGGCGGATGGATTGCAACGCGGGCCGCCGGACACTTTGCCACGGCTTACACACAGATCGACGATCACGTCCAAAGCCTGAAGGTCGTCACACCATCGGGCAACGTCGAGTCCAAGCGATTCCCGGTATCCGGATCGGGTCCAAATCCGGATCGGCTTTTCCTGGGATCCGAGGGAGCGCTGGGAATCATCACGGAGGCATGGATCCGCCTGCACAAGCGCCCTACTCATCGCGCAATGACGGCAGTCAAATTTACGGACTACGACAAGGCAGTCGAAGCCGTCCGAGTTCTTTCGCAATCAGGTCTAAATCCTGCCAATGCCCGACTTATCGAACGTGAAGAGGCGGAATACACCGGCTCCAGCGACGGTACCTACGACATTCTGGTACTAGGGTTTGAATCGGCAGATCACCCCGTTGACCACTGGATGGCAAGGGCACTCGAAATTTGCGCCGGCTTTGGCGGCAAATGGGAGACAGAAAGTCTCTCCAGCAAAAGCGCCGAAATTGCCGACGCCGGCGCCAATAGCTGGAGGCAGAAATTCCTGCGAGGTCCCTATCTGCGTGAATACGCCATTGCACGAGGCGTCATGCGCGAAACGATGGAAACGGCCGTAACCTGGGAGCGCTTCGCCGCTTTGCGGGAACACGTCAAGGCCGAAACCCATCGCGCGATCCGTGAAGTTACAGGCAGACCGGGGTCCGTTACTTGTCGCTTCACGCATATTTATCCAGATGGACCCGCCCCTTACTTCACATGGTTTGCATACGGCGACAAGTCGCGACTTGCGGAGCAGTTCATGGCCATCAAGCGAATTGGTGAACAAGCGATGGTCGATGCTGGTGGAACAGTTACTCACCACCACTCACTCGGCAGAGATCACCGTCCGTGGTACGACAAGGAACGGCCGGAACTGTTCTGTACCGTGCTGAAGTCCGCCAAACACGCACTGGACCCCAGACAAATTCTCAACCCAGGCGTTCTCTTTGATCCTAGTTGAGAGAAGGTATCGAAAGATCAAATTATGACAGGCCCACTTTCGGGAATAAGAGTTCTTGATCTCAGCCGGATCCTAGCCGGTCCTTGGAGTACCCAGCTGCTGGCCGATTTGGGTGCGGACGTGATCAAGATAGAACGGCCGGTAAGCGGCGACGACACAAGGGGATGGGGTCCCCCATTTCTCCATGGCAATGACGGGCCGCTGACCGGCGAGTCTGCCTATTTCTTATCGGCTAACCGTGGCAAGCGTTCGGTTACTGTCGACATCAGCAGACCAGAGGGGCAAGACCTGGTGCGTCAGCTGGCAATGAAAGCAGACGTATTTATCGAGAACTATAAAGTCGGCGATATGAAACGCTACGGTTTGGATTACGAATCGTTGAGTGGATCGAACCAGGGCCTCGTTTATTGTTCAATTACTGGCTTTGGCCAGACGGGTCCATATAAAGATCGAGCAGGCTACGATTTCGTCATTCAGGCCATGGGAGGACTGATGAGCATCACCGGAGAAAGTGATGAGCAGATCGGTGGAGGTCCGCAAAAATGCGGGGTGCCCATCTCTGATCTGATGACCGGAATGTATTCAGCCGTGGCAATGCTCAGTGCATTGATGGAAAGGAAAGCCAGCGGCAAAGGCCAATACATCGACATGAGCTTGCTTGACACCCAGGTCGCATGGCTTGCCAATCAAGCTTCCAACTACCTCGTGTCAGGAACTGAACCGAGGCGCTGGGGCAATGCGCACCCGAACCTTGCCCCATACCAGTCATTCTCTGCGCTGGATGGCGACTTCATCGTGGCAGTCGGGAACGACAGGCAATTCACAGCGCTTTGTCAGGCGCTGGGGCTGATCGAAATGGCAAAAGATGGGCGGTTTACCACAAATGCCGACCGTCTGAAAAATCGGACTCTTTTGGTTGCCGAGCTGAACGCTGCATTCGCGAAACTCTCGATCGCGGAATGTCTGCAGCGTTTGGAAAAGGTCGGAGTTCCGTCAGGGCCGATTCTCAGTATTCCTCAAGCGCTAGCCAATGAACACGTCGTGGCACGTCGGATGCTCTTCGATCTGCCGCACTCCAGAGGGGCGGAAGCGCCTCAGATCGCGAATCCCATCAAGTTTTCGAGGTCCCAGTTGGACTATGGCCGCGCGCCCCCTGCGCTTGGAGAGCATACGAATGAGGTCCTTGTCAATGAACTTGGCTGGACTGAGGAAAAAGTCAACGCCCTAAGAGCAGCGGGAACAGTGTAGGACCCTTCAATTTAAATCAGGAGACAACTATGAACGGATTCAGTCGTTTTATTTCATGCGCAATATTAGCTGTGATTTCATTGGTCGCTAACGCGGGCGACTGGCCACGTCAGCCAGTGAAAATTGTTCTTCCTTATCCGCCAGGAGGCGCGTCGGATGTTACGGCGAGGCTTCTCGGTGCAAAACTGACGCAAGCTTGGGGGCAACCGGTAATTATCGAGAACCGCCCTGGAGCTAATGGCATTGTGGCAAATCAACTGGTTGCAAAATCCCCTGCTGATGGATACACAATACTGATGGCAAATTTAGGCCCGAACGGCATCAATCCAGCGGTTTATGCAAAGCTCCCCTACGACACTCTGAAGGATTTCGAGCCAGTCGTTTTGTCTACGTTTGTGCCGCTTGTGATCGTCACTGCTACAGACTCGCAGTATAAATCGCTAACTCAATTGATTGCCGCTGCCAGGGACAAATCGAACAAGCTTTCATTTGGTTCCGCTGGCAATGGATCAGGGAGCCACTTAGCTGGCGAGCTGCTTTTCTCGTCTGTCGGGGTGCCCATGCTTCATGTGCCGTACAAAGGCGACGCCCCCGCCCTCACTGATGTAATGGGAGGGCAAATAGCAGTCGCGCTACCTACTGCCCTTGCTGCCACACCTCAGGTAAAAGGCGGAAAGCTTCGGGCGCTTGCTGTTACCAGCAAGAAGCGATTGCCGTCGATGCCTGAAGTTCCGACCGTGGAGGAAGCGTTGGGTTTGCGCGAATTTGAGGCTGTCTCGTGGGGTGGTTTCATGGTTCCAGCCGGTACCCCGAGGGAGATTGTCGGCAAGATAAATAACGACATGAATGAAGCCCTTCTTGCGCCTGATGTGGCAGAGAAGTTGCGGGCTCAAGGGGCCCAAGTCGTGGGGGGAAGTTCGGAGGCCTTCAAAACGTTTTTGCATTCTGAGGTCACAAAATGGAAGGCGGTTGCAAGTCGAGCCAATATTAGGTTGGATTGATTAGCCTGCCTTGTCGCTAGAAACTTCCAAATAGCTCAGAAAATTTCTCCCTATTTTTTTGCGTTGGCAACTTAGTCTTTTAATGCCGCTAATTTCACGCGCTGTGGGACGCGTAAACGCTCGTGAAATTGGCGCTACATGGCAGTTCATCTGCCCTTATGCACGAGAGAACCGTCATGAAGATTCACGAGTACCAGGGCAAGGAAATCCTTGCCAAATTTGGTGTGCCGGTGCCGCGCGGCATTCCGGCCTATACCGTCCAGGAGGCGGTCGAGGCCGCTCAGAAACTCGGTGGCCCGGTCTGGGTGGTCAAGGCCCAGATCCATGCGGGGGGCCGCGGCAAGGGCGGCGGCGTCAAGGTCGCCAAGAGCATCGACCACGTTAAGAAGCTCGCCGGGGACATCCTCGGCATGCAGCTCAAGACCCATCAGACCGGCCCCGAAGGCCAAAAGGTCCGCCGCCTCTACATCGAGGACGGCGCCGACATCCAGAAGGAATACTACGTCTCGGCCGTGACCGACCGCGCGACGCAGAAGGTGGCCTTCATCGCCTCCAGCGAAGGCGGCATGGACATCGAGGAAGTCGCGCACTCGTCGCCCGAGAAGATCATCACCGTCTTCGCCGATCCCAAGGACGGCCTGACGGACGCGCAAGCCAAGCAGATCGCCGACGGCATCGGCATCCCGGCCGACTCCACCGCACAGGCCGTGGACATCTTCAAGAAGCTCTACGCCTGCTACATGGAGACGGACGCCTCGCTGGTCGAGATCAACCCGCTCAACCGTGACAGCAAGGGCAAGGTCATGGCGCTGGACGCCAAGTTCAACTTCGACAGCAACGCGCTGTTCCGTCACCCCGAGATCGTCGCGCTGCGCGACCTCGACGAGGAAGACGCGGCCGAAGTCGAAGCCTCCAAATTCGACCTCGCCTACATCTCGCTCGACGGCAACATCGGCTGCCTCGTGAACGGCGCAGGCCTTGCGATGGCCACCATGGACACCATCAAGCTGTTCGGCGGCGAGCCGGCCAACTTCCTGGACGTGGGTGGCGGCGCCACTCCCGAGAAGGTGACCGAAGCCTTCAAGATCATGCTGAAGAACAAGAACGTGGAAGCCATCCTCGTCAACATCTTCGGCGGCATCATGAAGTGCGACACCATCGCCACCGGCGTGATCGCGGCCTGCAAG
>CXWL01113416.1_pt1 | contig 29448 bp, 22 predicted proteins | sample 590931 | NCBI WGS metagenome assembly CXWL01 (sample SAMEA3498368, study PRJEB10139) | groundwater metagenome | biome: water well; material: biofilm material | place: Germany | collected 2015-04-27 | reverse complement strand
GGTGGTCGCGGCCATATTCCTCTAACCCAAATAATCCATTAGCCAATCTATCCCCTCCCACTTGCAGGAGGAGAGATGGAGAAGGGGTAGAAACACTATCGCCCCACTGCTGCCCCCATCCTGGCGGGTATGACGAGCTTCAAAATCAGGGGAGGCGTTTGCCATGCTTGTTGGGTGAGTTTTTGGAAGCCTAACGGACAATCCGGGGCTGCCGATCAAAAAGGTACACTTGTACTATAGTACAATGGTAATCGTTACTAAATCAGGTTAGCATCTGGCGCGAGTGGGATTGGAGATCGGGTTACACTGGAAAACGTACTGCTTCACTCGGCTGGTTGTTGCTTAAATCTTTTAACTTGGCTTTTATTGTTTAGACGGGATTCGCCATGAAAAACATTCTTTCACGTGCAGGCGTCGCTGGTTTGACGGTGTGGCTCGGCCTTGCTGCCGGAGCAGCTAACGCTGTTCCCGTATTGCAGCTCGGCATTGCCGGGGGAACTTATAATTGGTCTACGCAAACCGTTGTTTCAACCGATTCCATTTTCTCGTTGTACGCATTCTTGGTCCCCAACAGCAGCAACACCCTCTCCGACAGCTATTACCTGTCCATGGCCATCACGCCGCAAGTTTCCACACCGGCGAATCTTGGGTCGTTCACTTACAACAGCACGACCGTCAACATAACTTCCGGCATGACCTACGGCTATCCGCCGATAGATACCTTTTCCGCCGGGGCCGATCCGGGCGATCTCGCCGCACATAGCGTGTTCCCAACTTACTATAAAGAAGTTGGGTTTAACTTTTCCAGCAGCAACCCGTCAGGGATTTTCAATACTCAAGACAACCCGACCTGGGGGCCACAATCCGGGATCGGGATGTACTACAAACGCTTCGATATTGACACGTCGAATCTCGCGGTCGGCTACGCAGTTCACTTCGATCTGTACAATACCAAGCTATGCATAAATGGCAGAGGGCCATGCTCTGGCAACACTGATACCGATATTACCCAATTCGCCCCGTTCTCGCACGATGCCCAAAGCATGACCAGCGTGCCTCCTCCCGCCATTCCCGAGCCTGAAACCTACGCCATGCTATTGGCGGGCCTCGGGCTGCTGGGATTTACCGCCAGGCGCAGGAAGCTGGGCGCATAGCGGCTCTGGCAGTTCTCCGTTACCAACCCCGCCCAAGTGGCGGGGTTTGTTTTTCCGCCCATTTCACTCGTGGCATCGGCGGGCGCTCACCACGTTGGGGATGTGGTGGACCAGAGCGAGCAAGCGGCTTAACTGCTCCAGATCAGCAAGTTCAACCGAGAACCGCATTGTCGCCTGTTCACCCTGCAACCGGCTATCCACCTTGGTCACATTGACCTTCTCCCTGGCAAACAGGCCGGTAATGTCGCGCAACAACCCCTGCCGGTCATAAGCCGCCACCTCCACATCGGCGGCAAAGCGGGTGCCGCTGCTTCTGCCCCACTGCGCGTCCAACAAGCGGTCTCGCCGGTTTTCAGGCAGACCCAATATGGATGGGCAATCCCGGCGGTGGATCGTCACGCCACGGTCGCGCGTGACATAACCGGCTATCGCATCGGGCGGAGCGGGCTTACAGCACTTGGCGATGCTGGTCAGCAAATTCCCTACCCCTTCAACCAGAATGCCTGCCGATACTGCCGGAGCGGCGGCAGGTCTGGCAACTTGATGTCTGGCGGTTTCATTCGCCTTGGCAGGCAATTCCTCCTGAATGACAAGAACGATCTGCCGCTGAGTAACATCGCCCCGCCCGATGGCGGCCAGAAAATCTTCCAGTCTCTGGAAATGAAGTTTCTGCGCGATTTTTTCCTGGTTGAGCGAAGTGATGCCGAGCCGGTGCAGTTCGCGGTCCAGTTGCGCCCTGCCTTGAGCCACATTTTCATCGAAGCTCAAATGCTTGAACCAATGCCGCACCTTGGCGCGGGCACGCGGGCTATGCAAATAGCCCAGCGCGGGGCTTAACCAGTCGCGGCTCGGCGCGCCATGCTTGGCGGTCAGAATTTCCACGCGCTGCCCGTTCTGCAACGAATAATTCAGCGGCACGATGCTGCCGTCCACCTTGGCGCCGCGCGTGCGGTGCCCCAAACCGGTGTGTACGCTGTAGGCGAAATCCACCGGGGTCGCGCCTTTCGGCAAATCAATCACCTTGCCCTGCGGCGTGAGCACATAGACCTGATCCTGAAACAGCTCGCTCTTGAATTGCTCCAGCACATCGCCGCTGTCGGCAACCTCGTCTTTCCATTCCAGAATCTGGCGCAGCCAGGCAATTTTTTCGTCAAAACGCGCATCGGATTTGCCGCCCTCCTTATAGCGCCAGTGGGCGGCAACCCCCAACTCCGAATGCTGGTGCATTTCAAAGGTGCGTATCTGCACTTCCACGGCAAGGTTGCGCGGGCCGATCACGGCGGTGTGCAGCGAACGATAGTCGTTGCTCTTGGGGTGCGCGATGTAATCGTCGAACTCCCTGGGGATGGGCTGCCACAGGCTATGCACCAGCCCGAGAGCCGCATAGCAATCCTTGACATCGCCCACCAGAACGCGCACCGCGCGCACATCGTACACCTCGCCGAAATCCACCTGTTTGCGCCGCATTTTGTTGATGATGCTGTAGATGTGCTTGGGCCGCCCCATCACATCGGCAATAATTCCGGCCTGATCCAGCTCGCGTTTCAATTGCGCCACCAGATCCGCGATGTATTGTTCGCGGCCCACTCTGCGCTCGTCCAGCAGCCGCGCAATTTCCCTGTAGAGCTCCGGCTCCAGATAGCGCAAAGCGAGGTCTTCCAACTCCCATTTGAGCTGCCACACGCCGAGGCGGTTTGCCAGCGGCGCGAAAATGCTTTGCGTCTCCCGCGCGATCAATTTCTGCGCTTCCGGGCTGGCACCCGCCAACCCGCGCATGGTCTGGGTGCGCTCGGCCAGTTTGATCAGCACCACGCGGATGTCTTCCACCATGGCCAGCAGCATTTTCCGCAACCCCTCTACTTGCTGGTTGTAATCGCCTTTCTTTCTTTCCTTTTCGCGCAGCGACTCCGTCTCGCTAAATTCCTGAATCCGCTCCATGCGCGCAATACCCTCGACCAGATTGCAAATGTTTGCGCCAAAACCGGCCTTCAGCTTTTCTGCCCAGCCAGCCAGATGCTCCGGTACCGCGTGCAGGATGGTTGCGGCTATCGTTTCGCAATCCATGTTCATGGCGGCCAGTATCTGGGCGGCCCCGAGCGCGTGCCGCAGCAGCGGAACGCCCGTCAGCTCCGTCTTTCCGTCATAGAGCGGCCCGGCCAATTCCCAGGCGCGGAGAATCAGCTCGACCTCGGCAGGGGCAAACGGCTTGGCCAGGGAATCCAGCCAATGCTGGATATTCGCGCTATCCTGCGCGGGCGAGATGGGGAAAGTATGCTGGACGGAAACCATGAAGCGTAATGGGCGCTTCTAAAAATTGCACTTCGACAGGCTTCTCGAAGAACAGTTTTTTAAGTATAGATTTATCAACATGTCACAAAATGGCCGAATGATTCAATCAGTAACCAGGCGGCATGAAAATCTGTTCACTTCTCACACCTTGCCACGCGAATGCGGAGCTTGCCTGGCTCAATGCGAACGACCATTATTATAAATCAGCAAGTTACCCATTCATGCCGAGATTCTGCTGAAAGGGCAGGTTCACCCTGATGCCGCACCCTGCATGGCGACTGCCTTACCTCCCGCATCCGCTATAATTCCGCGCAACCATTCTGCTGCCGCCCCGATGCCCGCCATCCAACTGTTGCCCGACCTGCTCATCAGCCAGATCGCCGCTGGCGAGGTCATAGAGCGGCCCGCTGCCGCGCTCAAGGAGTTGATGGAAAACAGCCTCGATGCAGGAGCGACCGAGATTGCGGTGCAACTGGAGGGCGGCGGAGTGAAACTGTTGCGCGTGCGCGACAACGGCGGCGGCATATCACCCGACGAATTGCCGCTCGCCCTGCTGCGCCATGCCACCAGCAAGATCGCCTCGCTGGAAGATTTACAGAGCGTCGCCAGCATGGGTTTCCGCGGCGAGGCGCTGGCCAGCATGGCGGCAGTGTCACAAATGACGCTCACCAGCCGCAGCCAGGAAACCGCCCATGCCTGGCAGATTCAGGTGATGGACGGCGCGAAAAGCATCGCTGCTCCCGCCGCGCACCCGCACGGTACCAGCGTGGAAATGCGCGAGCTGTATTTCAACACTCCGGCGCGGCGCAAATTCCTCAAGAGCGAGAGCACCGAATACGCCTGGTGCGAAGAGACTTTCAAGCGCATCGCGCTGTCGCGCCCCGACGTGGCGTTCAGCTTGCAACACAACGGCAGGAATGTGTGGCAACTGCCCAGCCACGACCTGGCACAACGCATCACCGCCATCCTGGGCGGTGAGTTCGGGCAATCTGCGGTGAATGTCGAGCGCCAGGTCGGCCCGCTGCATCTCTACGGCGCCTGCGCCCTGCCCGCCTATGCGCGCTCCACGCGCGACGAGCAGTATTTCTTTGTCAATGGGCGCTTCGTGCGCGACAAGGTGCTGATGCACGCCACCAGGCTTTCTTATCAGGACATCTTGCACCACCAGCGCCATCCCGCTTTCGTGCTGTTCCTCGACCTGCCGCCGGAACAGGTGGACGTGAACGTGCATCCGGCCAAAAGCGAGGTGCGCTTCCGCGAAAGCCAGAGCATTCACCAGTTCGTGTTCCATACCTTGCAGGGCGCGCTGGGTATAACGATGAAGAGCGCCGCCCCCTCCACCCCCGAGACATCCCCCCATCCGACCACTGGAGAGGGCTCAAGGAACCCATTCACCCCGAAACAGCAACACCCGCTCCCATTAAATGCCGCCCAACCGCAGGCTGCCTACCAACTGTGGGGATTCCAAACCGGGAAGAGAGATGAGGCAGGTGAAAAAGGGAACAGCGGCACTGGCCTAGCTGTTCCCCCCTCCCCCTTTCCTCTTCCCACACAGGAACACCAGCTTGGCTTCGCCCTCGGCCAGCTCTCCGGCATCTACATCCTCGCCCAGAACCAGCACGGCCTTATCGTAGTGGACATGCATGCCGCGCACGAACGCATCGTGTATGAAAAGCTGAAAGCCGCCTTCGACGCGCGGCAGATGCCCGTGCAGCCGCTGCTCATCCCCGTCACCTTCGCCGCCGAGGCGCTCGACATCGCCACCGCCGAAGAAGAACAGGAAGCGTTGAAGATGCTGGGCTTCGACATCGCCCCTATTTCCACCAATATCCTCGCGGTGCGCGCCATGCCCGCCATGCTCAAGCAATCGCACGCCGAAACTGCCGCGCGCGAAGTGCTGCACGAGCTGCGCGACTTCGGCGCATCGCGCGCACTCACTGAACGCCGCAACGAACTGCTCGCCACCCTCGCCTGCCACTCCGCCGTGCGCGCCAACCGGCAGCTCTCGCTACCCGAGATGAACGCCATCCTGCGCGAAATGGAACAGACTGAACGCGCCGACCACTGCAACCACGGTCGCCCGACCTGGTTCCAGGTCACGCTGGCGGAGCTGGATGCGATGTTCATGCGCGGAAAGTGATCATTATTGAGTCGGCTTCAATGAACTTGAACCAGCAGCCTCTTCTGTATGGCATGAAATCGAGATTGCATTCAAGATCACTGTGGCCGACTCAATAATATTCAGAGAAACCTGCTATGCCGGATTAACCCCTTGCTCTTGTACCTGGCTCCGGAGCCAACTTTGGCGCCGGAGCCAGTAATGAAGCAGGATTCCCGACCGGCAACAAACCATAGCCCGGCATCAATCACCTCTAACGGACATGGCAAGTTTCATAATCAGGGGTGGCGTTTGACATGACCGCCAGGCAACCGGGCGCTCCCGGCAAAGTGGGTGCCAGGCTGATGAAGAACCGGCAAGGGGATTCAAGCGGTGTGGTTATGGAAGGGGCGGGGGATGGGGCAACAAGATGCGAAGCACAACCCTCTGGATTTGTTTTCCAGTTTTTTTGGTGGCGGCAAGGACAGCCAAATGCTGGACGAGAAAGCCTGGCAGGCCGTCATGGGGCTGCCGCTGTTCGCCGGAATGGATGCCGCTGAACGGGGGCGGCTGCGCGAACTGGCGATCCGGCTTCTCGCCGACAAGGCGTTCAGCGGTGCTGGCGGGATCGAGGTGGATGCCGGCATGGTCACCGCCATCGCCGCCTTCGCCGCCCTGCCGGTGCTGAACCTCGGCTACAGTTGGTATGAAGGCTGGCGCGAGATCGTAATCTATCCGGGCGAGTACCTGTATGACGGCGAACAGATGGACGAGGACGGCATCGTTCATCACGTCCGCCATGCCCGCAGCGGCGAGGCGATGGAGGGCGGCCCGATGGTTCTATCCTGGCAGGATGTGGAGCATTCCGGTCTGGGCGAGGGCTTCAACGTCGTGATCCACGAATTTGCCCACAAGCTGGACATGAGGAACGGCAGCGCAAATGGTCGCCCGCCGCTGCATTCCGGCATGAGCCCGGCAGGTTGGGCGCACGACTTCCAGGCCGCCTACGACAATCTGTTCCACCGCGTGGGCGGCGGCGAGGAAACACTGATTGATCCCTATTCCACGGAAAGCCCCGCCGAATTCTTCGCCGTTCTTTCCGAGTATTTCTTCGAGGCACCCGATGTGCTGCAACAGGAATACCCTGCGGTGTACGGACAGTTGGCGCGCTTCTACCGGCAAGACCCGCTGGCGCGGTTGCAGACGGAATGATTCAGGCTTGGCGCCTATAGCTCGAGCACTTTTGCTGCAAGGCTAGTACCATGTAACACATGTTTTTTCGTAGGTTGGGTTAGCGGCTTCATTGCGTAACCCAANNACACCCGCCTAACCCAACCTACAAAACCGGCAACACGAAATAAATAATGTTCCAATGTACTAGATTGATTCGGCGCGCTTTATCCGGGCAGCGGCGGAAACCGCGCCCGCAAACACCCAATATCCGCGCCACTTCGGCCTGCGTCAGTCTCCCCGCATTCCATTCTTCGATACGCTTTTTCTCCGAACCTCATCTTCCGTATCTTCTGTGGTGCTTTTGTCATCATATCGCCCTCCTCAAGCAACAAAACAACCGGACAGATCAAAAGCTCGCGACAAGCGCCACGTGGACAGAGGCCGAAAGCCGTTAAATTGAGCTACACTTATCCGCAGCCGCCACCATGCGCCGGCAGCTAAAGTGCCCGGGTAAAATTCAACGCGCAGGGCTGGGTAATTTTAAACGCGCGGCGACAACACGGCTTGCCTCGTCAACCCGAATGCGCATTGAATGACTTGATTGGTTCCGGCTCGCCCGGCTTGGGTATTATGCAAAATGCCGCAAAAATCCGGCTCAACCTGCGCGCAGGCCGCCAGTCGCTGCAACAGGGCTATGCGGGCAACGCGCGGCCTGCGCGGCTGTTGCGCGCCCACACCCGGCTGGTGGACGAACATTTGCGCGCCGCATGGCAACTGCTGTCCATGCCGCCAGAACTGGCGCTGGTGGCGGTGGGCGGTTACGGGCGCGGCGAGCTTTACCCCAAATCCGACATTGACCTGATGATTCTGCTGAACCGCGAACCGGACGCGCCATTGCAGCAGCGCTTGCAGGAACTGGTCGGCCTGCTGTGGGACATCGGGCTGGAGGTCGGCCACAGCACCCGCACCGTGGCCCAATGCCTGGCGGAATCCGCCGATATCACGGTGCGCACCAACTTGCTGGAAGCGCGCCTGATCGTCGGCGCGCGCCCGCTGTTCGCGGAAATGCGCGAGGCGCTGGCGCAGAGCATGGATCGCCGCGCGTATTTTCTCGCCAAGCAAAACGAGCTGGAGCTGCGCCACGCGCGATTTCTCGAAGCCGGCAACAACCTTGAACCCAACCTGAAAGAAAGCCCGGGCGGGCTGCGCGACCTGCATGCCGTGTTGTGGATCAGCCGCGCCGCCGGCCTCGGCAACTCGTGGCGCGAGCTGGCTGCGTCCGGCCTGATTACCGCGCAGGAGGCGCGCGCCATCGCGCGCCACGAATCCCTGCTGCAAACCCTGCGCATCCGCCTGCATTTCCAGGCGGGGCGCCGCGAAGATCGCCTGCTGTTCGATTACCAGGCTGCCGTAGCGGAGCAGATGCACATCGGGGCCGCCGTGGAAAAGGGTGCGCGCCGCGCCAGCGAGCACCTGATGAAACGCTTCTACCGCACCCGGCAAGCGGTGGTGCTGCTTAATGCCGTGCTGTTGCAAAACCTGCGCGCCCGCCTGTTCCCGGAATCCGGGGCGGCGCAGCCGCTCAACGCGCGCTTCGTGACGCGCGACGCCCTGCTGGAAACGCGCGACGAGGATCTGTTCGAGCGCGAGCCTGCGGCAATTCTGGAATGCTTCCTGTTGCTGGAGCAACACCCGCGGCTGACCGGCTTTACCGCGCCCACCCTGCGGGCGCTATGGCGCGCCCACGGCAAAATGGGCGCGGCGTTTCGCGGCGATGCGCGCAACCGGGCGCTGTTCGCGGAGATTCTGCGGCAGCCCCAAGGCATCACGCACGCGCTGCGGCGCATGAACCAGATCGGCATTCTGGGGCGCTACCTGCCCGCCTTCGGGCGCATCGTCGGGCAGATGCAATACGACCTGTTCCACGTCTATACCGTAGACGAACACATCCTGATGGTGGTGCGCAACCTGCGCCGCTTCGGCGTCGCCGAACACGCGCACGAACATCCTTTGTGCAACAGGCTGATCCGCGATTTCGCGCGCCACGAGGTGCTGTATATCGCCGGCTTGTTCCACGACATCGCCAAGGGGCGCGGTGGCGACCATTCGCTGCTGGGCCGGGCGGATGCGGCCCGTTTCTGCAAACAGCACGGTCTGACGCGGGAGGATGCCGACCTTGTGGTATGGCTGGTGGAGCACCACCTCACCCTGTCTGCCACGGCACAAAAACAGGACCTCTCCGACCAGGATGTGATCGCCGCCTTTTCTGCAAAAGTTCTGAATGACCGCTACCTCGTGGCGCTGTACCTGCTCACCGTGGCGGACATTTGCGGCACCAGCCCGAAAGTCTGGAACGCATGGAAAGCCAAGCTGCTCGAAGACTTGTTCCGGGCCGCGCGCAGCTACATGATGGGCGGCAAAACCGCCGACCGGGTGGGCGACATCCGCGCGCGCGCGCAGGAAATTCTCAACCTGCACGCGGTTGGCCCGGAAGCCCACGAAATGCTGTGGGCGCAGCTCGACGCCGAATATTTCCTGCGCCACGTGCCGGATGAAATCGCCTGGCACACCCGTTTGCTGGCTTACCGCGCCAACGGTGCGGCGCCGGTCGTCAAAGTGCGCTTGAGCCGCATCGGAGACGGCCTGCAAGTGATGGTGTACTGCCCGGATCAGCCCAACTTATTCGCGCGCATCTGCGCGTTTTTTGCGCGGCTCCACTACAACATCGTGGAAGCCAAGGTACACACCACGCAGCACGGCTACGCGCTGGACAGCTTCATGGTGATGGGCGCGGGCGACAGCGAGATGGCCTACCGCGACGTGATGAACTTCATCGAATACGAGCTGGCGCAAAAACTGACCAGCCAGGAGGCCTTGCCCGCCCCGCAATCCGGCAGGATCAGCCGCCAGCTCAAGCATTTTCCCATCGCGCCGGAAGTGCGGGTCGAAAGCGACGAGAAAGGCCGCTTCATCATGTCGGTCGTGGCCGGTGACCGGCCCGGCCTGCTGGCGCGCATCGCCTACGTGCTGGCGCGCCACCACATCAACCTGCGCAGCGCCAAAATCAACACGCTGGGAGCGCGCGCCGAGGATACGTTCCACATAGACGGCGCTGCGCTTTCCCAGCCTAGCGCCGTCGCCTCGCTACGCGAAGACCTGCTGCGGCAAATCGTCTGACAGCGTGGTGCGGGCGACAGGCTTGCGCTTCTTCAGGGAGCCTCTATAAATTCAAAATACTAAACGAAACAAGGCGCGAAGAAAATTTTAGCGCGCCGCATATGTTTGATATGTAAGCGTTAAATTTTTCCGAGTAACGCAGTATCGCGACGTAGTTTGGATTTATAGAGGCTCCCTTCACTCTTGCCGTGTCCCCGCCCCTCCATCCACCGGAAAGGCTTGCAGGCTGGTAGCGAGCTTCAGCCCCTGCCAGGCGATTGCTCCTTCTTCCGGCGACCCGCTCCCGGCCTGATCGGCTGGTGCGGCGGCACCCACCGTGGCAGCAACGGCAGCCGGTTGTACTGCCGCCAGCACTCCTGCGTCACCTGCGCCCTGCCTGGAAAATCCCGGCGCAAAGAGCGACAGCAGTGCAAAACCGAACAGCAGCGACGCCAGCAAGGAGGCCTGATACAGCGTGTTGCGCCGCTCGGTTTTACGCAGTCTACACAACAGTTGCTCCGCATCGGCTTCCGCGCTGGCATGCAGAATCTCCTCCCGCAAATCCGCCGTTACGCGCTGGTGGAGCGCTTCGCGCTCGCGCAGCGCCGATGCAACTTCTTTTTGCATCCGCGTTTTTTCCTGCAAGGCCGCCGCCGCCTGCTGGTGCGCCAGTCTCTTTTCCTCTGCCGCCAGACTGGCGTTTCGCTCGGTTAGCTCAAGGTCGCGCATTGCCGCCGCCGTTTTTTCTTCGGCGGCGATGTGCGCTTCGATTTCCGCCTTGGCGCGCAGCTCCTGATCGAGGCGAGCCTGTTGCATCTCGCGCAAACGTGTTTCTGCAGCGCATTTTCCCTGCGCGCTGTCCAACTGCTGCAGCTCGATGCGCGCTTCGATTTCCGCCCTGGCGCGCAGTTCCTGATCGAGGCGAGCCTGTTGCATCTCGCACAAACGTGTTTCTGCAGCGCATTTTTCCTGCGCGCTGTCCAACTGCTGCAGCTCGATACGCGCGCGCGCTTCCGCCAGTTGCCCGGCCTGCTGCTCGGCATCGAGGCGCTGGCGCGCCAGCGCCGTGGCGCGCCCCTCGGCTTGCAGCTTCACCCGCTCGGCCTGCGCGGCCTGCGCCTCGGTATCGGCGCGCAACTTTGCCATGTTCATGGCGCGGATTGCGGCATCCTCTTTTTCTCTGGCAGAGGACAGGGACAGCTCTGCCAGCTTGAACCCCGCTTCTGCGGTTTCCCTCGCGCGAACTTCTGCGGCAATGCGCTCGTTATCCGCCTCGATCATCTTCATTTCGGCGGCCATGCGCGCCTCGACTTCCGCCAGCATGCGATATTCGGCTTCGGCTCGCACCTGCTCCACGCGCGCCGCTTCCTCGCTCGTTTCACTACGCGCTTGCGCTATGCGCGCGGCTTCTTCGCTTGCTGCGGTGCGCAGCAGGGCGGCAGCGGCGGCCCGCTGCTCGGCGGCGAGGCATTCGCGGGCAGCAGCGATGGCGGCGTTTTCCACGTCCAGCTTCTCGTCTTCCGCCTTGCGCGCGGCAGCGGCCAGTTCGGCGCGCTGTTGCGCGACCTGCGCCTGCTGGCGTTCGACCAGAATCCGATCTTGAATCTCCCTGGCCTCCAGCCGGTCGGCGGCCAGCCTGACCAGCTCGGCATCCGCCAACTCGCGCCCGAAGCGCGCTCTTTCGCTGGCGGCCTGCCTGGCTTTTGCGGCCATTTCCGCATGCCGGTTTGCTTCCACTTCCGCTTCCGCCTCTGCCTCCATCTGGGTTTCCATTCCTCTGGCTGCGCATATTTCCGCTTCGGCGCGCCGCCGGGCCTGCGCGATCATGTCCCGTTCCGCTTCCAGCTTGCATTGTGCGGCCTGCCTGGCCCGCGTTTCTGCATCCAGCCGCTCGCGCGCTTCCTGCTCAGCCTGCCGCAACAGAGCGTTGGCCTCTTTCCGCTCGCGCTCGGCCTGCTGCTCGATTTCTTTTCTGGCAACCAGCCATTCCCGCGCTTCCTGTTCTGCACGCTGGTTCTGTTCGGCGGCGTTCCTGCTCTGCGCTTCTTTTTCCGCACAAATTTTGCGGCAAGCCTCTGCCGCTTCGATAGCGCGGGTTTCCGCTGCCGCACATGCGTCCGCCCGATCTTTTGCCTGCCGCTCCGATGCGATGCGCTGCTGCACCAGATCGGCTGCGAGGCGATCCGCCTCGGCGCGCGCCAGCGCGACCCGCTCGGCTTCCAGCTCGATCACCGCCCGGGCTTCACTTTCCTCCATGGCGGCAGTTTCGGCGAGCAGCCTGGCCCGCATCGCCTCGGTGGCCGCCTGCTCGGCTCTGGCTTTAGCGCCAGCCTGCGCCAAAGCTGCCTTTTCGGCCCGGCTCTGCTCCTCCATCGCCTTGGCAATGGAGTCTTCGGCATGCGCCTTTTCCTGCGCCAGCGCAGCCGTTTCCTGCTCCAGCCTGGCACGGTTTTCCGCCGCAGCGCGCGCCTGCTGTTCGGCGGCCATGCGGCGCTCCAGCGCTTGCTGGGCTTCCTGTTCCGAATGCAACCTGTCGCGGGTTTCTTCGGCCAAGCGCGCTTCCTCTTGCAGCCTGGCCTGCGCCATCTCTGCCAGCTTACGCTCGACTTCCAGGCGCGACTGCGCTTCCTCTGTCAGCCGGATTTCAACGCGGTTTTTTTCTTCGATCTGCCCTGCCAGCTCGCTTTCGTAGCGCACTTTTGCCTGGGCGATCGCGCGCGCGTGCGCTTCCGCCCGCATCCGCGCCTGCAATGCAAGCTGCGCCTCGATTTCCGCTTCGATGCGGGCGTGCGCTTCCTGGATGGCAGCCGCTTCGGCGAGATCCTCCTCGGGCTGACCGGTAACCAGACGGATTCTGTTTTGATGTGCTGACATGACTTGCCCCATTCGCGTGTTGGTGCCGGACGGATTGGCACGACGCTACGATAGCAATTCGGCCCGTCAGACAAGCCGGGAATAGAAGCGGGAAACAGCGTCATTTAGCCGGGAAGCCGCCGACATGCCGCAGCAGGTTTATGGGGCAGAGCTCGCGGCCAGCTCGAAGCACACCGCCCCTTCGGCGTTTTCGCGCAACGCCAACCGGTAACCGAGTTGCTGCGACCAGCGCGCGGCCTGATAAAGACCGATGCCGAGGCCGTTTTCGGACGACACCACGGTCTGCAGCAACTGGTGCGCCAGCGGCTCCGGGATGGCGCTGCCGCCATCGCACACGCTAAAGGAGAACGGCTGCTCGCGCAGGGTGACGCGGATGGGGATACCCGGCTGGTGCAGGCGCTTATTGGCGGCGTTGTCTATCAGGTTGTCGGCCACGCAATCGAACAGCGGGGCCGGAATTTTCCGGTCGTCCGGCACGCCCGCGCATTCCCACGTGATCGCCTGATGCTGGTGGCGCTGGCGCAAACTCTCCCACCACGCCACGAGCGATTGCGAAGCCGCCCCGTCTTCCTGCTGCGGCGCCTTGAGCTTGGCCAAGATCAGCTCGATGCGCTGCGACAGCGCCGGCAACTGCCGCCACAGCAAAGGCAGGGCGTTCTGCTCGCGGCTCTGCGCGATAGCGGTCAGCGCCAGCAGGGATTGCAGCATGTTCTTGAGGTCGTGCGTCAGGCGCGCCCCGGTCTCGTANNAGTGCTGGCTGGATTTCCCCAGGCTGCCGGTATCCTTGTCCACCCGCCAGGTTACGCCGGACAGCCACGGCAGAGCAGCCAGATCCACCGTGGCCTGCGCCAGGAAAGCCGCCGGGCTTTGCTCGCGCTGGGCGGTTTCGGCCAACCGCCTGAGCCAGCTTTCAAACGGCGTGCCGACGTTCAGCACGTAGCGCGAAAACAGCGGCTGCAACCCGGTGAAACCGAACCGCGGGTTCCACAGCCAGGCGAGTACGAACAGCACCAGCGCCGTCAGAAACAGGGTGCGCAGCAGCGCTTCCAGATAGCCCGTGTGCGCCAGCGTCATGAAAGCCAGGCTGCCCAGCACCAGCAGCGTGAGCAGCATGAACAGCAGCAGGCTGTAAATGAAATCCACCGCGTGCGTCGCTTCCGCCTGCTCGCTTGCCACCGGCACGAACAGCACCCCGGCCAGAAAAAACAGCAGCATCCCGCTCACGATGCTGCGCGCGCCCCCGCCCATGCTGTCCAGATGCAGGATCGCATCGCCGAGATAGGCGCCCTGCGCCGCAAACAGGTAGGGCGCCACCCACAACAACAGCGCCGCCAGCAAATAGGCCATCACGGCCAGATACAAAATTCTCAACCAGCGCGCCTGGAAAGCGAAAACCCGTCCGCCCACCAGCGCGAACAGCCCGGCCAGCCAGAACGCCAGCATCCACCAGTTGAGCCATAGCACGATCATTGCGCTGGCACCCGCGATAAACGCCACGCCGCCGAAATTCAGCTCGCGCTCGCCGCGCCACAGCGGTTGCCACAGCAAAAAAAAGCCCAGATGGCTGAGCAGGATGGGGCGCGCCCAGATGTTATCCACCCCCAGCCAGAGCGCGAGATGCAGGGAAACCAGCATGGCAAGCAGCAGCCAGCGGTTGGAAAGCAGCAATTTTCTGGGCAATACTGTCAGCATGCCGTCATCTTTCTGTCTGAATTCCGTCAGTTAGCGAGCCGCGCTCTGGCGGGGCGCCGGGCGACCAGGCTGGATGCGGCTACTGGCGCAGGTTTCACGGGTATCCCCGCGCATGGCACGGTCGTTGCATAAAGGCGGTTGCAGCACAACAAACTTACTTCGGGAGAACGAAACCATGAAACGCAACCAATCCGGCTTTACTTTAATCGAAATCGCCATCGTGCTGGTGATTATCGGCCTCTTGCTCGGCGGCGTGCTGAAGGGCCAGGAGCTCATCAACAGCGCCAAGGTGAAAAACCTGGCGTCTGACTTCAAGAATGTTCCGCTATACATCTACGGGTACCAGGACAAATTCAAAGCCTTGCCGGGTGATGATACTTTGGTTGCGACCCACGCGAGCGGCGTTGCGGCTACAACCCCTGCTACCCTTCAGGGCAATGGCCTCATCAACGGCGAATGGAACAGCAATACTCAAACGCACGAATCCATCCTGTTTTGGCAACATGTTCGTCTGGCAGGCTTGGTGGCAGGCCAAACAGCCGCCCCCACTGCGGCTTTAGCAAGCGACCAGGATCCTTATCTTCCCCAAAACGCCGTCGGCGGTCGTGTCGGTGTCGAGAGCGGCAGCACGGTGCCTCCAATTGTCAACCTGAAGGGGGCATACATTGTGTGTTCGTCGCATATTCTGGGCAAGTTCGCCAAGCAGCTCGACACCACGATGGATGATGGCGTGCCGTCAACCGGCTCCATCATGGTCACGGCCGACACGACCGGGTCAACCACTGCCCGCGCTACAAGTGCCGCCGCCATAACGAATGCCGGCTCGGTTGAGGATGCCGTTCTCTACACCGTCTGCATGGGTGTTTGATCCAGCCCCGCACACCGGCAAGCCCGCTTTGGCGGACTTGCCGTCGGCGGCCAAAGCACACGACAACAACGCAGCGAGGCGCTCATGAAATCCACCACTCTGACTCTCCGGCTTCCCGTGGAAATAAGGGACAGGCTGGACCGCCTGGCAGAAACCAGGCGGCGCACGCGATCCGCCCTGGCATGCGAGGCGATCAGCCGCTACCTCGACCTCTATCCCGAAGCAAGCCGTGCCACAGAAACTTGCTCCATCGGCTTACAGACAGGCAGCGAATGCTTCACAGAAAGCGCCACACCTGTTGACCCTGATCGTCCATCAGCCAAGAGCCCCCTCCCCCTTGCCGGGTGAGGGCCGGGGAGGGGGTAGAAAGGCTGCCGCCCCACTGCCATGCCCCTCCCTGACGGGCATGGCAAACGCCACCCCTGATTATGAAACTTGTCCTGCCCGTTTCCCCCATCCGCACGCGGCCGTTGCCGCTGCATCAACGCCGCGCGCAACCTGTTTTGCTGTACAGATTGCCCGCCTTTGGTACCGGCGGCGCACCCCCCCACAGGGTGCGACCTCTTCGAGGCAACCACGGCTTCCCCTTTGCGGGGATAAGGAGGAAAGTACCGGTTTGGCTCCAAGCGTAACAGCGCGTGTTAATGCCGCACCACCCGCATGAAATTGCCAACCAATATAAAACTGATTCTGGGCATCGAAAGCTCGTGCGATGAAACCGGCGTCGCCCTGTATCACACCGGGCGCGGCTTGCTGGCGCACGCGCTGCACACGCAGGCAGCCATGCACGGCGAGTATGGCGGGGTTGTGCCCGAACTGGCTTCGCGCGACCACATTCGCCGCGTGCTGCCGCTGATCCGTGCGGTAGCGCAAAAAGCCGGTTGCGCGTTGCAGGAGGTTGACGCTATCGCCTACACGCAAGGGCCCGGCTTATCCGGGGCGCTGCTGGTGGGCTCCAGCGTCGCCTGTGCGCTGGCATATGCGCTCGGCATCCCCGCCGTTCCCATCCACCACCTGGAAGGCCATTTGCTGTCGCCGCTGCTCGTCGAGCCTGCACCGGCATTTCCTTTTGTCGCACTGCTGGTTTCGGGCGGGCATACCCAGTTGATGCGCGTGGATGGGGTAGGCCGGTATACCCTGCTGGGAGAAACAGTAGACGATGCCGCCGGCGAAGCTTTCGACAAGAGCGCCAAGCTGCTCGGGCTGGGCTATCCCGGTGGGCCGGAGCTGGCAAAGCTGGCCGCACGGGGTCGCCCTGGAATGTACCGCCTGCCGCGCCCCATGCTGCATAGCGGCAATCTGGATTTCAGCTTCAGCGGGTTGAAGACCGCCGTACTCGCTCTGGTGCAGCAGCGCATACCGGAGAAACGCGGCGTGTTGTCCGAGCAGGATCAAGCCGATATTGCCCGCGCAACCCAGGACGCCATCGTGGACGTGTTGGCCGGCAAGGCGCTTGCCGCGCTCAAACAGGCAGGACTGCGGCAACTCGTCGTCGCGGGTGGCGTAGGCGCCAACCGGCAATTGCGCGCCCGCCTCGATGCGGAAGCGGGTGCGCACAATTTTCGCGTGTTTTATCCCGATCTGGAATTCTGCACTGACAATGGCGCGATGATCGCCTTTGCGGGTGCGCTACGCTTGCAGCAGCAAGAGCCGGAATGCGACTACCGCTTCGATGTCAGGCCGAGATGGGATTTGCAGGAAACCGGCTACGGCTCCGTAGTGCCCGCAGAAGATTGAGCGCCCACTTTACTTTCCGCCGATCCGGCCTTCCCTGCCAGACAGCAGATTCACTATATTGCTCTTATGGCGCCAGATCAGCAGGAGCGACATTGCCAGAGTGGCTGCGACCTGTTCGTGCGGCATGGACAGCAGCATGGCGTAGGCTGGTGCGCCAGCAGCGGCCAGCAGCGCCGCCAGAGAAGACATTCTGGACAGCAGCGCCACCAGCAGCCAGGTCGCCAGCGCTGCCACCCCGAGCCACACATTCAGCGCCAGCAGCACGCCCAGGGAAGTCGCCACGCCCTTGCCGCCCTTGAAGCGCAGGAATACCGGAAACAGATGACCGAGAAACACCGCCAGCGCGACCAGCGCAACCAGCATCTGGTCGCCGGGCAGAAAACGCTGTGCCAGCCATACCGCCAGCCAACCCTTGGCCGAATCACCCAGCAGCGTCAGCGCCGCCGCCGCTTTTTTGCCGCTACGCAGCACATTGGTCGCGCCCGGGTTGTGCGAACCGTAAGTGCGCGGATCGGCCAGGCCGAACACCCTGCTTGCCATCACCGCGAAGGAAACCGAACCCAACAGGTAGGCGCACGCCACAAAAATCGGAGTTGTCATCGGCGGAATATCTTAAAATGTACTCGGTGGATTCTACTTGAGAGCGCTGCCAGAAACCAAGACATGTTATCTCCAGGAAAATAGTAAACCGACCGAACGACTCGCTGGCGCCGCCTTTCATGGACATCATTTTTTTGCGCGAATTCAGGCTTGAAGCTTCCATCGGCGTGTACGAATGGGAAAAGCGCGTGCCGCAAACCCTGCTGATTGACCTGGAGATAGCGCTGCCCCATAGCCGCTCATGCACCAGTGACAACATCGTGGACGCGCTCGACTATGCCGACATTGTGCGCGAGATAAGGAGCGCGCTCGCCAGCCGCCATTTCAACCTGCTTGAAGCGCTGGCCGAAACCATCGCGCAGTTGTTACTCGACGATTTCAAGTCGCCGCAGGTCAAGGTCAGCGTCGCCAAACTCAATGCGATTCGCGGAAGCGGGATGGTGGGGGTGAGCATTGAGAGGAAACAATTGAAGGGCGCTTCTGACAATTCCAATTTGTCATCCTCGTGAAGGCGGGGGCAAGCTGGAAAACCTGGCCAGTGGGCGATGCCAGTGCAAGCGCCTGCGCTTGCCGTAGCTGCCAGATCATTTTTGCGGAAACGATTGCTCGTAGCACGGCCCCTTAATACTTCCTGACCGTTCATCGGTCGTATCATCCTTAAAACCGCAGGTCAGGGCGGACAGCGCCTCCCGCTCATGTTCTCTGCAAGTCCTTAATCAGTTCGCGGGTGTGCAGCACTTTACCGCCAAGGTGGTGGCGCAGCAAAGCGCGCATCAACAGCTTGCTTTGCTGCGCGCTGAGCGGGTCGCGGTAGTCGTCGGCAGCCATATCCAGCAACGTTTTCCCTCGCACGGCCAAGCCGCCAGGTTCGGCATCGGCAAACGGTACGGCGCCGCGCTCGATCACATAGCGGTACTGTGCGGCGAACTCTATCGGCCTATCGCCACCCGCTTCGTGTTCCAGCAGTAGCGCATAACCGAGCTGTTGCAGCATATTTTTTTCAAAGCAGCGCAGGATGGCGGCCTGATCCTCTTCGCCCGACAGGCGTTGCAGGGTTAGCCGGTAGTAATCGAACAACCGCTCGTGCGGATCGTCGCGCACCGTCAGGTTGAGCAGCAGCTCATTCAGGTACAGGCCGCACAGCAGCGCCGTTCCCTGCAACTGCGGCTGCCCGCCCTGCCACTCGGCGCGTTGCAGGGTGCGCAACTCGTGCTTGCCGGACCAGCTTAGCGCCAGCGGCTGAAAGGCCATCAGCAGGCCGCGCAACGCTGAACCTGGCCGCCGCGCGCCGCGCGCCACCAGTGCCACGCGCCCGTGCTCACGGCTGAACGCCTCCAGCACCAGGCTGGTTTCGCGATACGGGTAGCTGTGCAGCACGAAGGCGTGCGCATCCTGGATGCGCTGTTTGCTTCCCGTGCTCATTGCCGAATGCCAGCCGATCTATCCCTGTTGTTGGCGCGACCCGCAAAGGGCCGACCCCCGTCAATCCGCCTGCTTGCGCAGGAAAGACGGGATATCCAGCGTCTCCATGCCGGATTGCCGCATCGCTTCGACCTGCTCGTGGCGGCGACCGCCGATGCGCATTACGGCAGGCCTATCCAGTTCGCCGTAATTGACCGGCGATGCCGGTACCGGCACATCGTGCGTGCCGGTTCTCTGCTCGTAAACCAGTTCGGGCTTGGGCTGTTTGCGCCCAACCGGCGAACCCAGGCCCGTCGCCACGATGGTCACGCGCAGCTCGTCGCCCATGCCCTCGTCGAACACCGAGCCGACGATCACGGTGGCGTCCTCGATGGCGAACTGGACGCTGTTGGTGATTTCCCGGTACTCCCTCATCGTCAGGCTACTGTTGGAGCTGATGTTCACCAGCACGCCGCGCGCGCCGGAAAGGTTCACATCCTCCAGCAAGGGGCTGGACATGGCTTTTTCCGCCGCGACTTTGGCGCGCTCCTGCCCCGACGCGGTGGCCGAGCCCATCATCGCCATGCCGTTTTCCGACATCACGGTGCGCACGTCGGCAAAATCCACGTTCACCAGCCCGGGCACGTTGATCACCTCGGCGATGCCGGCCACCGCGCCATGCAGCACACCATTGGAAGAGCGGAATGCTTCCAGCAGGGTAGTGTCCTCGCCCAGCACGGTCATCAGCTTTTCGTTCGGCACGATGATGAGCGAATCCACGTATTCGGACAGCGCCTCGATGCCCGCCTGCGCCAGGCGCATGCGCTTGCCTTCGTGGGCGAACGGCTTGGTCACCACGGCCACGGTGAGGATGTCCATCTCCCTCGCCACCTGGGCCACGATGGGTGCCGCGCCGGTGCCGGTGCCGCCGCCCATGCCGGCGGTGATGAACACCATGTTGGCTCCCCTGACCAGTTCGGCGATGCGCCCCCGGTCTTCTTCGGCGGCGGCGCGCCCGACTTCCGGAATCGCGCCCGCACCCAACCCCCTGGTGATCGCGGCCCCGATCTGCAACTGGGTGCGCGCCTTGTTGCGCTTGAGCGCTTGGGCGTCGGTGTTGATGGCGATGAATTCCACCCCCTGCACCCCCTCCGCGATCATGTGGTCCACCGCGTTGCCGCCGCAGCCACCCACGCCGATCACCTTGATGACCGCATCCTGAATTTGCTCGTCCATGATTTCAAACATTATGAGTCCCCTCCTTCACGATAATTAAATTGCCAACCCCACCCCGAAACACCCGAACTTCAAAAATTGCTCTGGAACCACCCCTTCATCCGCCCCAACACATCGCCAAAAGAATTCGAATCCATGCGCGCCACCTGGTGGCGCTGGTATCGCTCCAACCCGTAAAGCAGCAAACCGACCCCGGTGGAGAAGCGCGGCGCTTTCACCACGTCAGACAACCCGCCCACGTAATGCGGCATGCCCAAACGCACCGGCAAATGGAACACCTCCTCGCCCAGTTCCACCATGCCCTGCATGGCGCTGCTCCCTCCGGTAATCACGATGCCGGAGGACAGCAAATCCTCGAAGCCGCTGCGGCGCAACTCGGTTTGCACCAGCGAATACAGCTCTTCCACGCGCGGCTCGATGACTTCCGCCAGCGTTTGCCGCGACAACATGCGCGCCCCGCGCTCCCCCACGCTCGGCACCTCGATCGGCCCGTCGCCAGACAACTGGCGCAAGGCGCAGCCATATTTGATCTTGATGTCCTCCGCATCCTTGAGCGGGGTGCGCAGCGCCATCGCGATATCGTTGGTGATCTGGTCGCCCGCGATGGGAATCACAGCGGTGTGGCGGATCGCTCCGCCGGTAAACACGGCCACATCGGTGGTGCCCCCGCCGATGTCTACGAGGCATACACCCAACTCTTTTTCGTCCTCGGTCAGCACCGCTCTGGCCGATGCCAGCGGCTGCAGGATCATCTCGCTCACTTCCAGCCCGCAGCGGTGCAGGCACTTCATGATGTTCTGCGCCGCCGCTACCGCGCCGGAGACGATATGCACCTCGACCTCGAGGCGCTTGCCGCTCATGCCCAGCGGCTTTTTGATCCCCCCCTGACCGTCTATGCTGAACTCCTGCTCCAGAACATGCAGCAATTGCTGGTCGCCAGGCAGGCTGACCGAACTGGCGGTTTCCAGCACCCGGTCTATGTCGGCCTGCGCCACCTCATCGTCCTTGATCTTGACCATGCCGTTGGCGTTGGAGCTCTTGATGTGGCTGCCCGCGATCCCGGTATAAACTTCGCGTATCTTGCAGTCGGCCATCAGCTCGGCGTCCCCCAGCGCGCGCTGGATCGCCGACACGGTCGCATCAATGTTGACCACCATGCCCTTCTTCATGCCGGACGACTCGTGCATCCCCACGCCGATCACCTCCAGCGTGCCTTCCTGCTTGATCTCTCCGACAATGGCGACGATCTTGGAAGTCCCGATATCCAGGCCAACAATCAAGTTCTTGGATTCCCTGTTTTTGCTCATCACATTTCGCCTTTCACTGTTGCCGCGCCGCCAGCAAGGGAAACGGCAAAGCCGTTGCGGTAACGCAAATCAACATATTTCACAGCCTGCTTTTGCCCGCTTGCCCGCATATCCTTTTCCTCGCCAGCAGCCGGGTCGCCATTAGCTTGCAGCAGGGTTGCCAGGCTGTATGAATACACCGCCACGAAGCGCCCCAGGCGCTGCCGGGGCTGCTCGCTTCCCAGTTCCAGCACCATGCCGTTGTCGAGCCGCAACTGCCAGGCATGGCGCGGCGACAGACTGATCCGCACAATTTCCCGCTTGAGCGGCGCAAGCTGCTCGCCGAGCGCGCGGTACATCTGCGCCATTTCGCCGGCAGTATCGTCCGGCCCGAAAAATTTCGGCAACGCGCGCTCCACCTGCCAGGCGCGGTTTGCTTCTGACAGCACTACGGCAAACACTTCCCCATGCGTGTTAACCAGCCCGGAATCGTTCCACTGCGCCAGCGCCTCGTGCTCTTCCAGGCTCACTTCGAGCCGCCAAGGAAACTGGCGCCGCACGCTCACCTTGCGCACCCAGGGGAGCTTCTCGAACGATAGTCTGGCCCGGTCAAGATTCACGGTAAAAAAATTTCCCCTCACAGCTTCTCTGGCCGCAGCTTCGATCTGCGCGGGATCAGCGCGCAGCGGCGCGGCGCTCAATTGCAGCACGCGCAGCGGAAATACCGGCAGATGCAGCGTGTAGTACAGCCCCCCCGCCAGCGCCAGCAGCAGGCTGAACCCCAGCAGCGCGGCAGAAAGCCGGTTCAACGATTGCGGTTCATCCCACATGCTCAATGGTTCCCCAGCTCCAGCACCCGCAGCACCAGTTGCTCGAAGCTGATTCCGGCCTGGCGCGCAGCCATCGGCACCAGGCTATGGTCGGTCATGCCGGGCGCGGTGTTGGCTTCCAGCAAATAGGGCTTGCCCGCCCCATCCACCAGAAAATCCACCCTGCCCCACCCTGCGCCGCCCAGCAACTCGAATCCCTGCTGCGCCAGCCGTTTCATCTCCGCTTCCCGCGCCGGATCCAGCCCGCACGGGCACAGGTAGCGCGTGTCGTCGCGCAGATATTTCGCCTCGTAGTCATAAAACTCGCTGGCCGGCTCGATCTTGATGACCGGCAACTGCTGCTCGCCGAGAATGGCGACGGTGTATTCGCCGCCGCCGATGAATTGCTCCGCCAGCACCAGTTTGTCGTGGCGGGCCGCCTGCTCGTAGGCCGCGCGCAATTCATCCTCACGCTTTACCTTGCTGACACCCACGCTGGAGCCTTCGTTCGCCGGCTTGACGAACAGCGGCAACCCGATGCGGCGCGCCACCCCATTCCAGTCACTGTCTTCGGCAAGCATCTCGTAAGCAGGCGTCGGCAACCCGGTCGCCTGCCACACCAGCTTGGTGCGCCACTTGTCCATCGCCAGCGCGCTGGCCAGCACCCCGCTGCCGGTGTAGGGGATACCCATCAGCTCCAGTGCGCCCTGCACTGTGCCGTCCTCGCCGAAGCGCCCGTGCAGCGCGATGAAGGCGCGTTGGTAGCCCTCGTCCCGCAACGCCTGCAACTCCTGTGCTGCGGGGTCGAAGGGGTGCGCGTCCACGCCGCTCCTGCGCAGCGCTGCCAGCACCGCCGCACCGCTTTTCAGCGATACCTCGCGCTCGGCGGAACGCCCGCCCAGCAGCACCGCAACTTTGCCGAAACGGGAAGAGAGAAGGGAGAAGGGAGAAGGGTCGCTCTTATCCATGGTTCGTGGATTCCCCAACGATTTTCACTTCCGGGCGGAGCTCGATGCCGGTCTGTTGCCGCACCAATGCCCGCACTTCACCAATCAAGTTTTCGATGTCCGCCGCCGTCGCGTTGCCGGTGTTCACGATGAAATTGGCGTGTTTCTCCGACACGCGCGCCCCGCCGATCTGGCGGCCTTTCAAGCCGCAGCACTCGATCAGGCGCGCGGCATAATCGCCCGGCGGATTGCGGAACACCGAGCCGGCATTCGGCAGGCTCAACGGCTGGCTGGCGATGCGTTTTTCAAGCAGCCCCTTGATCTTCTCGCGCGCTATCGCGCCGTCGCCTTGCTCGAACTTCAGCCATGCGCCCACGAAGAATTCTTCCGGGTGAAAGGTGAAAGGTGAAAGGTGAAACAAATCTTGCTGTTCGCGTTTCACGTTTCCCGTTTCACGTTTCACCACGCGCCGGTAGCCGATCTCATAATCCGCCGCCGTGCGTTCTTGCAGCGCGCCGCCTCGATCCATCACTTGCACTCGCACCGCCTTCTGCCAGGTTTCGCTGCCGTAGCAGCCCGCGTTCATCGCCAGCATGCCGCCCACCGTACCGGGAATCCCGGCGAAAAATTCCGCGCCCGCAAGATGGTGCAAGGCGGCAAAACGCGCCAGCTTCGCGCCGGACACACCGGCCTGCGCATAGATCAATCCGCCCGCTTCCGCGCGCAATTCGCCCAGCCCGCCATGGAGCAGCAACACCGTGCCGCGCAGCCCCCCGTCACGCACCAGCAGGTTGCTGCCCAGGCCAACCGCGAGCAGCGGCTCGCCGGCGGGCAAGCCGCGCAGGAACGCAGCAAGGTCGGCCAGATCGGCGGGGCGGTACATGCGCTCCGCCCGTCCGCCCGCGCGCCAGGTGGTATGGCGGCGCATGTCCACATCGCGGAGCAGCGATCCCCGCAAACCTGCAACGGCGAACTGTTCCGGCTCCGCCATGTTCATGCATCCCCCCGAGCCAGGCGCTTGACCGCAGCCGGCACGCTGCCAATTGATCCCGCGCCCATCGTCAGCACCACATCACCGGGCTGCGCCATATTCAAAATCGCCTGCGGCATGTCCTGTATCCGCTCCACGAATACCGCTTCGCTCTGCCCGGCCACGCGCACCGCATGCATCAACGTGCGACCGTCTGCCGCCGCGACAGGCAATTCGCCGGCCGCATAGACTTCAGCCAGCAGCAGGGCGTCCACCCCGGCCAACACCTTGACGAAATCCTCGAACAGGTCGCGCGTGCGGGTGTAGCGGTGCGGCTGGAACGCCAGCACCAGCCGCCGCCCCGGAAACGCGCCGCGCGCAGCGGCAAGCGTCGCCACCATTTCTGCCGGATGGTGGCCATAGTCGTCCAGCAAAGTAAATGTCTCTCTTCCGCTTGCGGAAGAGACGTTCGCCCCCTCTCCCTGGACGGGAGAGGGTTGGGGAGAGGGTGGAATCGTTGCGTGACTCCATACCGGAATCTCGCCATAACGCTGAAACCTCCTTCCCACCCCCTGAAATTCCGCCAATGCGGCGACGATGGCGTCTTCCGCTACCCCCACTTCCAGCCCCACGGCGATGGCGGCCAGCGCGTTCAGCACGTTGTGGTCGCCCGCAAGATTCAGCGTGACCTCCAGATCCACAGGCACGCTGTTGTGGCGGCACAGCGCGGTGAAGCGCATCTGTCCGGCCTCGTGTCGCACGTTGACCGCGCGGATCTGCGCGTCTTCTGCAAAACCATATGTCGTCACTGGCTTGCTGAGGCGCGGCAGCAGCTCGCGCACGTTGGCATCATCCACGCACAGCATGGCGCGGCCATAGAACGGCAACTGATCGAGAAAATCCACAAACGCCTGCTTGAGCCGCGCAAAATCGTGGCCGTAGGTTTCCATGTGGTCCGCGTCTATGTTGGTGACCACCGCCAGGATGGGTGTCAGATGCAAAAAAGAGGCATCGGATTCATCCGCCTCGACTACGATATATTCGCCCGCTCCGAGCTTGGCGTTGGTGCCGCTGCTGTTGAGCCGACCGCCGATGACGTAGGTCGGATCGAAGCCGCCCTTGGCCAGCACGCTGGCAACCAGGCTGGTGGTCGTCGTCTTGCCGTGAGTTCCGGCTACCGCGATCCCCTGGCGCAGCCGCATCAGTTCGGCCAGCATCATGGCGCGCGGCACCACCGGTATGTTGCGCTCGCGCGCTGCCAGCACTTCCGGGTTGTCCTGTCCGACCGCGCTGGACACCACCACGGCATCCGCCCCGGCGAGATGGCTCCGGTCGTGCCCCAGATATACCGTCGCGCCGAGATTCCTGATCCGCATCGCTACCGTGCTGTCGGCCAGATCGGAGCCACTCACCTGATAACCCAGGTTGAGCAGCACCTCGGCGATGCCGTTCATGCCCGAGCCGCCGATGCCGACAAAATGTATATGTTTGACTTTATGCTTCATGCCGCCACCAGTTCCGCGCAAATATCGGCCACCCGCTGTGCCGCCGCCGGCTGCGCCACCGCGCGCGCGGCCTGCGCCATCTCCAGCGCACGTTCCCTGCTCATGCCCCGCAACAGTTCGGCCAGTTTCTGCGGGGCCATTTCATTCTGCGGCAATAAAATCGCCGCCCCACGCTCGCTCAAAAAGCGGGCGTTGCCGCTCTGGTGGTCGTCCACCGCAAAGGGGAACGGCACCAGGATGCTCGCCACACCCGCAGCGGCCAGTTCGGCGACGGTGAGCGCCCCGGCGCGGCAGATCACCACGTCGGCCCAGCCGTAGTAATGCGCCATATCCTCAAGGAACGGTTTGATTTCCGCACTCACGTTCGCCTGCTTATATGCATCCCGCACCGCCTCGAAGTGTTGCTTGCCGCTCTGGTGAACCACGTTGAACATATCCTCGCGCAGCAATGCCAACGCCCGGGGCACGCATTCATTGATCGCCTTTGCGCCCAGGCTGCCGCCCAGCACCAGCACGTTCAGCGCGCCGCTGCGCGCGGCATAGCGCACCTGCGGCGGCGCCAGTGCCGCGATGCTTTCGCGCACCGGATTGCCGCACCACTCCGCCTTCGGCAACACGCCCGGAAAGCCGCTCAACACCCGCGCAGCCAGCCGCGCCAGCACCCTGTTGCTCAATCCGGCGATGGAATTCTGCTCGTGGATCAGCAGCGGGCGGCGCAATAGCGCGGCCATGACTCCTCCGGGGAAGGTGATGTAGCCGCCCATGCCCAGCACCACGTCAGGGCGGTGGCGCAACAGCGCGACCGCGCTCTGCCCCAGCGCTACCAGCAGGTTCATCGGCAGCATTAACTTGCGCAGCAGCCCCTTGCCGCGCAGCCCGGAAAATCGCACCCATGCCATCTCGTAACCGCCTCTGGGCGCCAGTTCGGCTTCCATGCTGCCAGGCGCGCCCATCCAGGTGACATGCCAATCCCGCGCGCGCAGCACATCGGCCACCGCCAGTGCGGGGAAGATATGGCCTCCCGTCCCTCCGGCCATAATGAGTATTCTGCGCGTCATATCGGCTGCCCCCGCATCATGCGGCGGCTCTCGTAATCAATGCGCAGCAGTATCGCCACCGCGATACAGTTCGCCACCACGCCGCTGCCGCCGAAGCTGAGGAAGGGCAGCGTCAGGCCCTTGGTGGGGAGCACCCCCATATTCACGCCGATGTTGATCATGGCCTGCACTCCCAGCCACACCGCGATACCCTGCGCAACCAGCGCCGCAAACATCCGATCCAGAAAGGCCGCCTGACGACCGATGGCAAATGCGCGCACCAGCAACAAGGCAAACAGGATAATGACGGCGCACACGCCCGCGAAACCCGTCTCCTCGGCGATGACCGCAAGCAGAAAATCGGTGTGCGCTTCCGGCAGATAAAACAGCTTCTCCACGCTTGCGCCGAGCCCGACACCGAACCACTCGCCGCGACCGAACGCGATCAGCGCGTGGCTCAACTGGTAACCCTTGCCGAACGGGTCAGACCACGGATCCAGGAAGCCGGTTACGCGCTGAAGGCGGTAGGGCGAGATGACGACCAGCGCAGCAAACGCTACCGGCAGGGCCAGCATCAACGCGCCAAACACTTTGATATTGAAGCCGCCCAGCCAAAGAATGCACAGCGCGATGGCGCAGATCACCACCAGCGCCCCCATGTCTGGCTCCTGCAACAGCAACCATCCCACTAAAGCCATCACCGCAAACATCGGTAGAAACGCCTTGCGGAATGTGTGTTTGACCACCCCTTTGCGCACCGTGTAATCGGCTGCATACAGCACGGCAAACAGCTTCATCAGCTCGGACGGTTGCAGGTTGACAACAAACAGCGATAGCCAGCGGCGGCTGCCGTTCACCATGCGACCCACGCCGGGAACCAGCACCAGCACCAGCAGGGCCACCCCCAGCAGAAACAGGTACGGCGCCAGCTTCTGCCAGGTTTCAACCTTCACCTGGAACGCCGCGATTCCCAACACGATTCCGACCAGAATATACAAGCCGTGCCGCACCAGATAGTATCCGGGCCGAAAGCCGGTGAACTTGCTGCCCTCGGCGGTGGCGATGGAAGCGGAATACACCATCACCAGCCCGATCGCCAGCAACGCGAGCACGGCCCAAACCAGCATCTCGTCATATTCCGCCAACATCCGGCGCGGGGCGTTCAGGCTCGCGGCACGCATGTCTCTCCCTCCCGCAACGCATGTACCGCCGCAACAAAGACTTCGGCGCGGTGCGCGTAATTGCGAAACATGTCAAAGCTGGCGCAGGCGGGCGACAGCAGCACCGCATCCCCCGGACGCGCCAGTGCGGCGCTGCGCCGCACGGCATTCGCCATGTCCCGCGCATACTCCACGATGGCCCCGCAGTCTTTCAGGGCGCCCGCGATTCTGTCCGCATCGCGCCCGATCAGCACGACGGCGCGCGCGTGCCTGGCCACGGCGGGATGAAGCGGCGAAAAATCCTGCCCTTTGCCCTCCCCGCCAGCAATCAGCACGACGGGCCGCCCCAGGCCTTCCAGCGCGGCCACGGTCGCCCCCACGTTGGTGCCTTTGGAATCGTCGTAATAAGCTACCCCGCCTATTTCCGCCACCGGTTCCACGCGGTGCGGCAGCCCCACGAAATCGCGCAGTGCGCCCAGCAGCGGTGACAGCGGCAGATCAATGGCGCGGCACAGCGCCAGCGCGGCGAGCGCGTTCGCCACGTTGTGCAGGCCGGCCACCCGCAATTCCTTCGCGTTCAGCAAGCGGCGGCTACCCTGCATCAGCCAGATGTTGTCGCTATCGCGCGTGATGCCCCAATCGTTTTCTGCGGGCGGCGCATTCAGGCCAAACGTAGCTTGCGCGCGCCCGGGCAACGCCATGCTCAAGCTGCGCGCATCGTCTCGATTGAGCACCTGCACACCGTTCCCCCGGAAAATGCGCGCCTTGGCGGCGGCATATTCGGCCATGCCGGGATAGCGATCCAGATGGTCTTCGCTGATGTTCAGCACCGCCGCCGCAGCGGCGTTCAGCGTCGCCGTGCTTTCCAGTTGGAAACTGGAAAGCTCCAGCACCCACACATCCGGCTGCCGTCCACCGCGCTCCAGCACCACATCCAGCACGGCAGGCGAAATGTTGCCAGCCACCGCCGCATCCAATCCCGCCCTGCGGCACATCGCGCCGACCATGCTGGTCACCGTGGTCTTGCCGTTAGCGCCGGTGATGGCGATGACTTTAGCCGGTAGCTGCTGCGCGAACAGCTCTATGTCGCCGACCACGGGAATACCGCAAACGGATGCCTGCACCACCAGCGGCTCGGAAAGTGACACACCGGGGCTGATGGCAACCAGGTCAACGCCTGCCAGCAGCTCGGCGCGAAATGCGCCGCAGCGCGCCTCGATCTGCGGAAACCGCTCGCGCAACACGGCCAGCGCGGGCGGCTGCTCGCGGCTGTCGGCGGCCAGCACGCGCGCGCCCTGCGCGCTCAACCAGCGCGCAAGCGACAGCCCGGTCTCACCGAGACCCAGCACCAGCACTGATTTGTCGCGTAAATCCATCCTGTTTCCCGTGTTAGCTAGTACCATGTAACACATATTTTTTCGTAGGTTGGGTTAGCGGCTTCATTGCGTAACCCAAC
>CXWL01104398.1_pt1 | contig 29450 bp, 27 predicted proteins | sample 590931 | NCBI WGS metagenome assembly CXWL01 (sample SAMEA3498368, study PRJEB10139) | groundwater metagenome | biome: water well; material: biofilm material | place: Germany | collected 2015-04-27 | reverse complement strand
CTTGCGCGGATCGGCACTGAACAGGCCCTTCTGGTCGGTCAGGATCACCAGTGCGTCGGCTTCGATGAGGTTCGCCACCAGTGCGCCGAGCGTATCGTTGTCGCCGAACTTGATCTCGTCGGTGACGACGGTATCGTTTTCATTGATGATCGGGACCACGCCAAAGCGCAGCAAGGTCGTCAGGGTCGAGCGCGCGTTGAGGTAGCGTTCGCGGTCGGCCAGATCGGCATGCGTGAGTAGTACCTGCGCGGTGCCGAGACCGTGCGCGCGGAAGCTGGTTTCGTAGATTTGTGCGAGACCCATCTGGCCGACGGCAGCGCAGGCCTGCAGTTCATGGATGTCGGTGGGGCGTTTCTCGAAGCGGAGGCGCAGCATGCCTTCGGCGATCGCGCCGGAACTGACCAGCACGACTTCCTTGCCGAGATTACGGAGTGCGGAGATTTGCGCGGCCCAGCGCGCGATGGCGGCGTGATCGAGTCCACGGCCATCGTTGGTGACCAGCGAGGAGCCGACCTTGATGATGATGCGGTTAGCTTTTTGTATGACTGAGTTCATCGGCGCGCGTTCCAACAGGTCGCGGGCGCAGCGCCAGCAGCCCGAGGCCGCCGAACAGCTCCATCCCGCATATGACTAACAAAAATCCCTGGGGCAGCCCGATTGCGAACGCCGCGATAAAGCGGCCCGCCGGCTGCGCCAGGAGGAATAATGCTGTGATATCGCCGAGGAGTGGCTGGTCGCCGTGCCTTGCCGCCAGCAGCGCCAAACCCGCGGTAGCGAGCCTGACGCCGACATAAATAGCGAAAAACTGGCTGTAGCCGTTTACGCCAACGAGTAGCATTCCCATGCTGGTCGCCACACGGTCAGGATCGAGCAGGGCCGCTAGTGCGGCCAGCGAGCTGGCGATGGCGATGAGCTTGAGCAGCGAATACCGCAGCCGCGCCCGTTGCATGGGTACTGCCAATTTTAATCCAGGATCTTGAAACGTGGATCGTCCGGATCGATCGATGCGATACCGCGCGCTTCTTCGGTCATCTGCGTTTCTTCCGCACGGTGCTCGCTGTTGCGCTTTTCTTCGAGGTGCATGTAGATGGCGTTAACCAGCTCCTGGCAGCCGTCGCGGTTCAGCGCCGAGATCTCGAAGACAGGGCCCTTCCAGGCCATGCGCTTGACGAAGTCCTTGACCACCTTCTTGCGGTCCGCTTCCGGCACCACGTCGAGCTTGTTGAGCACCAGCCAGCGCGGCTTGGCGACCAGCGATTCGTCGTACTTCTCGAGTTCCTTGACCAGCGCCTTGGCTTCCTTGACCGGGTCGACGTTGGTTTCGAACGGCGCCATGTCGACGATGTGCAGCAGCAGGCCGGTACGCTGCAGGTGGCGCAGGAACTGGTGGCCGAGGCCCGCGCCTTCCGACGCGCCTTCGATCAGGCCCGGGATGTCGGCGATGACGAAGCTCTTCTCGTGCGACACGCGCACCACGCCCAGGTTCGGGTGCAGCGTGGTGAACGGGTAGTCGGCGATCTTCGGCTTGGCGTTCGACACGGCCGTGATGAAGGTCGACTTGCCGGCGTTCGGCATGCCGAGCAGGCCCACGTCAGCCAGGACTTTCAGTTCCAGGTGCAGTTCGCGGCGCTCGCCTTCCTTGCCCTCGGTCTTCTGGCGCGGAGCGCGGTTGGTCGAGGACTTGAAGTGGATATTGCCCCAGCCGCCCTCGCCGCCTTTGGCGAGCAGTTCGGTCTGGCCATGTTCGGTCAGGTCGGCGATGATTTCGCCATTGATGCTATCGACGATCAAGGTACCAACCGGCATGCGCAGGAAGATGTCGTCCGCGCCCTTGCCATAGCAGTCCGAGCCGGCGCCGGCTTCGCCGTCGCGCGCTTTGTGCATTTTGGAGTAACGGAAGTCCACCAGCGTGTTGATGTTGCGGTCCGCAACGGCCCAGATGGAACCGCCCTTGCCACCGTCGCCACCGTCGGGACCGCCGAATGGGCGGAACTTCTCGCGGCAGAACGATGCGCAGCCGTTGCCGCCGTCGCCACCGATGACTTCGATTTTTGCTTCGTCGATAAACTTCATATTTTGTACCGCCATAAAACTAAAAAGGCTCTACCTTGGGCAGAGCCTTTCGATGGAAGGCTTGCGCCTTACAGATTTGCGCCGCGAACGGCGCGAGCGCGTATTACGCTGCTACCGCTTGCGCGGCAACCACGGTCACGAACTGCTTCGAGCCGAGGCCCTTCTTGACAAACTTGACGGTACCGTCGACCAGCGCGAACAGGGTGTGATCCTTGCCCGTACCGACGTTGGTGCCTGCGCGCACTGGGGTGCCGCGCTGGCGAATGATGATGCCGCCTGCGTTGATAGCCTGGCCGCCGTAAACCTTAACGCCAAGGCGTTTTGATTCTGAGTCACGGCCGTTGCGCGTTGTGCCGCCGCCTTTTTTGTGTGCCATTTAGATGCTCCTTGATAGCTGGATTAAACCGGGCAAACAGCAATTAGCCGTTGATCGATACGATTTGGATTTCGGTGTAGTTCTGACGATGGCCTTGGTGCTTCTGGTAGTGCTTACGACGACGCATCTTGAAAATCTTCACCTTATCGTGACGACCTTGTGCCACAACAGTAACCAGAACCGTTGCACCTTCGACCAATGGCGCACCAAACTTGATGGTGTCGCCCGCGCCTACTGCGAGTACTTGATCGATGGTGAGTTGGGAACCAATGTCTGCCGGTATCTGTTCTACTTTAAGTTTTTCGCCAGCGACAACTTTGTATTGTTTGCCACCGGTTTTTATGACCGCGTACATGATTTGAAACCTCATCAAATGTTAGAAAGTTTCCCTGGCCGGAAGCCGGGGAACCGCGAATTATACACGGGATGAGTTTTCGCGTCAAAAGGTGTGCACAAGCCGGACGGTTCGTGGTATGTCAACAACTTCCGTTGCTCGCCCTTGCACGGGCGCCAATGTTGCCACTGGGACGGCATCGCGTGCTTGTCGTATAATCCCCACACCTAACGTCCATCCAATGCAGGTCCGACTTGTCCGCCGCTACCCCACAACAAAACAACATCGCCCACTCAATCGCTCCAGACATGGAGGCGGTCAACAAGGTGATCCGTGAACGCCTGCATTCCGAAGTCACCCTGGTGAACCAGATTGCAGAGTACATCATCAGCGCCGGCGGCAAGCGCATCAGGCCGGTACTGGTCCTGCTCGTTGCCAACGCCTATGGCTACAAGGGCACTGCCCACCATGAGCTGGCGGCCGTCGTCGAGTTCATCCACACCGCGACCTTGCTGCATGACGACGTCGTCGACGAGTCGTCGATGCGGCGCGGGCGCCAGACGGCCAACGCGCTGTTCGGCAATGCGGCATCGGTACTGGTGGGCGACTTCCTGTATTCGCGCTCGTTCCAGATGATGGTCGGCCTGGATAATATGCGGGTCATGCAGATCTTGTCGGACGCGACGAACGTGATTGCCGAAGGCGAAGTCCTGCAGTTGCTGAACATGCACGACCCCGACGTCACGCAGGAAAGCTACCTCAAAGTCATCCGCTCGAAAACGGCCAAGCTATTCGAGGCGGCGGCCCAGCTGGGTGCGCTGATCTCGGGAGCGACCGACGCCGAGATCGACGCCGCCGGCGAATATGGCCGCTCGCTCGGCACGGCATTCCAGCTGATCGACGACGTGCTCGACTACGCGGGCGACGCCGCCGAAATCGGCAAGAACGTCGGCGATGACCTGCGTGAAGGCAAGCCCACGCTGCCCCTGATCTACCTGATGGAAACGGGCACGCCGGAACAGCGCGAACTGGTGCGCAACTGCATCGAGCAAGGCGATGAGCAGCATTTCGACGCCATCCTGTCGGCGATTACCACCAGCGGCGCCCTCGATTACACCCGCCGCGAAGCGGAAGTTGCCGCCAAGCGCGCAGCAGACGCGGTCTCTGGCCTGGCGGAAAGCCCATATAGACAGAGCTTGCTCCAGCTCTGTGCCTTCGCTGTTGACAGGAACCACTAGCGTTCTTAGAATCTGAAGCGTTGTATCAGCACATCTACTACCCGTCGGGGTGTGGCTCAGCCTGGTAGAGCGCTGCGTTCGGGACGCAGAGGCCGGAGGTTCGAATCCTCTCACCCCGACCATTCTAAGCCCATGCGCGCCGCATCTCGCCTTGCCATTTGCTTGAAGTTGAAGCAAAATCAAACACAGCGCGTCTGAGACCGCTTGCAGTGCCAGTCAGGTTCAACCGACTGGCTCCCGTAGTGCTCTTAGAGCGAGCGGGCTTCCCTCAACATGGAGCCGCTCATGAAAAGACACTCTCTCGCCCGCCCTCGAACCGCCGCCTACATCCGTCAAGGTGGCCGTTGTTTCTACTGCGACCTGCTTATGTGGACTGGAAACGTCTCCACATTCGCCGCCGCTTACGGCCTTAAGGTAAAACAGGTTCGTTATCTACAGTGTACCGGTGAGCATCTGACTCCGCTAAGCAGTTTCGGGCCGAACTCATCCGTGAACATTGCCGCCGCATGCTTGCGGTGCAACTCATTCAGGCACCGGCGGAAAGCCGCGCTGCCACCTATTCGCTACAAGGACTACGTGAGGACTCTCATGGCAAAAGGACATTGGCATTCGTCCAAAGTTGTCTCTAGGCTGGAGCGCATTTCTTAGGTGCCGCCGTATGGGGGGAATCGCAATTTCGACACGGGTGCTGTTAGGGTCACAAAAATCTCCACCGGTATTTGGTCGGAGAGTACTGCTCGCCCGGGGAATTGCTCTTTGAACATTAGTACCGTGACACAATGGGCACTCTTTGCTTTGGATGCGATTGGCCCCATACTGGAAGCCCTCGACGGTCGGTTACTTCCGCCGCTCAACTTGGGCGAGGCCCCCAATTGATTTTTGACGATGATTCTTGACGAACTCACAGAGGCCGAGCGGACGCTCATCGGCACCTTACCCGGCCCTCCCGCGCTTGCAAGAGTCCGGACTACGAATGTCTGGATCGTTGAATGGTTGTCGCCGGAGGAGCAACATACGGGCCGTGAGTTGCACGAATGGATGGAGCGAACACGAGCCGGTTGGTCCATTTATTGTCCGTGTCAGACTAAGGCCGACGTACTTGCGGCCATAAAGCGGGCCGAAGTTTGCGCCCAGACCTCTGCAATGATCCCGGTTCTTCACCTGGAATCGCACGGCGGAACAAGCGGGCTAGCGCCAAGTAATGCACCTGACACGGAATGGCTGGCGTGGGAAGAGTTGACCGTCCCTTTGCAGGGGGCTAAATCTTGCAACGCGGTGCAGCTTGGTGGTAGTGGTAGCCGCGTGCGTGGGGTTCGCTGCTGTGCAGGCCTTTCAGCGAGGGCCTCGGGCACCTGCGGTTGCACTCGTTGGCCCTGACGCAAACGTGACACCGAATGAACTACTGGCGGGAGCGAAAGAGTTTTATCGGCGGTGGAAGGATTCTTCGACGCTAACCGAGATTGTGGAAAGTGCATCGCGTGAAATGGGCGAAGTCCATTTTGAACCGGAGCCCTATGCGGCCCTGTGTTTTGAAGCGATGGTTGCGGCTCTTGTCAAAGGTGTCCGGCCGCCTGAACGTCAGAAGCGTTTAGAAAAGTTGCGCCAACGTTTGCTAGCAGAGACTGAACTCAACAGCGTAGAGGTTGAAAGCAGATTGGCGCAACTGCCTCTTCTCCCGGACTGGGAGTGGTGGCAACAGACTTGGGATCAGATGTTCATGATAGACCTCTGGCCCGAAAACAAAGAGCGCTTCGGCATAGACGCTAGGGACATCACGGAGCGCATCTCGAGGCTTGCGGACAAGCTGACCTAATGTGGTACGCATTTTCTTTCGAGCCGTTGGGGCGTTCCAGAATCGCCTAGAAGCCCTCGGCTTAGGTCACCAATTCCAGTGCTCTTTGGACTGTCACAGCATAGCGCAGTACCGCAAACCGTGGAATCGGACGGGTTGAAGTGGGTAGCCTGCCCCGAATACACTTCTCTGTCCAGAGCACGGGTAGCGAACCGCCACAAACGGTAGTACGATGGATTCTCAATTACAACAAGACAGGAAGAATCATGAACAAGGTGACCGCTGAGACAGTCTACTTCGACAACTTGTATAACATAGCTAACGTAATGATTAACGAGGACACTCCAGTGAACTCCGCAATCGCGGAAACGAACGCGAGTGGCTGGGGACCTGAGCCCGCCGAGACGCCCCGCTTTTCAAAGGTATCTGACAACTCTTTCGATTTCGAGTCCGAAATCATCCTGACCGGGGATAGTCACGAGGAAAGGGGGTGGTGCGGGGACGAGTTGACGGTCCAGCTACAAGGCACGTTCAAGAAACAGGACGGGGAGTGGCGTTTAGATAGCTATGACGTGTTGTCGGTATCATCCAACTTCGACCGAGAAATCGAAGAAGAGTAAGTTAGTACACTGTTTTCAGCAGAATCGGCTACGGCCGGCACGGGGGGCCACAGGCCACGCTAACCGCGCCGTGGTCCCCACGAAAATCTGGATCAGATTTAGGTCCGCGAGCTTACTCGGTTACCCCCCTGCGCTGCCTAGAATGGAACCTCGTCGTCCATGTCGCTAAAGTTTGGGGCTGGGCGCCCGGCGGGGCGGGGAGCGGGTGAAGGAGGTGGAGGCGGCTTGAATGCGGCCTCGTTCTGCAAATACACGTCTAAACCGTCCTCCGTGATGGAGTATGCGTAGTAGTCGTCGCCGTTATTGTTGTCGACTTCAACGGTCTTATCGATGTACCCAAGGCGAATTAACTTGATCGCGCTAAGACGAACTGCGTTCGAGGAGTGCCTTCCCATCTGCGCAGAAATACTGAACAGTGAAAGGCCGCGCGGGTGTTCCGTGTGACTCGCTGAACATTCGCCAAGGAACATTAGGTCGGTGTTGTTCAGTCTTTACTCAGGCGGGTTGGCGACATGCCTTTGCACTCCGTCTCCTGGCGATCGCAGGCTACGCTGAATCGGACCGTGACGAGCTATTTCGTCTCTGATCTGCTTGCACGCCGCGTTAAGCGCTGATGCGAGTTCGCCGTCTGGCCTGTCCGAGACGTAGTCGGTATGAGTCACACCAAGAAGGTCCGACGGCAAGTGCATGTCCACGTTGCGGGGGCGAACAACGTAGCATCGCTCCTTGCCGAGCGCACCGATGAACAGGCCAAGCTCGAACACTACATTATCGCGCACCACACGAGTTGGTTCCTCTCTGATCATGGCGGCATCGTCCGGCGTGAACACGAACACCGCGAAGTCAACTGCTGATGACTTTCTTACGAGGTCATCGAGTGTGCTTGACCCTGGCCTAAAGGTGTCGTTTCGCCAAAGTGTCGGGAACGTATCATGGTCGAGGTTGACGTTGATCGCGTCTGCGACCTTTAGGCCCTCCTTCGATGACGCGATGAACACGCTTGGCTTCGTTGATTCCATCTGGACGTTCCTTGGACGCAAATCGGTATCACTAGTATAGCGACCTACGACTTGCATGAGTAGCAAAACGGAACCATTGGATGCTATTCGGGCTTGCTCTTTGGTTGCTCGATGGTCGACCGCATGCGGGGGCCGAGCCTAGGTGTGAGGTAACGCTTCGGACAAAGGTATGGATACGGTTGAGGCGGTCGGCCGCGAAAGCTGCCCCGAGCGACCGTTTCGTCTGCTACACTGATCGCTTACAAACGCAACACCCATGATTTCGTAAGCCATTGATTTATAAGGGCATTCTGAGGTTCGAATCCTCTCACCCCGACCACCAACCCTGACCGCCCTTCCCTTGCATTTGCCCCCTTGCCTGATCGATCAGGCAAGTCTCGCGCCATTCATTTACTTTCCATGCGGCAATCAAATACCGTTCATCACTATTGCTGATGACCTCGTTGACCATGTGCCGGTGATATTCACGATATCTATACTGCACATCATAAATCGAAATTTTCTTTATAGCTGAGACTCTCCTATACTGCACTGCAACAACACATGCACTTACAGGAGTTTCAGATGACTACCGCTACCTACCAAGCCAACGACAGCCTGCGCGACTATTTCGCCGATGTCGGTCGCGCAGCGCGCGCTTTCGCCGCAGCCCTGTTCGCAGCACAAGAACGCCAGTACATTGCGCAAGAAGTCCCGCCCCAAGTCATGAGCCCACGCGCGCTGCAGAAAAGCCGCAACGCGTTGTTTGCCATGGCCCGCGAGTGGGAAGGTACTTCGCCTTCGCTGGCAGCCGAGCTGCGCAGCATCGCGGCGCGGGGCTGAGCATGGAAATGCTCGGTTTCCTGCCAGGCGCCATCGCCGCTGTCGCGATGGTCGTGCGCATTGTCATGTTCTTCCGTTTCGAGTACAGGTCCGGCGCGAAGTCGGCAGCATAATACCCGGGCCGGCCGCACTGGCTGGCTGGCAGGGCGCCCTGCCCTGGCGAATCCTGACGCCTTTCCTCCCGGGCCGCGCCATTCCTCAGTGGCGCCCCCCTTCTTCCCTCGCGCGCGGCATCAACTGCCGCCGATCCCGTATCTGATGCGCTGTGCGCGCCGCCTGGCACGCATCGGGTATCTCAGCGCATCCATAATGTTTCCAATGCATAAACGAATAAAACTAATGCCAACTATTTAAATAAACTGGCAACATAGATTAATCGAAATATGTGTTACTCGTATTTAATTCCCATGGGGAGAATAATAATATTCCAGACATAAATATTGCCATATTGCGCTTTATTGCAGAGCATGTGGCAGATATTGAACATTCTTTCGCGAGTTCAATTGTCTCCTGGAATATTTCGGGTTAGCATTACCTGCAATCTGTAAACGGCAAAGCATGCGAAAGCGTGCGACGCAAAGTCATCGGTCTAATGAGCCCACGGCTCTACGACGGCAGGACTGCCAGAGTACGCAAGCCAGACCCGGCAATCGCCGCGTCCGCATTGGTGTGACACACGGGCCGACCAAGAGCCTTTGAGTGCAGAGCCATCAGCGTTATCCAGCAGTCCTGTCGCAGCAACTAATTTCGCAAACAGGACAAAACATGCAAAACCATTTGAACACCTCGTCGCCGCGCGCAACTGCACGGGCCCACCTCGCGTTTGCCGCATCTGCCGTTATCGCATGCGCCGCCATCTTCCCGGCCGCAGCCCAGGCCAAACAGCCTGAAAAATTTGGGACTGGCCGCATCCTGGTCGCGCCGCGCGCCGGCCTGCCTGCCGCTGAATTCAAGAAAATCATCAAGACCCATGGCGCCCACGCCGCGCGCAAGATCGGCGGCCTCAACCTGTATATCGTCGACATGCCGCCGGGCCGCGAACAGGCCCTGCAGCAGGCGCTGGAACGCAACCCGCATGTCAAGTTCGCCGAACTGGATGGCGAGCTGGACATGCAGATGATCCCGTCCGATACCTACTACAGCTCCGCCTGGCACCTGCCGAAGATCAGCGCGCCCGCAGCGTGGGATGTGGCCACGGGCAGCGGCATCACCATCGCCATCCTGGACGGCGGCGTCGAAGCGTCGCACCCAGACCTCGCCGCCCGCATCGTGCCGGGCTGGAATTTCTACGACAACAACAGCAACACCGCCGACGTCACCGGCCATGGCACCAAGGTCGCCGGCGTTGCTGCCGCGATCGGCAACAATGCCCTCGGCGCGACGGGCGGCGCATGGAATGCCAAGATCATGCCAATGCGCATTAGCAGTAGCACGGGAAGCATCACCTACTACAGTACCGTGGCAAATGCGCTGACCTGGGCGGCCGACCACGGCGCCCGCGTGGCGAACATCAGCTTCATGGTATCGCACGTTGCAGCGATCCAGACAGCGGCGCAGTACATGCGCAGCAAGGGCGGCGTCGTCGTGGCTTCGGCCGGCAACACCGGTGCTTACATGTCCGTCCCCAACACATCGGCCATCATCACTGTCGCTGGTACCGACTCGTCCGATGCGCGCGCCAGCTGGTCGGCCTACGGCCCGCTCGTCGATGTCGCCGCACCGGGCGTCAGCATCCGTACTACCGCCATCGGCGGCACCTACGGCGCATACAGCGGCACATCGTTCGCCAGCCCGCTGACCGCCAGCGTGGTCGCGCTGATGCTGTCCGCTAATCCTGCGCTGCAGCCATCCCAGGTCGACAGCATCCTGACCTCGACCGCGGACGACAAAGGCACCGTCGGCCGTGACGACTACTATGGCTATGGCCGCATCAATGCCGCCCGCGCTGTTGCGGCGGCCAGGGGGGCGGTGACCAGCGACACCACCGCGCCGGTCGTCACGGCAACCGTGCCCTCGACCACCGTCAAGGGCATCACCACCGTCAGCGCCACGGCGACCGATAACATCGGCGTCACCCGCGTTGAACTGTATGCCGGCGGCGTGCTGGTAGCGAGCGATACGGCGGCCCCGTACAGCTTCAGCTGGGATTCGACCTCGCGTGCCGACGGCGCAACCTCGCTGGACGTCAAGGCCTATGATGCAGCCGGCAACGTTGGTTCGAAGACGCTGAGCGTTACGGTTGCCAATAGCGCCACAGCGGCCGACACCACTGCGCCGGTCGTTGCCATCGGCAATCCGAAAGCGGGTACCACTGTCAGCGGCAATGTTGGCGTAACGGTGTCGGCCAGCGACAACGTGGGGGTCACCAGCACCAGCCTGTATATCGACGGTTCGCTCAAGGCGACCGGCAACAGCTCGCTGTCCTACAACTGGAACAGCCGCAAGGGATCGAAAGGTTTGCACACGGTTTCCGCTGTGGCGCGCGATGCGGCCGGCAACACCAACACCCAGGCCGTCCAGGTCACCGTGAAGTAAGAAACATTAGCGCAAATAAGAACGCCGGTCTCTCGACCGGCGTTTTTTTTGCGTTATGACCGCTTACGCTTTGCGGCGGCGGCGGCTGAGCGCTCCCGCACCGACCAAGCCAATTCCCAACAGGGCGAGGGTGCCAGGCTCTGGAATCTCCTGTTCACCGCAGGGGAATTCAGGCGTCGGAATGCATCCCTCCGAGGCACGCTGTGCAATCGTGTAGTGGGAAACCTCTTTCGTATTACGCACATCGAAGGGCGGGTTCGAGAACGGCGAGGTCCAGACACCGTTTGAGTAGAGCTCGTTGAACAGGAACCCAACCAGGTTGGTATCGGAGCCGTCCTTAAAGACAATGATGTAGTCGAAGTTGGCAAAATCAGGGCTTGCAATCGACCACGTACCTGTCAACGCGTTCGCATCTACCTGGAGATTCCCGGTATTTGCCGTCCAGTCGGAAAAGCCAAAGAACCCAGCTGTATTGATATTGGCAATCGAGGCGACGTTACTTTGATCGGCTGGAGTAATGTACTGGCAAGCACTTGCCGCCGTGGTCGTCCCGGTAGGGTCTTCGACCTTCGCTGTCGGATCGGTAATAAATGACGCTGGACAGTTGACGAGTGCCGCTTGCGCAGAGCTACCGAGTCCCAATAAGGTCGCAGCCAGGACGACGACCCTTACCAATTTCCCTGTTGTTGTTTCGAACCCTGTGCTCTGCAGCTTCATGTTGCTCTCCTGAAAAATTTTATGCTCGGGTCCGCTTTCCTTCTCGGCTTGTTCGGCCCTTCGAGCGCCATATGGTCCATCCCATTTTTTACCTACACCGTAGACTAAGCAAGAGTCGGTCCAGCTCATGTAATTATTTGTTTTTTATCAGGATTATTTTTGTTGTTGATTTAAAATCAACGGCGAGTGTAAATATTATCGGCATTATCCACCCAATGGATAAGTGACCAAATGCACTCGGCGTTACTTTTGAGAAGTTTGATTTGGACACCATGCGTGGCGTCGTGGCGACGATATGCAGACATCGAGCTTCTTTTAGAGGATGCCACTTTATTTTGCTGCGCTACAACAACTTGTTAAGCAAAGACGACGACCTCCGTTTTACTACGCTGGTAGCGGCATGATCCGCTCACCCAAAATTACCAATTCATGTTCGCGCTATAATGCCGACGTGCAACTTCGCACCTAAGAACTTTTTCCACCATTCGTCATCGATGCGCTTATTTGTCCTTCCTATCCTGGCAGCCGCATGGGTCATCCCCGCCGCAGCCACCACCCCGGTCAGCCTTGGCCAGGCCATGTCCCATCCCGACTGGATCGGCACCCCTGCGGAAGACGCATGGTGGAGCTGGGACGGCAAGCAGGTGTTCTACAAACAGAAGCGCACCGGCTCGCAGCTACGCGACACCTTCCAGGCGGTGCCGGGCAAACCGCGCCGCGTCGGCGACGACGAGCTGTCGAACATGGATGGGCCCAACCTCACCTACAACCGCGAACGGACCCGCGCCATCATGCTGCGCAACGGCGACCTGTTCGAACGTGAGCTCAAGTCCGGCGCGCTGACCCAGATCACCCGCGGCAGCAGCGGCCTGGCCGCGCCACAGTACTCGGCCGATGGCGCCAGCGTGCAGTTCCGCGTCGGCCACGAATGGCTCAGCTGGAACCGCGCCGACCGCCTGGTCTCGCCTGTCGTACGCTTGCGCGCCGAGAAGGATCCTGCCGCCGCGCCGGACGACGACGCGCTGCGCGCCATGCAGCTGCGCCTGATCTCCACGCTGAAGCGACAGAAGGACGACCGCGATGCCGCGCGCGACCGCACCGAAGAAGAACGCCGCTCCGACCTGACCCGCGCGCCGGGCCCCGTCTACCTCGGTGACAAAGTCGTCATCGACGGCAGCGCCCTGTCGCCGGACGGCCGCTGGCTGCTGGCAGTAACCGCACCGAAAACCACCGACAAGGGCCGCGTCGGCAAAATGCCGCGCTATATCACGGAGTCGGGCTACGAAGAATTCGACGACCAGCGCCCGCGCGTCGGCCGCAACCTGCCGCTCGCCCATGCGCTCAAGCTGGTCGACCTGAAAACGCGCAAGGTGCACGACCTGTCGTTCGACGTGCTGCCCGGCGTCGCCATCGATCCGCTGGCCGAACTGCGCAAGACGCAGAAGATCGACCCGCTCAAGGGCAACCGCACCGTGCGCGTGGACGACGACGGCGAAAGCATCCGCTGGAACGCCAACGGCACGCAGGCAGCGGTGATGCTGCGCGCGGTCGACAACAAGGACCGCTGGATCGCCAAGGTCGACCTGGCCGGCATCAAGCTCAATCCTGTGCACCGCCAGAGCGATGTCGCGTGGGTCAACTCTGGCAACAACGACTTCGGCTGGCTTCCGGATTACGGCACGCTGTGGTTCCTGTCCGAAGAAACGGGCTACTCGCACCTGTACACGATGAACGCAGCCAACGCGGTCCGCGCCCTCACCCGCGGCAACTGGGAAGCGACGCGCGTGCAGTGGAGCTCGGATGGTTCGAACGCCTACATGCTGTGCAATCCGAAGAACCCGGGCACGTATGAAGTGTGCGCGGTGTCGGCAAAGGATGGCGCGATGCGCGAAGCGACCTCGCTGGAAGGCGTCGAACACTTCACGCTGTCGCCGGACCAGCGCAAGCTGCTGGTCGGTTACTCGTCGAGCTACATGCCGATCCAGCTGGCCACCGTGCCGGTAGCAGGCGGCGCAGCCACCAGGCTGACCGACACGCGCACCGCCGAATTCAAGGCGCGCAAATGGATCGAGCCGCAGTACGTGGCGGTACCGTCGACCAAAGGCGCGGGCCAGATCTGGGCCAAGCTGTACCGCCCGGCGACGCTGGAACCTGGCAAGAAGTACCCGATCGTGATGTTTGTGCACGGCGCGGGCTACCTGCAAAACGTCAGCAAGCGCTATCCGGTGTATTTCCGCGAACAGATGTTCCACAACCTGCTGGTTGAAAAAGGCTACATCGTGCTGGACATGGACTACCGCGCGTCGAAAGGCTACGGGCGCGACTGGCGCACGGCGATCTACCGCCAGATGGGTTATCCGGAGCTGGACGACTACATCGACGGCGTCAACTGGATCGCGGCCAACCACCAGGGCGACCTGCAGAACGTCGGCATCTACGGCGGCAGCTACGGCGGTTTCATGACCTTCATGGCGCTGATGCGGGCGCCGGACTCGTTCAAGTCGGGCGCTGCGCTGCGGCCGGTAACTGACTGGACCACGTACAACCACGAGTACACGTCGAATATCCTGAATACGCCGGACCTGGACCCTGAGGCATATCGCAAGTCGTCGCCGATCGAGTACGCGGACCAGCTGCGCGGGAACCTCCTGATCTCGCATGGCATGGTCGACGACAACGTGTTCTACCAGGACTCGGTGCGCATCGCGCAGCGCCTGATCGAACTGAAGAAAGACAACTGGGAGATGGCAAGCTACCCGCTCGAGCGGCACGCGTTTGTGCAGCCGGAGAGCTGGTACGACCAATACCGCCGGATCTACCAGCTGTTCGAAAGGACGCTGAAGAAGTAAGTGAAAGGAGCCCGACGGGCTTCGCCGTTCAGTTAAGCCGTCATTCGCGCGAATGCGGGAATCCATGGCACGCCTGCTCATAGGCGCTATGGATTCCCGCCTCCGCGGGATTGACGTTTTACGGGTTTGCCTTCGATGCGCTTATCCGCCAAGCGCGCACAATCCTGGGCAGCCTGATTACCTCTTAAGAAACTCCAGCAGTGTCAGCGCCACCACCTTGGTCGCCTTGCGCAGGTCCTCCAGCGCCAGCCTCTCATCTGCCTTCTTGGCATTCGACTCCGGCACGGTGCGCGGACCTGCGCCGTACAGCACCGCCGGAATCCCGTGCTCGCCATACAAGCGGGCATCCGCATACAGCGGCGTCCCCTGCGCCGCAATCTCCTCGCCGATCACCTCTTTGCCATACTTCTGCAAAGCTGCCACCAGCTTCTCGCCCTCAGGCAGCGGCCGCAGTGCGTTCGACAGCAGCAAGCGCCTGATCTCGACACGGATCCCCGGCTCGCCCTTCACCGCGTCCTCGATCAAGGCGACCACCTGCGCCTCGACCGCCGCCGGATCTTCTTCCGGAATCATGCGGCGGTCCATCTTCATCACGACCTTGCCCGGCACGACATTGGTATTGGTCCCGCCATCGATCCGCCCCACCAGCATGGTCGGCGAGTCGATTCCCGGCACCTTGGACTTGATCTTCCTCAGTTCCGGCAGCTGCCCGTATATCGCATTCAAAATCCTGGTCGCCGCCTGCAGCGCATCGTGGCCGGTTTCAGGCATCGCGCCGTGGCCCGACTTTCCGTGCACCGTGATCTCCAGCTGAAGGCAGGCATTATGCGCAGTGATGATGTTGTAACTGAACCCAGCCGCAATCACGAAGTCGGGCCTGGTCAGGTTCTGCTCCAGCAGCCAGCCCGGCCCCAGCAAGCCACCAAACTCCTCGTCATACGTGAAGTGCAGCTCAACCGCACCCACGAGCGGGACGCCCAGCGCCTCCAGCGCGCGCACGGCAAAGATGTAGGTCGCAAAATCGCACTTCGACACCGCAGCCGCACGGCCGTAGATATAGCCGTCTTCCACCACGCCGCCATACGGCGGCCTGGTCCAGCCTTCGCCCGGCGGCACCACGTCACCGTGGGCGTTGAGGGCAATGGTCGGGCCGCCCGCGCCATACGGACGGCGCACGATCAGGTTGGTGATGCTCTCCATGCCGTAATCGCGCACCAGTTGCGCCGGCACTACATGCTTCTCGGCGCTCCATCCGAACCTTTGGACCATGTCGGCCACCGCGTCCGCGTGCGGCGCGTTGTTACCGGGCGGGGTGTCGGTCGGAACGCGGATCACCTGCTGCAGGAAGGCCACTTCTTCGTCAAAGTGCCCGTCAATCCACGCTGTCAGCTGCTCTTGTGTCGTCATGTCGATTCCTATCTGGCGCCGGCTTCAAACCACGCGGCGACCTGCGCGCGCTCGGCGTCCGTCATGTTGGTGAGGTTCCCGATCGGCATAGCCTTCAGCTGCACCGACTGTTCGTAAATCTTGGCCGCATTCTGGCGAATCTGCGCCGGATCATGCAGCATCATCCCGGCCGGCGCGGCTGCGAATCCAGGCTGGGTCGGCGCGGCCGAATGGCACGACACGCAGCGCTGCGTGATGATCTGCTGGACCGCCGCAAACTGGGCGGCCGGGTCGGCAGCAGCATCACGCGCGGCAGGCGCCTTCGGTGCGATAGCGATGGCCAGCGCCAGCAGCAGCGCTACGCCNNAGGACTGCCCACGCATGCTCGTGGCGGTAGGTCATCGCGTAGTGGTTGCTGACCATGATGAACAGGACCGGCAGCGTGAAGTAGTTGTTATGGACGCTGCGCTGCTTCGCTTTGAGACCGTGGATCGGGTCAGGCTTCTGCCCTGCCATCATCGCGTTCACCATCTTTCGCTGTCCCGGGATAATCAGCATCAGCACGTTCCCGGCCATCATGGTGCCGATCATTGCGCCGACGTGGATGTAGGCCGCGCGACCGCTCAGGTAATGGGTCAGCACATAGGCGCTTGCCACCAGCAACGCGAAGATCACGACGCCGAAGGCCAGGTCATGCTGGCCAAGTTTCGAGCGGCACAGAAGGTCGTACACAGTCCAGCCGAGCACAATGCTGCCAAGGCCGATGCCGATCGCCTGCCAGCTGGCCAGGTTTGCGACGGCCGTGTCGACCATCATCGCTTGCGCGTTGAAGTAGTAGGCGATCGTCAGCAGCGCGAAGCCGGACAGCCAGGTCGAATAGGCTTCCCACTTGAACCAGTGGAGTTCCTTCGGCAGTTCGCCTGGTGCGACGAGGTATTTTTGCGGGTTGTAGAAGCCGCCGCCGTGGACCGCCCACAATTCGCCCGACACACCCTTGCCGGCCAGCTCCGAGCCAGGAGCCGGCGGCCGGATCGTGTTATCGAGCCAGACAAAATAGAACGAGGCGCCGATCCATGCGATGCCGGTGATGACGTGCAGCCACCGGACCAGCAGATTGAGCCAATCGAGGCCGTAGGGGATCAGGTGTCCAAAAACTTCCATGGTTTTCCTTGTTGCGGGAACGACGACAATGGTACGGCGAATTTACAGAAGATAAACGCTTTCGTTTCCAGGCACATGAAATATCGCGTATATTCGACATAACCAATTTCATATACACTCTCCTATGGCCGGCCTCCCCCAGCACCTTGATTTGCACCTGATCCGCATCCTCTACCTGCTGCTGGTCGAAAAGAATGTGTCGCGGGTGGCGCTCAAGCTTAACCAGCCGCAACCGTCGATCTCGGCCTCGCTGCGCAAGCTGCGCGAGCTGACGGGCGATCCGCTGCTGGTGCGCGGTGCGCGCGGCATGGTCCCGACCCAGCACGGCGAAAGCCTGCTCAAGCCGGCCAAGCGCATTCTCGACGAAACCGAGAGCCTGTTCGTCAAGAAGTCCCCCTTTATACCCGAACAGGAAGCGCGCACCTTCAACATCGCCGCGCCCGACTACCTCGACAGCCAGTTCCTGCCCAACGTGGTAGCCGCGCTGCGGCGCGGTTCGCCCAACAGCAGGGTCGTGATCCACAGCCTCGGACCTGGCGTCGACTACATCCGCATGCTGTCGGACGGCGACATGGACCTCGTCATCGCCAACTGGGACGAGCCGCCGCCGCACCTGCACATGTCGAAGCTGTTCGAAGACCCGATCATCTGCGCCATGCGCGCCGACACGCCCTACGCGAGGCGCACCGCGCACGACGCAATGACCGTCGAAGACTACCTCAGCCTGCCCCACGTGGCGCCGTCGCAGATGATGCCTGGCCACCGCGGCGTCATCGACGCCTTCCTCGAACGGGAAGGCATGCGCCGCAACGTCGCGGTCGAATCGGCCTACTTCGGCCTGATCCCGTACATGCTGACCCAGACCGACCTGGTGCTGACCACCGGCCGCCAGTTCATTCGCTTTTACGAACGCACGCTGCCGCTCAAGACGTTTACGGTACCGGTCAAGTTCCCGCCAATGCGCTTTTACCAGCTGTGGCACGAGCGCGTCCACCAGGCGCCGGAACACAAATGGCTGCGCGACCAGCTGAGCGCCGCGGCCAAGGCGCTGATCCAAAAGTAAGCGCGTACTATATGCCTCATCATCCCGGCCGTATGAGCAGGCGCCCACCCGGCCTTATCATCGACCCTTAAGCTACGCCCGGATACCGAGACCATGAGCACACTTCCAGAACTGAACAGCTGCGACACGCAGGCCTTCGTCGCCGCCCTGCGCGGCATCTATGAACATTCGCCATGGATTCCGGAGCGGGCCGCGGCGCAGCGCCCTTTCGCGACGCCGTCCGCACTGAAGCTCGCGCTGCAAAGCGTGGTCTCAGGCGCCAGCACCGATGAACAACTCGGCCTGATCCGCGCCCACCCTGAACTTGCCGGCAAGGCCGCGATTCGCGGCGAGCTGACCGCCGAATCGACCGGCGAGCAGGCCAGATCCGGCCTTAACCTCTGCAGCGCCGAAGAATATGCGACGCTGCACAAGCTGAACGCAGACTACAACGCCAAATTCGGTTTTCCTTTCATCCTCGCAGTCAAAGGCCCGACCGGCAATGGGCTGACCCGCCAACAGGTGATCGAGACCTTCACCCGCCGCCTGAAGAACCAGTGCGCGGACGAGATGGCCGAATGCCTGCGCCAGATCCACCGCATCGCCGAGATCCGCCTCAACGACCTGCTCAAGCTCGAATTTGATTTCGGTCCGGCCGTGATGGAATGGTCCGAGATCATCGGCGCATGGAGCGAAGCCGGAGATGGCCTGACCTGCTCGTACATGACGCCGACACACCGGCGAACGGCGGCGCAGATCATGGACTGGATGCGTGAAGCCGGCATGACCGCACACATCGATGCAGTTGGAAACGTAGTCGGACGCTACGAGGCTGCTGACCGCGCGGCAAAGACGCTGATGACCGGGTCGCACTACGACACCGTGCGTGACGGCGGCAAGTACGATGGGCGGCTTGGCATCCTGCTGCCGATTGCGATCGTGCGCCATCTGCACGCGCGCGGCGAACGCCTGCCCTTCCACCTTGAGATCGTTGGCTTCGCGGAAGAAGAGGGCGTACGTTTCAAGAGCACCTTCCTTGGCAGTAATGCGATTGCCGGCCGCTTCGACCTGTCGCAGCTTGACCAGGTCGATGCTGACGGCGTCACGATGCGCGAGGCGCTTGCCGATGCCGGCCACGACGTGAATGCCATCGCTGCGATTGCGCGCGACCCGGCCGGGATACTCGGGTTTGTCGAGGTTCATATCGAACAGGGGCCGGTGCTGCTGGAGAAAGGCCTTGCGGTCGGCGTGGTGACCGCGATTGCGGGCAGTTCGCGCTACCTGGTGGGGCTGACCGGACTGGCCAGCCACGCCGGCACGACGCCGATGAACATGCGTAAGGACGCTGCCGCCTGCGCCGCGGAGATCGTGCTGATGGTCGAAGCGCGCTGCAGCCAGGGCGATTCGCTGGTTGGCACGGTGGGACAGCTTGAGGTGCCTGACGGGTCGGTGAATGTGATTCCCGGGCACTGCAAGCTGTCGCTCGATATCCGCGCGCCGAGTGACGACATGCGCCTGGCTGCGGTGGAGGATGTCCTGGAACGGATCGAGGCCATTTGCACGCGGCGGCAGGTCGAGGCGGAGATCAGGCAGGTCGTGTCGGCATCGGCGGCGCCATGCGCGCCATGGATGATGGATCAGCTGGGGGCGGCGGTGCGGCGCGCGGGGCTGCCGCGTTATGAGCTTGCGTCCGGCGCGGGGCACGATGCGATGGCAATGGCGAAGATCACCGATGTGGCGATGCTGTTTACGCGCTGTGGCAATGGGGGAATCAGCCATAACCGGCTCGAGACGATGACCGCCGATGATGCGGAGCTTGCGGGCCAGGTGTTGCTGGATTTTTTCCGCCAATTTAAGTCAAACTGACACCCCGGCGGCATAAGGCGGACACGCGCCGCCAGGTCAAACCAGAACTGCGACAGCGCAATGCACTGTTCGCGCATCACCCCGTGAACTATACTCGCCTTCATTTTCCCCACGGCGCAGCCTGCGTTCTGAAATGACCAACACGTTTGCCAACGAAGCCACCCCTCCCCGAATTCGTCGAAGCCAGACCCTGGCGCTCGTGCTGCTGGTGGTGTGCGGCGTTATTAACTACCTTGACCGCGCCACCCTGGCCGTGGCCAACGAGTATATTCGCGCTGACCTCGGCCTCTCACTCGGCCAAATGGGCCTGCTGCTTTCGGCGTTCTCGTGGAGCTATGCGCTATGCCAGCTCCCGGTAGGCTGGCTGGTCGACAAGGTGGGTCCGCGCTGGCTGCTTGGCATGGGCCTGGTGGTATGGTCGCTGGCCCAGGTGGCGGGCGGACTCGCCTCGACCTTCGGGTGGTTCGTGATCGCCCGCATTGTGCTCGGCATCGGCGAGGCGCCGCAGTTCCCGGCGGCGGCGCGGGTCGTCAGCAACTGGTTCCCCTTACGTTCGCGCGGTACGCCGACCGGCGTCTACAATTCGGCGTCGCCGCTGGGTGTCGCGCTCGCGCCCTTGTTACTGTCGCCGTTGATTCTCGCGACCAGCTGGCATTGGGCGTTCTTCGTCACCGGCGCGCTCGGCTTAGTGGCGGCAGTTGTATGGGTGACCCTCTACCGCGATCCCGTCCACGAGAAGATGACCGCGGTGGAGCGCACCTATCTTGAGGCCGATGAAGCAGGCAAAGCCACCACGAAAGTGAGCTTTGCCGCCTGGTGCGCGCTGTTCCGGCACCGCGCCACATGGGGCATGATGCTCGGCTTTTTCGGATCGGTCTACCTCAACTGGGTCTACCTGACCTGGCTACCGGGCTACCTGCGGACCGAGCGGCACATGGATCTGGCGTACGCCGGCATCGCGGCCTCGGTACCCTTCTTTTGCGGCTTTGCCGGCGCCCTGGTGGCGGGATGGGCTTCAGACCGGGTCGCCCGCGCAGCGTCCTCGCCTTTATCTGGCCGCCGCAATGCGGTGGTGGTGGCGATGCTTGGCATGGTGGTGTTCACGATTCCGGCTGCACTGGTCGAGAGCAATGTCGTGGCTGTAGCCTGCATCTCGATCGTCATCTTCCTGGCGAATGCCTCGTCGGCTTGTTCATGGTCGCTCGCCACGGTGGCCGCGCCATCGAGCCGCATCGCATCGCTGGGCGCGATCCAGAACTTCGGCGGGTTTCTTGGCGGAGCGCTTGCACCGATCCTGACCGGCTACATCGCGCAGACCTGGTCGTTCGTGCCGGCACTGCTGACGGGCGCGGCCATCGCCTTCGTTGGGGCGATGTCGTATCACTTCCTGGTGGTCCGGGCTATTCCCGAGCATGACTAACAGGCGCCAAAGTCAAAACGGCGGATATGGCCGACGAAATTTCCGCCGAGGAACTCCCTAGCCGGTCACGACCTTGGCCCGTTCAAGCATCGCGTGCAGCAGCACGTTGCAGCCGGCTTCGAGGTGGTCCGGTTGTGCGTCTTCGATCTCGTTGTGGCTGATACCATCCTTGCAGGGCACGAAGATCATGCCCGAAGGTGCGACACGCGCTGTATAGATAGCGTCATGGCCCGCGCCGGAGACCACGTCCATGGTCGGGTAGCCAAGCTTTTCTGTCGCTGCCCGCACGGCGCCCACGCAATCCGGATGGAACGGGCATGGCGGGTAGTACGACACCCGCTCGACCTTGATCGACAGCCCGCTGTCGGCACTGGTCTTGTCGACGAAGGCCAGCATTTCTTCATGCATCGTGTTGAGCAGCTCGTCGTTCACGTTGCGCAAGTCGATGCTGAACTTTACTTCACCCGGAATCACATTGCGGCTGTTCGGGAAGACCTGCACCATGCCGACCGTGCCGCGGCCATACGGCGGATAGCGGTTCGCGATCTGCACCACTTCCTGCATGATGCGCGTCGCGACCTGCAGCGCGTCCTTGCGCAGGCCCATCGGTGTCGGTCCTGCGTGCGCTTCCATGCCGGTGACGACGCAGTCGTACCACGACAGCCCCATCACCGCTGGCACCACGCCGATCACCTTGCCTGCGTCTTCCAGTACCGGGCCTTGCTCGATGTGGGTTTCAAAGTACGCCCCGATCGGGTGCCGGCCCGGCACCTGGTCGCCCATGTAGCCGATGCGCGCCAGTTCGTCGCGCACGCTCTTGCCTTCCGTATCGACCGCGGCGTATGCGGTATCGAGGCTGAACGCGCCGCAGAACACTCCCGAACCCATCATCACCGGCACAAAGCGCGAGCCTTCCTCGTTGGTCCAGAACGCGACTTCGATCGGCGCTTCGGTGACGATGCCACGGTCATTCAATGTGCGCACGACTTCCAGGCCGGCCAGCACGCCATAATTGCCGTCGAACTTGCCGCCGGTCGGCTGCGTGTCGATGTGGGAGCCGGTCATGACCGGAGGCAGCGAGGGCTCGCTGCCCTCGCGCCGCATGAACACATTGCCGATCTGGTCAACCGTCACCGACAGGCCGGCTTCCTTCGCCCAGCCGACCACCAGGTCGCGGCCCTGCTTGTCGAGGTCCGTCAGGGCAAGGCGCTTGACGCCGCCCTTTGCCGTGGCGCCGATTTTCGCCAATTCCATCAGCGAGGCCCACAGGCGGTCGCCATTGATACGCAGGTCGTTCATATTCCAGCTCCAGTAAGCGGTGAAGTGAAACCTAAGCCATGACCGGCGCGAACGCCGGGCGGTCGATATGCCGGCCAGCGCCCTCGACCGCGCGGAGTTCGCCGTTCGAGAACACGACCTTGCCGGCCGAAATCGTGCAGGTCGGGATACCTTGCACCGTGCGGCCTTCAAAGACGTTGAAGCCGCCTTTGGCGAATTGCGTTTTTGCGGAAATCGTGCGCGTGCCTTCCGGGTCCCACACCACAATATCGGCGTCGGCTCCCGCAGCGATCAGTCCCTTGCGCGGGTACATATTGAAAATCTGCGCCGCGTTAGTGGACGTGACGCGCACGAACTCGGACGGCGTCAGCTTGCCGGTGCCGACCCCGGCGTCCCACACAACAGACATGCGGTCTTCGACGCCGCCGCAGCCGTTAGGGATCTTGGTGAAGTTGTCGGCGCCGGCAGCCTTCTGCTCCGCGCAGAACGTGCAGTGGTCGGTCGCGGTGGTNNCTCATGACGTGGCCGCGCGCGAACTCAAGGTCGCTGCTGTAGTAGACGCTGTCGTCGATCACCAGGTGACCGGCGAGCGCCTCGCCATACACGCGCTGGCCCTTGGCGCGCGCGCGGGTGATGGCTTCGAGCGACTCGGCGCACGACACGTGCACGATATAGACCGGCGTGCCAAGCACGTTGGCGATGGCGATGGCGCGGTTGGCCGCTTCTGCCTCCACTTCGGGCGGACGTGACAGCGGGTGCGCGGACGGGCCGGTGATGCCTTTGCGCAGAAGGTCTTGCTGCAGCTGGAATACCAGCTCGCCGTTCTCCGCATGCACGGTCGGGATGGCGCCAAGTTCCAGCGCGCGGGTGAAGCTTTTCACCAGCGTTTCGTCGTCCGCCATGATGGCGTTCTTGTACGCCATGAAGTGCTTGAAACTGTTGACGCCATGCTCGCGCACCAGCGTTCCCATCTCGGCATGCACCGAGTCGGCCCACCACGTCACGGCGACGTGGAAGGTATAGTCGCCGGCGGACTTCTTCGCCCAGCCGCGCCAGGTGTGGTACGCCTCGAGCAGCGATTGCTTCGGGTCGGGAATGACGAAGTCCATGATCGTGGTGGTGCCGCCCGCCAGTCCGGCCGCGGTGCCGGTAAAGAAGTCGTCGGCGGTAACGGTCCCCATGAACGGCAGCTGCATGTGCGTATGGGTGTCGATCCCGCCCGGCATCACAAACTGGCCGGACGCGTCGATCACGGTTGCGTGAAGCGGCGCTTCAAGGCCCTCGCCTACCGCGACGATCTTGTCGCCAAAGCACAGCACATCGGCGCGGAACGCGCGGTCGGCATTGACAACGGTACCGCCTCGAATAATGGTCGTCATTTAGATCTCCGGAAAATCCGTTCTAGGAATGGGTTGCCGCCGCAAGCGCAGGCTGCGTGCGTCCGTTCATCAGCACGCCGTAGACCAGCGCGGCAATCGCGACGCCGACAAACCAGGCATACGTGTAGATCGTCTTGAACACGTCGCCGACTTCGGGGAACGCGGCAGGGAAAGCCGCGTTGAGGAAGCCAGGGATATTTGGCAGCACGCCGAGTACGAAAGCGATGATGGCCGCGATATTCCAGCCGCCACGGTACGAGTACTCCCCGTCATCGCGGTAAAGGTCGTCAACGTTGAGCGCCGTTTTGCGGACGAGGTAGTAATCGATGATCAGGACGCCCGCGATCGGTCCGAGCAGCGCCGAATAGCCGATCAGCCAGGTGAAGATGTAGCCCTGGGTCGTTTCCAGGATCTTCCACGGCATCATGACCAGCGCGATACCGGCAGTGATATAGCCGCCCATGCGATATGAGACGTGCTTTGGCGCGAGCGCGGAGAAGTCGTACGCAGGTCCGACCAGGTTGGCCGCGAGGTTGACGCTGATGGTGTCGACCAGCAGCACGATCAGGGCGATCAGCACGGCGATACCGGTCATGCGGCTGGCCAGGTCAACCGGGTCCCACAGTGCTTTGCCATACAGGACGACGGTAGCCGAGGTGACGATGACAGCCAGCGCGGCCAGCAAACCCATTGGCACCGGAAGGCCGACAGCCTGGCCGATGACCTGGTCGCGCTGGGTCCGGGCAAAGCGGGTGAAGTCAGGGATGTTCAGCGCCAGCGTGGCCCAAAAGCCGACCATCGCGGTCAGCGAAGGCCAGAATGTGGACCAGAACTGGCCGGCTTTTTTGCCGCCTTCGACGAACTGCGACGGCTGGTCCAGCAGCGGGCCGAAGCCGCCAGCCTTGTTGTAGACCCAGCCAAGCAGCACGAAGCAGATCAGGATCTTGAGCGGAGCGGTGTAGGTTTCGAGCTTGCGGATCGAGTCGATGCCGTGTACGACGTAGTAAAGCTGGATCAGCCAGAAGCCGAGGAAGCAGGCCAGTTGGGAGCCGTTGATGCCAAGGCCTGCGATTTTTTCGCCGCCGATTTCATAACCGAGCATGACACCGAGCAGCGTGTAGATCATGCTGCCGCCGAACCAGGTCTGGATGCCGTACCAGCCGCACGCGACGATAGCGCGCATCAGTGCGGGCAGCTTGGCGCCGGAGGTGCCGAACGACGACCGTGCGAGCACGGCATATGGAATGCCGTACTTGGTGCCTGCATGGCCGATCAGAAGCATTGGAATGAGCACGATGGCGTTAGCCACGAACACAGTGAGCACGGCCTGGTAGCCGGACATGCCGCTTTCAATCAGCGTGGCAGACAGGGTATATGCGGGAATGCACATCACCATCCCGACCCACAATGCCGCGAAGTGGTACCAGCGCCATGTGCGCTGCGCCGCGGTCGTCGGGGCCAGGTCTTCGTTCCAAAGCTGCGTGTTCGCTGACAGGTCTTTGCTCACAGTGTTCTTCTCCGTTTTAGTCGAGGCAAAAGTGCTGGTTCAGTTTAACGCAAAGCGTGGACGTAATGACACCCCCGGGCCGTCGTTCCCGCGGAAGCGAGAACCCATACGCCGTGTGAAGAACGAGGAGCGAGCTAGACGATCAACGGTTCCGGCGTTTCAGGCACGATTTCCGCCCTCGGATTGCGCGGGTCCTGCGTCCAGTTCATATACGGCTTGCCAGTCTGCTGCGGCACCATGGTGATGCACGCCTCTACCGGACAGGTGATCTCGCACAGGTTGCAGCCAACGCATTCGTCCGTGATCACCTCATACGTGCGCTCCTCGGTCTCGCTGACCAGGCGCGCGATGGCCTGGTGCGACGTGTCTTCGCAAGCGACAAAGCACTTGCCGCACTTGATGCACTTGTCCTGGTCGATCTGCGCAATGACCGCGTAGTTCATGTCGAGATACTTCCAGTCGGTCGTATTCGGCACAGCCTTGCCGGAGAACGCGGCGATGTTGGCGTAGCCCTTCTCGTCCATCCAGCGCGACAGGCCGTCCTTCATCTCCTCGACGATGCGGAAGCCGTGCAGCATCGCGGCAGTGCACACCTGTACGGAACCGGCGCCGAGCGCGATGAATTCAGCCGCATCGCGCCAGTTGCCGATTCCGCCGATACCGGAGATCGGCAAGCCGCGGGTTTCAGGGTCGCGGGCGATTTCCGCCACCATGTTCAGTGCAATCGGCTTGACCGCCGAACCGCAATAGCCGCCGTGCGTGCTGGCGTTGCCGACGATCGGAAACGCCACCATGCGGTCGAGGTCGAGGTGGGTGATCGAGTTGATCGTATTAATCAGCGAGACGGCGTCGGCCCCGCCAGCCATCGCGGCACGGGCAGGCTTGCGCACGTCGGTGATGTTCGGGGTCAGCTTGACGATCACCGGCAACCGGGTGTGCTGCTTGCACCAGCGCGTCACCATCTCGACGTATTCCGGAACCTGGCCGACGGCAGCGCCCATGCCGCGTTCCGGCATACCGTGAGGGCAGCCGAAATTGAGCTCGATGCCGTCCGCGCCGGTGGCTTCGACCTTCGGCAGGATATCGGCCCAGTACCTCTCTTCGCAAGGCAGCATCAGCGACACGATCATCGCGCGGTCCGGCCAGTCCTTCTTGACCTGGGTGATTTCGCGCAGGTTGATTTCCAGGCTGCGGTCGGTAATGAGCTCGATATTGTTGAAGCCGAGGACTTCGCGGTTCTTGCCGTAGTGCGCCGAATAACGCGACGACACATTGACGGCTGCCGGATCCTCACCCAGGGTCTTCCACACCACACCGCCCCACCCCGCTTCGAAGGCGCGCACCACGTTGTAGGCCTTGTCGGTTGGCGGCGCGGAGGCCAGCCAGAATGGATTTGGCGATTTGATGCCGCAAAATTCGATGCTAAGGTCAGCCATTATGCAGCCTCCAGTCGGGATTGGATGTCGTTGTGGATGGCGATTGCGGCCAGCTTTCCGTGCTGGACCGCCTGCACCGTCAGGTCCTGCCCTGGCGCGACGCAGTCTCCTCCGGCGTACACGCCGGGCGCCGATGTGCGGAACAGTCCATCGACGCGGATCTTGTCGCCGTCGCGGGCCAGTTGTTGCGACAGCTGGTCGGAAAGCGCCGCCGGGTCCATGCCCTGCCCGATCGCCTTGAATACCGCGTCGGCCGCGATTTCGAAGTAGGCGCTTGTGCCAATCAGCTTGCCGCCCTCCATGCGGGTGCGCTCGAAGCGCATGCCGCGCACCCGGCCATCGTCGTCCAGCAGCACCGCGTCGGGCGCCGCCCAGGTCTTGATGCGCACGAAGTTGGCCTTGGCGATTTCCTGCTCATGATGGGTAGCGCTCATCGACTCCGGGCCGCGCCGGTACACCAGGGTCACGTCCTCGGCGCCCAGGCGCTGGATCTGCACTGCCATATCAATGGCGGTGTTACCGGCGCCGATAACGATAACGCGTTTTGGCACCGGCAGCTTCGACAAATCGTCCGCCTGGCGCAGCGCGGCAATGTACTCCACCGCCGCGGCCAGGCCGGGCGCATCCTCGCCCGTGAGACCAAGCTGCCGGCTGGCGTCCAGGCCAATGCCAAGGAAGACGGCGTCGTACTGCGCGTGCAGGTCCCGCAGCTGGAGATTGTCCCCGAGCCTGAAACCGTGCCGAATCCCGATGCCGCCGATTTGCAGCAGGAATTCGACTTCCTTATGCGCGAAGTCTTCAGTCAGCTTGTATTTGGCGATGCCGTACTCATTCAGGCCGCCCGCTTTCTCGCGCGCCTCGAACACCACGACATCGTTACCCAGCATGGCCAGGCGGTGGGCGCACGACAATCCGGCCGGGCCCGCGCCAACGACCGCGATGGTCTTGCCGGTAGTCGGCGCGCGCTGGAACGGATGCGACGCAAAGGTGGCGTTATCGAGTGCGTGGCGCTGCAGCAGGCCGATCGCGACGGGACGCTGCTCGTCGTCATGATTTCGCACGCAGGCCTGCTCGCACAGGATCTCGGTCGGGCAGACGCGCGCGCAGGCGCCGCCCATGATGTTCTGCTTCAGGATGCCCGCGGCTGCCCCGTTGATATTACCGTCGTGGATATTGCGGATGAAGCTCGCGACATCAATCTCGGTCGGACACGCGCGCATGCACGGCGCATCGTAACAGTACAGGCAGCGCGCAGCTTCAATCGCTGCCTGCCGGTGTGTCAGCGCAGGCGCCAGGTCGGTGAACCGCGCCGAGAGCTCGCTGTCGGACGCCGCGGCTTGCGGCAAGTGCTTGAGAGATTCAATCATGTTCCACCCTGTTCAGGAGTCGTCCTGGTTGTGCCGCCGTCTTTTTTACTTCATTTGCGGGAACGAAAACTCTGCGCCGGCGCTTGCCGTATTCGGCCAGCGCTGCATCACCGCCTTGTGGCGCGTGTAGAAGCGCACGCCCTCCGGACCGTAGGCGTGATGGTCGCCGAACATGCTGCGCTTCCATCCGCCGAAGCTGTTGAAGGCCATCGGAACCGGCAGCGGTACGTTGACGCCCACCATGCCGACCTGGATCTGGCGCACGAACTCGCGCGCAGTGCCGCCATCGCGCGTGAAGATCGCCACGCCGTTGCCGTACTCGTTTGCGTTGATCAGGTTGACCGCGCTGGCCACGTCGGGCGAACGCACGATGCACAGCACCGGCCCAAAGATCTCTTCCTTGTAGATGGTCATGTCCGGCGTCACGTGGTCGAACAGCGTGCCGCCCACGAAGAAGCCGTTCTCGCGCCCGGCCACCTTGCAGCCGCGTCCATCGACCAGCAAGGTCGCGCCCTGCTCGACGCCTTCGCCTATCAGCTTTTCGATGCGCAGCCTGGCTGCGGCGGTGACGACCGGCCCCATTTCGGAGTCATGCGCCATGCCGTCGCCGATCTTCAGCGCTGCGGTACGTTCGGCCATCGCACTGGCCAGCTTGTCGCCTGCATCGCCGACCGCGACAACCACCGAGATCGCCATGCAGCGCTCGCCGGCAGAACCGTATGCTGCGCCGACCAGCGCGTCTACCGCCATGTCCATGTCGGCGTCGGGCATGACCACCATGTGGTTCTTGGCGCCGCCCAGGGCCTGCACGCGCTTGCCGGCAGCACTGCCGCGCGCGTAGATGTACTGCGCGATCGGCGTCGAGCCGACGAAGCTGATCGCCTGCACTTCAGGATGGTCGAGCAGCGCATCGACGGTGACCTTGTCGCCCTGGATGACGTTGAACACGCCGTCCGGCAGGCCTGCATCCTTGAGCAGCTTCGCGTGCAGCAGCGATGGCGATGGGTCGCGTTCGGACGGCTTGAGCACGAAGGTATTCCCGCACGCGATCGCAACCGGGAACATCCACATCGGCACCATGACCGGGAAGTTAAATGGCGTGATGCCCGCGACAACGCCGAGCGGCTGGCGCATCGACCACGCGTCGATACCGCGCGCGATCTGGTCGGTGAACTCGCCCTTCAGCAGTTGCGGAATGCCGACCGCGAATTCGACCATCTCGATACCCCGTGC
>CXWL01119201.1_pt1 | contig 29463 bp, 22 predicted proteins | sample 590931 | NCBI WGS metagenome assembly CXWL01 (sample SAMEA3498368, study PRJEB10139) | groundwater metagenome | biome: water well; material: biofilm material | place: Germany | collected 2015-04-27 | reverse complement strand
CGAGCTGAAGCTGCCCGTGATGGTGCTGGCGGTGAGGATGTCGAAATAATCGCCCGCGCTCGGGGCGAACAGTCCGACGCCGAAGTCGAACAGGGCGACATTCAGCAGGCCGTCGAGCGTGGCGGTGCCGCTGACGTTGAGCACATCGTACTGGCTTCCGGCCAGCAGCCCGCCGATTTCGGCGGTGAAAGTGCCCAGCATCGTCTGGGAGTAGTCGCCGGTGATGGAGAGCATCCCCGGCGAATTGCCCGGCCCGACGTTGCCGCTGGAAATCACGTTTCCGACTACCGTGCCGGTGCCGCTGAGCAGGCCGTAGTTGACAAACCCCGTTCCGCCGACGGTCGCGGTCGTCCCTGCGCCGACGGTGAAGCTGCCGCCCGCGTTGTTGGTGATGCCGCCAAGAACCGTCAGCGTGCCGCCGGTGAGGTTGTAGGTGCCGGAGCTGCCGGTATTGGCGGCGAGCGCCATCTCGCCAGTCACGGTGTGTGTGCCGCCGGTCTGGTTAATGGTGCCGGTGCCTCTGCCGCCGATGGTTTCATTGCCAGCCAGAATGCTGCCGGTACCGGAGAGGGTGTGGCTGCCGTTGCTGCCGCCAGCCGAGCCCAGCACCAGGGTATCCACACCGATGCTGCCGTTGCCGAGGCCCACGCTGAGGCTGCCGCCGTTTATGTTGAGCGTGCTGACGCCGCCGCCGTTGCCGATGTTGCCGCCAACGCTCAACACTCCGCCTCCGAGGGTATACGTGCTGACGCTGCCGATGTTCTGCCCCAGCGTAAGGTCGCCGCTGACCGTATTCGTGCCGCCGCTCTGGTTGAAAATACCGGTGCCGCTGCCGCCGATGGTTTCGTAGATTGCGGACAGGCTACCGTTACTCAAGTTGTAAGTGCCGCTGCTGCCGCCGAGGTAGCCGAGATGGATGAGGCCGACCGTATGCGCGCCGCCGTTCTGGGTGAATGCACCGGTGCCGGAATTGCCGATGTATTCATAACTGGCGTAGGTCGTCTGGCCTACACCCAGCGTGAAGCTGCCGTTCGATCCAACAGCATTGCCGATCCTGAAGTGATCCAGGCTGATCGAGCTGCCGGTAAGGTTGAGCGTGCCGCCATCGAGGTTGAAGGTGCTGGTGCCCAGAACATCAATGACGTGGCCGACGTGCGAGATGTCGCCGACGTTCAGCGTGCCGCCGCTCAAATTGTAGGTGCCGCTGCCGCCGCTGCGCGGGCCAAGGACGAGGGTGGTGCTGACGGTATGCGTGCCGCCGCTCTGGTTGAAGATGCCGGTGCCGGAATAGCCGATGGTTTCATCGGCTGCCGAGAGGGTGCCTGCGCTCAGGTTGTAAGTGCCGTTGCTGCCGCTGTTAGCTCCAAGGTAGATGCTGCTGGCGGTATGGCTCGATATGCCGGATTGATTGAAGGTGCCAGTGCCGGACACGCCGATGGACTCAAATCTTGCCGACAGGTCGCCGCCGCTCAAGTTATAGGTGCCGTTGCCGCCGATTTCCCTGCCAATCTCGAAGATGACGTTGCTGACCGTATTCGTGCCGCCGCTCTGGCTGAAAGTGCCGGTTCCGCTGCCGCCGATGGTTTCGTAGGCTGCGGACAGGCTACCGCTGCTCAGGTTGTAAGTGCCGTTGCTGCCGCCGAGATAGCCGAGGTGGATAGAGCCAACCGCATTGGTGCCGCCGGTCTGGTTGATGGCACCGGTGCCGTTGCCGCCGACCATTGCGCTGGCAGTGACTGAAAGGCTACCCGCGTTCAGGTTGTAGCTGCCGTTGCCACCGCTGTCGCGGCCCAGATAGAGGGTGCCGCCGACCGTATGCACGCCGCCGTTCTGGGTGAATGCACCGGTGCCGGAGTTGCCGATGTATTCATAACTGGTGTCGGTCGTTTGGCCTACACCCAGCGTGAAACTGCTGTTCGAGCCAACAGCACTGCCGATGTAAAAGCGATCCAGACCGATTGAGCTGCCCGTGAGGTTGAGCGTGCCGCCATCGAGGTTGAAAATGGTGAGGCCCGCCCCGTTTGCAATGCTGCCGACATTCAGCACGCCGCCGCTCTGGGTGTAAGTGCCGCCGCTGCCGCTGAGGGTGCCAAGCTGGAGCACGCCGCTGACCGTATGGGTGCCGCCGGTCTGGTTGAGGGCACCGCCACCGGAGTGACCGATGGTTTCATTCGCTGCCGTGAGCGACTGACCGATGCCCAGCGTAAAGCTACCGTTCGAACCGGAAGCGTTGCCGATGTTGAAGTTATCCAGGGTAATCAAGCTGCCGGTGAGGTTGAGCGTGCCGCCATCGAGATTGAAGGTGCTGCTGCCGAGCCCGTCCGCGATGCCGCCGACATCCAGCGTGCCGCCGCTCAAGTTGTAGGTGCCGCTGCTGCCGCTCCAGTAGCCAAGGGTGAGGTCGTTGCTGACCGTATGTGTGCCGCCGCTCTGGTTGAAGGTGCCGGTGCCGATCGAGCCAACATGTTCGCTGGTTGCCGACAGGCTGCCCGCGCTCAAGTTGTAAGTACCGTTGCCGCCGCTCCAGCTGCCGAGGTAGAGGGTGTTGCCGACCGTATGCGTACCGCCGCTCTGGGTGAAGGTGCCGGTGCCGTCGGCTCCGATGTTTTCGAAGCCTGCCGAGAGGCTGCCCGCGCTCAGGTTGTAGCTGCCGTTGCCGCCGATGTGGAAGCCAAGGGTGATGTCGTTGCTGACTATATGTGTGCCGCCGGTCTGGTTGAAGGCGCCGGTGCCGTAGTAGCCGATGGTTTCGAGGCCTGCCGACAGGTCGCCTGCGCTCAGGTTGTAAGTGCCGTTGCCGCCGCTGCTAAGCCCAAAGATGAGGGCGTTGCTGACCGTATGCGTGCCGCCTGTCTGGTTAAAGGTGCCTGTGCCGGAGCTGCCGTTGTATTCGTCACGTGTCGTGAACGTCTTGCCGCTGCCCAGCGTGAAGCTGCCGTTCGAGCCAGAAGGACGTCCGATATAGAAACTATCTAGGCTGATCGAGGTGCCGTAGAGGTTCAGCGTACCGCCATCGAGATTGAAGGTGCTGGCGCCCGCCCCGTTTGTAATGCCGCCGACGTTCAGCGTGCCGCCGCTCAAATTGTAGGTGCCGCTGCCGCCGCCGAGCAAGCCAAGGTTGAGGTTGCCGCTGACCGTATTCGTGCCGCCGCTCTGGTTGAAGGTGCCGACGCCTGATCTGCCGATGACTTCACTAGTTGCCGACAAGCTGCCGGTGCCGCTCAATTGGTAGGTGCCGCTGCCTCCGGCCAGATAACCAAGAAACAGGTTGGTGCCAACCGTATTTGTACCGCCGCTCTGGGCGAAAATGCCGGTGCCGAGCAAGCCAATGGTTTCGGAGTTTGCCGACAGGCTGCCCCCGCTCAAGTTGTAAGTGCCATGGCTACCGCTGTTAGCCCCAAGGTTGAGACTGCTGGCCGTATTCGTGCCGAGGGTCTGATTGAAGGTGCCGGTGCCGGAGTAGCCGACGAACTCGAAATTGCCGGATAGCACACCGTGGAACAACCCGCCGCCACTCAGATTGTAGGTGCCGTTTCCGCCACTGTTGTAGCCAAGGTAGAGGGCGCTGCTGACCGTATTGGTGCTGACGACTTGGGTATGGTAGCCCGTTCCGTTGATGCCGACGGTTTCAATCGCTGACGCCACTGGGGAGGTTAGGCTGTTTTGCCGGAACGTCATCGTGCCGGTTCCGGTGGCGTCTATGCTCAAGCTGTTCAGCGTCCCTGAAAAAGCGTTGTTGGAAACCACCCGATCCGTGGCATCCGTCTGGGTAAGATAGGCATTGTCCAAGTTCTGCGGCAGGGCAAGGATGGGGGCGCCGCCTGGTGTGCTGCTCCAGCAGTTGACGGTGCTCCACGCCGCAGAGCCGCACACCCAATACAAGTTCGCCGCCGAGGCGGACGCGGGCGCCAGCGCGCCGCCCCCCAATGCCGCCAGCACCGCCAGATTCAGAAGCCGCCTGCGCGGTTGGGTGTTTGATTTCGCTCTCATGGTGTTGCTCCCTTTCATGGTTTTGCCACCTGCTTTTGAGAAAGTGTTTCCCGTTCTCTAGAATTTACACCAGCCCCGCCTTACGGTTTGGCCGCCTGTGTTTCTGCCTGCTTGATCACTTGCGCCACGCGCGAATTTTCGGCGACCGGCTCGATCGCCACGATGTGCCTGGCGTTGAGCACGGTGTAGTCCGGGCCGTGCAGCTCGACGCCGCGCTTGACCAGCGCGCTTTTGACTTCCTTGGTCGCCGGGTCGGCCTGGTTCTGCACCGTGAAAACATTGCGCAGCAGCGGATAATCGCCGCCCGTCTGCTCCAGCTTGCCGAAGAACACCTGGCCGTTGTCCATAAACACCGCCTGGTATTCGCTGGTGAATTTGTGGGGGATGCCGGAAGGCGCGCAACCGGCCAGCAGCAGGGCGAAACACAGCAGCGGCGCGCGAAAGCGGGGTGCAGCCGACCTTGCGGAAAAAAGCGTAGTCAAATTGGGTTTCATTGTTTTCTTTTTGATTTCTTTGTACTTTTACTGACAGCATGAACTGTGCCATAAATAAAAAGCAATGGGTATTGTACTGAAGTACAGTAGGCAGCCATGATTAAATGTGGTATGGCGGAGCCGATAAAACTCCGCCTGCCGCAATGCAAAACGGGAGCAGAAGCTCCCGTTTTGCATGAAACATCAACCTTGATTATACGGTGCGGTTTCTTCTGTTGCGGCCAGCGAAACCCAGTCAGGTAGGATGCGGTGGCAACCGCATCGTTCGCGATTGATGCGGTTCCTTCCTCACCGCATCCTACATGCCCCTGTTGCGACCAGCAAAACCCAGTCAGGTAGGATGCGGTGGCAACCGCATCGTTCGCGATTGATGCGGTTCCTTCCTCACCGCATCCTACATGCCCTACATGCTCCCCAGTCACTCCCGGTTTTGATGTGGGAACGGATTTATCCCGCCCTCGGGCACCAGCCCACATACCCTCTCCCTCGGGGAGAGGGTGCCGAAGGCGGGTGAGGGAGAATTCACTCCTACCCGAATTACACCGCTTTTTTCCTGCGTCCGATAAATCCCATCAACCCCAACCCGGCCAGCAGCATGGCGTAGGTTTCGGGTTCGGGGACGGCGGGCGGGGGCGCGATATTGCTCGCCACGCTCAAGCGCACCACGTCGGTGGTGCCGATGGCATTGGTGAGGAGTTCAATTTGCCAGAACAGGTTTGGGTTGCTCAACGCCGCGAAGCTCATCGAGCTGAAATTTCCCAGAATGGTGCTGGCGGCAAACAGGTCGAAGCTGTCACCCGCTTGCGGTGCAAACACGCCGAGGCCCAGATCGTACAGGACCACATCCAGCGCGCCGTCCAGCGTCAGGGTGCCGGTGACATCGAAGGCGTCGTACTGTGCGCCGCGTGTCAGGCCACCCAGTTCCATGGTGGTGTGGCTGAACATCCCGAGCGTCATGTCTCCCCCCATGCTGACCAGCGCCGGGCTGTTGCCGGGGCGCAGGTCGCCCTCAAAGAACACGGTGCCGGTGCCGGTGTAGGCGCCCGCGCCGGAAACCGCGCCGAAGAACACCGCCTGGCTGCCGCTGCTGACGCGGATTTCCGCGCCGTTATGCACCACATCGTCGTAAAAAGTCGCGGTTGCGCCGCCGGAAACAACAATCCTGCCGCTGCCAGTATTGGCGACATCACCGATGATGTCCGTGGTGCCGCTCAAAGCCAGGTTGCCATAGTTGGTCAGGCCGGTGGCGGCAGTCGCGCCCGTCGCCAGGGTGCCGCGACCGGAGATCATGCCGGTGCTGCTATTGAACAAGCCTTGCGTGAAATCCACCGAACCGCCCAGCAGGGTGACGCGGCCATTGTTTATGTTCATGTTGACCGTGTCGGTAAACACCATGTCGTTGCCGAGCGCCGCGCGCACTTCGCCGCCGGTCGTGTTGTTCAGCGTGGCGCTGACCTGGCCGACGCCGGAAATTCTCCCGGCGTTGTTCAGCGTGCCCCCGCCCAGATTGCTGATCACGCCGCCCAGCACGATCTGGCCGTTGTTGTTGGTGGTGCCGGAACTGAATGCGCTGTTGTTCAATGCCAGCACCGAGCCGCTGTTAACGGTCGTGGTGTTGGTCACGTGTACGGTCTGGTTGCTGGCAAACTGTGCGGAGCTGCCGAACAGGCCGCCCGCGCCGATGGTCAGGTTGGAGCCGGTGAGGTTGAAGGTACCGCTGTTAAAGGCGAAGCCGCCGTTGTTGACCAGAGAGCCGGTGGAGAACGTGCCGCCATCCAGCGTCAGGGTGGCGGGGCCGCTCAGCGTGGTGGCACCGGCCACGCCCAGCGTCTTGACCCCGGTCAGAACGACCCCGTTGAGCAGGTGAGCGGCATCCAGCGCCAGGTTGCCGGTCATATTCAGTGTGCCGCCATTGAAATTGAAGTTGCCGGTGCCCAAGCCTTTGTCCAGGCTGCCCACGGTGAGCGTGCCGCCGTTCAGGGTGTAGCTGCCGGTGCCGCCGCTGTTGGCGCCAAGGGTAAGAGCGTTGGTCACGGTATTCGTGCCGCCGCTCTGGTTGAAAGTGCCGGTGCCGGAGACGCCGATGGATTCATAGCCTGCCGACAGGCTGCCCGAGTTGAGGGTATAGCTGCCGTTGTTGAGGTAGCCAAGGGTAAGGCTGTTGGTCACGGTATTGGTGCCGCCGCTCTGGGTGAATGCGCCAGCAGCGGAGACACCGATGTTTTCATAGCCTGCCGACAGGCTGCCTGCGCCCAGGGTGTAGGTACCGCTGCCACCGTAAGCGCCAAGGTAGAGGCCGCTGCCGACCGTATGCGTGCCGCCGCTCTGGGTGAAGGTGCCGGTACCGCCATAGCCGATGGTTTCGTTAGAGGCCGACAGGCTGCCTGCGCTCAGGTCATAGCTGCCGCTGCTGCCGCCGTTAGCGCTAAGGTGGAGGACGCCGCTGACCGTATGCGTGCCACCGCTTTGGGTGAAAGAGCCGGTGCCGTAATTGCCGATGTACTCAGTAGCCGCCGACAGGCTGCCGCTATTGAGGGCGTAGCTGCCGTTGCTGCCGCTGACGTTACCAAAGGTGAGAGTGTTGCTGACCGTGTGCGTGCCGCCGCTCTGCATGAATGAGCCGGTGCTGGAGTGGCCGATGGTCTCGCCGCTCGCCGTCAGGCTACCCGCGCTCAGGTTGTAATAGGCATTATTGTTAAGGCCGGTTCCCAAGTTAAGGAGGAGGGTCACGGTATGTGTGCCGCCCGTCTGATTGAAGGTGCCGGTGCCGGAGTAACCGATATTTTCTTGGCTTGCTGTCAGGCTGCCCGCGCTCAGGTTGTAGGTGCCGCTACTGCCGTTGCCAAGATGGAGGCGGTCGGCGACCGTATTCGTGCCGCCCGTCTGATTGAAAATGCCGGTACCGCCGTTGCCGATCATTTCATGAAATGCCGATAAACTGCCGGTGCCGCTCAGGGTGTAGCTGCCGTTGCTGCCAACATTCTGCCCCAAGTAAAGGATGCTGCCCACAGAATTCGTGCCGCCGCTCTGGGTGAAGGTGCCGGTGCCGTAACCGCCGATATATTCGTCATAACCCGCCGACAGGCTGCCGGTGCCGCTCAGGGTGTAGCTGCCGTTGCTGCCGCTGGCATTGCCAAGGATGAGACTGTAGCCGACCGTGTGTGTGCCGCCGCTCTGGGTGAAGGTGCCGGTGCTGGAGTGGCCGATGGTCTCGGCGTTCGCCGTCAGGCTACCCGCGCTCAGGTTGTAATAGGCATTATTGTTAAGGCCGGTTCCCAAGTTGAGGAGGAGGGTCACGGTATGTGTGCCGCCCGTCTGATTGAAGGTGCCGGTGCCGGAGTAACCGATATTTTCTTGGCTTGCTGTCAGGCTGCCCGCGCTCAGGTTGTAGGTGCCGTTGCCAATACTGCCGTTGCCAAGATGGAGGCGGTCGGCGACCGTATTCGTGCCGCCCGTCTGATTAAAGATGCCGGTACCGCTGTTGCCGATCATTTCATGAAGTGCCGACAAGCTGCCGGTGCCATTCAGGTTGTAGCTGCCGTTGCTGCCAGCGTTCTCCCCCAGGTAAAGGACGCTGCCCACCGAATTCGTGCCGCCGCTCTGAGTGAAAGCGCCGGTGCCGTAAAAGCCGATATCCTCGTAAACCGCCGACAGGCTGCCGGTGCCGTTAAGGGTGTAGCTGCCGTTGCCGGTATTGGCAGTGCCAAGGATGAGGCTGTTGCCCACCGCATTCGTGCCGCCGTTGAGCATATAGCTGCCGGTGCCGGTCATGCCGATAGTCTGGATACCAGCTATAGCCAGGCTGCCGCCAGCCTGAAGAAGACCAACAGTGTTTGCCGTGGTTGAATTGATTTCCAACGAATTGGCTTGGCGGTTGCCGCTGTAGGAGTCGAAGCGCAGGGTCGTGTTCCATCCCCCGACCGGGCCGACCATTACGTTGTCGGACAAGAGCGGCACGCTCCCGTCAACCCAGCAACTACTATAATCCCAATAGCTATTGGCGCAGTTCCAGGTGTCCGCCGAAGCGGATGCGGGCGCCAGCGCGCCGCCCCCCAGCGCCATCAGAATTGCCAGATTCAGAATCCGCCTGCGCGGTTTGGTGTTAGTTTTCTTGTTCATTGCTTATCACTCCCTGTGTGGTTATACGCAAAAAAACGTCTGTTAATTCCACAAAAAAACACAAATAAAAGCAGGGCTTTTTTAGCACGGGGAGAGCGGGGGCGCAATTGTACTGAAGTACAGGTACACACCTTAAAATAACCAGGGAGGTGGTGTTCGAAATCGTGCATTGCCTTGTTGCGCGCGGAGAAGCGGTAGCGCTGTTCCGCCCACGCAAAGAACCTGCCCGGGGCTTAAATTAAGAGGGCACCTCTAAAAATACCCATTCATGCTTCGACAGGCTCAGCACGAACGGGTAACTTGCTGATTTGCAACATTGGCCGTTCGCACTGAGCCTGTCGAAGTGCAATTTTTAGAGGCACCCAAGAGTGAAGCCACGAGAGGCTCATGTATTATCCGGGTTGAAACCACACTCTACCCAGCTTCAATAATGAACTTTACCTTGCATGCCACAGACGGCCTCGCCCGTCGCGGCACTTTGCATCTCGCCCACGGCAGCGCGGAAACGCCCGCCTTCATGCCGGTCGGCACCTACGGTACGGTGAAGGCGATGTCGCCCACCGAGCTGAAAGAAATGGGCGCTGAAATTGTGCTGGGCAACACTTTCCACTTGTGGCTGCGCCCCGGCCTGGAGGTGATCGCGGCGCACGGCGGGCTGCACCGCTTCATGGGCTGGGATTGGCCTATCCTCACCGATTCTGGCGGCTTTCAGGTGTTCAGCCTGGGAGACCTGCGCAAGATCACCGGCGGCGGGGTGGAGTTTCGCTCGCCGGTGAACGGGGACAAATGCTTCCTCTCACCCGAGGAATCCATGCGCATCCAGCGGGTGCTGAATTCCGACATCGTGATGATCTTCGATGAATGTACGCCGTACCCGGCAGATGAAAAGGCGGCGGGAGAATCCATGCGCCTGTCGTTAAGCTGGGCGGAGCGCAGTAAAAAAGCGCATGAGGGCAATCCCAACGCCCTGTTCGGCATCGTGCAGGGCGGCATGTTTGAGCACCTGCGCGATGAGTCGCTGGCCGGACTAGCCAGCATCGGCTTTGATGGTTACGCCATCGGCGGCCTGTCGGTGGGCGAACCGAAAGAGGACATGCTGCGCATCCTCGCACACACCGCGCCGCAGTTGCCGCCGGACAAGCCGCACTATCTGATGGGCGTGGGCACGCCGGAAGACATCGTGGCTGCGGTGGCGCAGGGCATAGACATGTTCGATTGCGTGATGCCGACGCGCAACGCGCGCAACGGCCACCTGTTCACCCGCAACGGCGATATCCGCATCCGCAACGCGCAATACCGGACGGATCTGCGACCGCTGGACGAGCAGTGCGGCTGCTACACCTGCCGCAATTTCACCCGCGCCTACCTGCACCATCTGGACCGCCTCAAGGAGATTCTCGGGGCGCGCCTGAACACCGTCCACAACCTGCACTATTACCAGGAACTGATGGGCGAAATCCGCGCCGCCATCGCGGCTGGGCGGTTTGCCGAATTTGCCGCAAGCTTTCGCCAGCGGCGTAGCGGATGACCCAAAACTCTCCCCCAACCCTTCCCCAAGGGAGGGGAGTTTGTCCGCCGCTTCGTGATAGAATGCGCCCCTTCATTTTTCCGGAGTGTCCGAGATGGCTTGGAGTGATCTGATTGTCGGCAGCGCCTGGGCGCAGGCTGCCGCGCCCGCCGCAAATCCCAGCTTGGGGTTTACGGATTTTTTACCCCTGATCGCGCTGGTTGCCGTATTTTATTTTCTGATCCTGCGACCGCAGCAGGTGCGATCCAAGGAACTGAAAAATATCCTCGGCGCGCTGCAAAAAGGCGATGAGGTGGTGGCGATCGGCGGCCTGCTGGGCCGCATCGCCAAGGTGGGCGAGAACTATGTCGGCGTCGAGGTGGCGGATGGGGTGGTCATCAACATCCAGAAGAACACCATTCAAACCGTGTTGCCCAAGGGGACCATCAAGTCCATTTAACTGGCTGGCCTGTAGGTGCGAATTCATTCGCACGCCACCAGAATATTCGTGCGAATGAATTCGCACCTACAGAAACGGCATAAACCACTGGAATATTCAAAACATGAACCAGTACCCGTTGTGGAAATACCTGCTGATTCTGGCCGCGCTCGTTCTGGGACTGGTCTATACCCTGCCCAATTTCTATGGCGAATCGCCCGCCGTGCAGGTGTTGCCGCTGCGCGCCAACCTCAAGGCGGATGCCGCGCTGCTGGGGCGGGTGGAGAACGCCTTGAAGTCCGCGCAGCTCAACCCCGAGGCGCTGGCGCTGGACACCACCAGCGTCAAGGCGCGCTTCGCTGACGCCGAAAGCCAGATCAAAGCCAAGGACATCCTGCAAAACCAGTTGGGCGTGGATTACGTGGTGGCGCTGAATCTGCTGCCGCGCTCGCCGCAGTGGCTGACCGGCATCGGCGCCCTGCCGATGTATCTCGGCCTGGATTTGCGCGGCGGCGTACATTTCCTGTTGCAGATAGACATGAAGGGCGCGCTGGAAAAGGCGGCGGAGTCCGCCGCCGGCGATATCCGCAGCGCCCTGCGCGAACAGAACATCGCCTACGCCGGGGTGAGCCGCGACGGCAACCGGGTGACGGTCAAATTCCGCGACGCTGCAGCGCGCGACAAAGGCGCCGCCGAGATCAAACAGCGCCTCACCGGCCTGGAGTTGCGCGACAAGGATGAAGGCGGCGAATACCTGTTGCTTGGCACGCTCGGCCCGGTGGAGGAAAAGCGCATTCAGGAATCTGCGGTGCAGCAGAACCTGATCACCCTGCGCAACCGCGTGAACGAGCTGGGCGTGGCCGAACCGGTGATCCAGCAGCAGGGCATAGACCGCATCGTGGTGCAGTTACCCGGCGTGCAGGATACCGCGCGCGCGAAAGACATTCTGGGGCGCACCGCGACCCTGGAAGTGCGCATGGTGGACGAGGAGCACCAGTTCACCGAAGGCTCGCCCGCCCCGTTCGGCACCGAGATGTTCCGCGAAAGGGATGGCACTCCCCTGCTGGTGAAGAAGAGCGTGACCCTTACCGGCGAGCGCATCAACGATGCGCAGCCCGGCTTCGACAGCGTCAGCAACGAACCGGCGGTGCATCTCAATCTGGACGGAGTGGGGGCGCGCAAATTCAAGGAAGCGACGCGCGAGAACGTCGGCAAGCGCATGGCGATCATCCTGTTCGAGAAGGGCCGGGGCGAAATCGTCACCGCGCCGGTGATACGCGAGGAAATCGGCGGCGGCCGCGTGCAGATCACCGGCAAGATGAGCACCGAAGAGGCCAGCAATACCGCGCTGCTGCTGCGCGCCGGCGCGCTGGCGGCGCCGATGGAGATCGTCGAGGAACGCACGGTGGGCCCGAGCCTGGGCGCGGACAACATCGCGCGCGGCTTCAACTCCACCAAGATCGGTTTTGCCGCCATCGCGGTTTTCATGGTCGCCTACTACCTGATGTTCGGCATGGTTTCGATGCTGGCGCTGGGCGCCAACCTGCTGTTCCTGGTGGCGCTGCTGTCCATGATGCAGGCCACCCTGACGCTGCCGGGCATGGCCGGTATCGCGCTGACGCTGGGCATGGCGATTGACGCCAACGTGCTGATCAACGAGCGCGTCCGCGAGGAGCTGCGCGCGGGCAACACGCCGCAGGCTTCCATCTACGCGGGCTACGAACAGGCATTCGGCACGATTCTGGACTCGAACATCACCACGCTGATCGCGGGCGTCGCGCTGTTCATGTTCGGCTCCGGCCCGGTGCGCGGCTTCGCGGTGGTGCTGTGCCTGGGCATCCTGACTTCGATGTTCAGCGCGGTGTTGGTGTCGCGCGCGCTGGTCAACCTGATTTACGGGCGCAGGGCGAGGTTGTCCAAGGTCTCGATCGGCTAGAAAATATACTCCAGAATCTGGCCAATAAGGCCGCTCGTGGTGAGCCTGTCGAACCATGTGCGACCCTTCGACAAGCTCAAGGCGAACGGATTTCCGGCTAATGGATTATTTGGGATAGAAACAAATGGAATTTTTCAGGATCAAGCACGACATCCCGTTCATGAGCTACGGGAAGATCACCACCAGCATTTCGCTGGTGACGTTCATACTTGCAGTGTTTTTCCTGGTGTCGCGCGGACTGAATTTCGGCGTGGACTTTACCGGTGGCACGGTGATCGAGGTGCACTACGCCCAGCCCGCCGACGTGAACAAGGTGCGCGAGCAGCTTGGCGGTATCGGGCTGCACGACGCGCTGGTGCAGAATTTCGGCTCCAGCAGGGACGTGCTGATCCAGGTGCCGCTCAAGCAGAACACTTCCGGCGCCAAGCTGAGCGAGCAGATCCACGAAAAGCTGCGCCAGCAGGATGCGGGCGTGGAAATGCGCCGCGTCGAATTTGTCGGCCCGCAGGTGGGCAAGGAGCTGATTGAGAACGGCTCGCTCGCGCTGCTGCTGGTTTCGCTCGGCATCGTCTGCTACCTGTGGCTGCGTTTCGAGTGGAAGTTCGGCCTGGCCGCGATCATCGCCAACCTGCACGACGTGGTCATCATTCTCGGTTTCTTCGCCTTCTTCCAGTGGGAGTTTTCGCTTTCTGTGCTGGCTGCGGTGCTGGCGGTGCTGGGCTACTCGGTGAACGAATCGGTGGTGGTGTTTGACCGGATCCGCGAAAACTTCCGCAAGATGCGCAAGACCAGCGTGGCTGAAATCATAGACAACGCGATCACCCGCACCATGTCGCGCACCATCATCACCCACGGCTGCACCCAGATGATGGTGACCGCGATGCTGTTCCTCGGCGGCGAAACGCTGCACTACTTCGCGCTGGCGCTGACCATCGGCATCCTGTTCAGCATTTACTCCTCGGTGCTGGTGGCCAGCCCGTTGCTGATGATGTTCGGCGTGTCGCGCGAAGATTTCATCAAGCCGGAAAAAACCGAAGCGGAAGAAGTTTTGCCGTAATGGAACTGATTACCCTCTTCATAGACATCATCCTGCATCTGGACAAGCACCTGCTGGAGCTGACCCAGCAGTACGGCGTCTGGGTGTACGGCATCCTGTTCCTGATTATTTTCTGCGAGACCGGCCTGGTGATCACGCCATTCCTGCCGGGAGATTCGCTGCTGTTCGTGGCAGGCGCGCTGTGCGGCATGGGTTCGCTGGAATTGCAGATGCTGGCACCGCTGCTGATCGTGGCCGCCTTCTCCGGCGACAACACCAACTACTGGATCGGGCGGCTAGTCGGGACTCGCCTGTTGAGCAGGAGCAACGGACTCATCAAGCGCGAATATCTGGACAAGACCCACGCCTTTTACGAAAAGCACGGCGGCAAAACTATCCTGTTCGCGCGCTTCCTGCCGATCATCCGCACTTTTGCCCCCTTCGTGGCGGGGATAGGCGCAATGCATTACCGCCTGTTCGTGCTGTTCAGCGCGCTGGGCAGCCTGCTCTGGATCGGCAGCCTGACCGTGGCGGGTTATTTTTTCGGCAACATCCCGATCATCAAGAACAACCTCACTTTGATGATTCTCGCCATCATCTTCATTTCGCTGCTGCCCGCCATCATCGAGTTTATCCGCCACCGCAGACAGCGCGGCTAACTGGCTGGCCCTGCAAAAACCCTACAAATGCTATGCTCCCGCGCTGCGGTCGAGCAGGCGGGCAAAATTATCCATAGATAGCAGGTGGGCGTATATCCGGCCCATCACGCCCGTTTTGATGAGGGTGCGGAGCTGGGTGTCCGCGAGTGCTTCGAGCCTGCCTTCCGCCACGCGGTGCATGCCGGCGAGCTGTTTTGTGCCGCCGGCGTTATTCACCGCCTGCATCGTGAACGGCTCCAGCAAGTCGTGCTCCTTGAGGATGCCGCACATCTCTTCGGTGCGGATCAGGTCCGCTTCGTATTCGTGCAGCAGCTTTTCTATTTCGGCCCAGCGCGGCAACGCCCCCCCTTTTTCGTCGAACAGCGGCTCGCCATCCTGTTCGGCGATGGCGTGTTGCGCCACGCACGCGATGCGCTCGTTTTTCGTTACGTTATCCACGTTGATCTTTGCCATGCAGAACGGGTAGCGGCGCATATAGGCGGGCAGGTAAACCGATTTGTCCCACCCTCCCGCCGCATCAACGAAAAGGTTCTGTCCACTCTCCAATCCCAGCACCGCTACCGCCCCGAAGGTCTTGCCGTTGTCGCCGCTGATGAATACCAGCGGGTAATCGTGGGATGCGCGGGCGAATTCGCTGTAGCTGACCGGGATGGCGTTCAGTTTGCGGCAGAAATCCGGCGTTACGCCGGGCTTGGGCAGGGCGACGCGCTGGTTTTTGTTGAGCGCGACAATTTCAGGGTAGCCGAATGGTGGGGTGATTTTCATGGTTTATGAGTTGAGTTATTCCGAAAAAGTGTTTGCTGCATTAGCAGCGTAGGTTGGGGTGAGGCACGAACCCCAGCGTTTCAAGGGGATATGTTGCTGGGGTTCGCGCCTCTCACCCCAGCCTACATACTACCTATCCGGCGACAGCCTGCTAATGCAGCAGCAGCGACTGCCGCACCGACACGGAGCAGACCGACATCAGGGTGCCGGGCAAAATGCCCAGCGCCAGCACCGCCAGGCCGTTGGCGGAAATCAGCAGGCCGCTGTCCGGCTGGATGGTGATCGGGGCGTGGCTTTCCGGGGCGTCAAAATACATCAGCTTGACGATGCGCAGGTAGTAGAACGCGCCGATCAGCGAGAACAGCACCGCCAGCACCACCAGCGGGATGTGCCCGGCATTCACCGCCGCGCTGAGCACCGAAAATTTGGCGTAGAAACCCACGGTGGGAGGGATGCCGGCCATGGACAGCATCAGCAGCAGCATGATGAAGGCGAGCCACGGGCTGCGCTGGTTGAGACCTTTGAAGTCGTTGAGCGTGTCCGCCTCGAAGCCCTCGCGCGACAGCAGCATGATCATGCCGAAACCGCCCAGGCTCATCAGCACATAGACCACCGCGTAGAACATGGCGGAGCCGTAGCCCTCCACGCCGCCGCTCAACACGCCGAGCAGCATGAAGCCCATATGCGCGATGGTGGAGTAGGCCAGCATGCGCTTCAGGTTGGTCTGGGCGATGGCGCTGATGTTGCCGAGCGCCATGGACAGCACGGCGAGGATCGCCAGCATGTCGGACCAGTGCGCCACCAGCGGCTGCATGCTTTCCACCAAAAGGCGCATGACGAAGGCGAACGCGGCCAGCTTGGGCGCGGTGCCGATCAGCATGGTCACGGCGGTGGGCGCGCCGTGGTATACGTCCGGCACCCACATGTGGAACGGCACCGCGCCCAGTTTGAACGCCAGCCCGGATACCACGAACACCAGGCCGAGCACCAGCAATTGCGGGTTCTGCACACCGCCCTTGATGGCGTCGGATACTGCCGCCACTTCCAGCGTGCCGGTGGCGCCGTACAGCATGGACATGCCGTATAGCAACAGGCCCGAGGCCAGCGCGCCAAGGATGAAGTATTTCATCGCCGCTTCGGTGGCGGAGACGGAGTCGCGCTGCAGCGCGACCATCGCGTAGAGGGAAAGCGAAAGCAGTTCCAGCCCGAGGTAGAGAGTGAGGAAGTGGCTGGCGGAGATCATCACCATCATGCCGAGCAGCGCAAACAGCGCCAGCACCATGAACTCACCGGAAAACAGCCCGCGCACCATCAGGTAATTGCGCGAGTACACCAACGCCATGGACAAGGCAAGATAGCTCAACAGTTTGAGCACATCGGACATCAGGTCGTCCACGAACATATTGTGGAACAGGTGGGTCACACCGCTTTGGTGTGTGGCCACGGTAATCACCGAGCAGCCGAGCAGCGTCAATTGCACCAGCAGGTAAGTCAGCGTCTTGGTCGGGTTGGTGACAAACAGATCGGCGATCAGAATCGCGCATACCATAACCAGCAGGAAAATTTCTGCGGCGACAGGTGTCAGGGTTGCTAGATAACTCATAATTTCCTCAAGTTCAGTTGTCGCTCCTTCCCCCTTGCAGGGGGAAGGTAGGGATGGGGGTGGAAACTTTCACTCACCGTGATGAGCGTTCTACCCCCACCCTAGCCCTCCCCCTGCAAGGGGGAGGGAACAGGTGTTACAGCTTGGAACGCGCGACATGCACCAGCAGATCGTTCACCGAGGCGTGCATGATTTCGGAAAACGGCAGCGGGTAGAGCCCCATGCCCAGCACGGCCAGCGCCAGCAACGCCAGCACCAGCTTTTCTCGCCCGGTGATGTCCTTCATCTCGGCGACGTGGTGGTTGGCCACCGCGCCGAAGACCACCCGTTTGACCATCCACAGGGTGTAAGCCGCGCCGAAGACCAGCGTAGTGGCGGCGAGGAAGGCGTACCAGAAGTTGGCTTTGACCGCTCCCATGATTACCATGAATTCGCCGACGAAGCCGCTGGTGCCAGGCAAGCCGCTGTTGGCCATGGCGAACAGCATGAAGTAGGCGGCAAATTTTGGCATGGTGTTGGCCACGCCGCCGTAATCGGCGATCTGGCGCGAGTGTACCCGGTCATACATCACGCCGACGCACAGGAACAGCGCGCCCGACACGAAGCCGTGCGAGATCATCTGCATCAGCGCGCCTTCCACGCCGTAGGCGTTGAAGATGAAAAAACCCAGCGTGACGAAACCCATGTGCGAAACCGAGGAATAGGCGATCAGTTTCTTCATGTCGGACTGGGCCAGCGCGACCAGCCCGATATACACCACGGCGATCAGCGACAGGACGATCATCACGCCGGCCAGCTGGTGGCTGGCATCCGGCACGATCGGCAGCGAAAAGCGGATGAAGCCGTAGGCACCCACCTTCAGCATGATCGCGGCCAGAATCACCGAGCCGCCGGTGGGCGCTTCCACGTGCGCATCCGGCAACCAGGTATGCACCGGGAACATCGGCACCTTCACCGAGAACGCCGCGAAAAAGGCGATAAACACCAGTATCTGCGCGGTCATCGGGATCGCCATCTGGTGGTAATCCAATATCTCGAAGCTGCCGCCGGACTGGTTGTACAGGTACAGCAGCGCAACCAGCATCAGCAGCGAGCCGAGCAGGGTGTAGAGAAAAAACTTGACCGCCGCGTACACCCGGTTGGGGCCGCCCCACACGCCGATGATGATGAACATCGGCACCAGCATGGCCTCCCAGAACACATAGAACAGCACCGCATCCAGCGCGGCAAACACGCCGTTGACCAGGCCCGACATGATGAGGAATGCGGCCATGTATTGCGCCACGCGCTTCTCGATCACTTTCCAGCCGGCGATCACCACCAGCGGGGTAAAAAAGCTGTTGAGCAGGATGAACAGCACCGAGATGCCGTCCACGCCAAGGTGGTAATGGATGTTGTAGCGGAGGATCCAGTCCTGCATTTCGACGAACTGCATGGCGCTGGTAGCACGGTCGAAACCGGTGTAGAGCGGGAGCGTCACCAGAAAGCCGAGGATGGCGCCAACCAGGGCGAGGGTGCGCGCCAGCGGCGCGTTGCGGTCGCCGCCCGTGGCCAGAACCAGGATGCCGAAAATGATCGGCAGCCAGATGGCGACAGTTAACACAGGGAGTCCAAAAATCATTCGGTTATTCCTTCAGTTTCTCGCTTTGCGCTACGCCAGCCAGGTGTGCAATGTCAGCAGCACGAATACTCCGATGATCATGGAGAACGCGTAATGGTAGATGTAGCCGGTCTGCACCTTGCGCAGCACGCCGGAAAACATGCCGACCAGCCGCGCCGAGCCATTCACCATCAAGCCGTCTATCAGCTTCACGTCGCCGAACTTCCACAGCAGGCGGCTCGCCCCGCGCGCGCCACCCGCAAAGAACCAGTCGTTGAAGCGATCGAAGTAATATTTGTTATCCAGCAGGATATAGATGGCGCTGAATTTGTTCTTGATCGCTTCAGGAATATCCGGGCGCTTCAGGTAGAAGTACCAGGAGGCCGCCACCCCGGCGACCGCCAGCCACAGCGGCAAGGTCAACAGCGAATGCAGCACCATCGCGAACGGGCCGTGGAACTCCTCGCCCATCTCGCGCAGCGCGTGGTGGTCTGCGGAAATGAAAATCGAGCTGCCAAAATAACCGCCATACAGCATCGGCTCGATGGCGAGGTAGCCGATCACCACCGAAGGAATGGCCAGCAAAATCAGCGGCAGCGTCACCACCCACGGCGTTTCGTGCGGCTTGCCGCCGCTATGCCCGTGATCATCATGTGCGGCATCTGCGGCAGCATGGTCGTCGGGCGCGTGGGAGCCATGCGTATCGGCGTGTCCTGAGCTTGTCGAAGAATGCTCGTCGTGCGGCGCCTGGTCGTACCGCTCGTTGCCGTGAAACACCAGAAAATACATGCGGAACGAGTAGAAGGCGGTGACAAACACGCCGGCCACTACCGCAAAGTAGGCGAAACCGGAGCCGGGCAGGTGCGACAGCGCGACCGCCTCGATGATGCTGTCTTTGGAATAGAAACCCGAAAACAGCGGCGTGCCGATCAGCGCCAGCGAACCGATCAGCGAGGTGATCCAGGTGATCGGCATGTATTTCTTCAGGCCGCCCATGTAGCGGATGTCCTGGTTGTGGTGCATGGCGATGATGACGCTACCGGCAGCCAGGAACAGCAACGCTTTGAAAAAGGCGTGGGTCATCAAGTGGAAAATCGCCACCGAATAGGCGGACGCGCCGAGCGCCACGGTCATGTAGCCCAGTTGCGACAGGGTGGAATAGGCCACCACGCGCTTGATGTCGTTCTGGATGATGCCGAGGAAACCCATGAACAGCGCGGTGATCGCGCCGATGACCATGACGAAGGAAAGCGCGGTGTCGGATAGCTCGAACAGCGGCGACATGCGCGACACCATGAAAATACCGGCGGTTACCATGGTGGCGGCGTGGATCAGCGCCGAGATCGGGGTCGGGCCTTCCATCGAGTCGGGCAGCCAGACGTGCAGCGGGAATTGCGCCGATTTGCCCATCGCGCCGATGAACAGCAGGATGCAGATGGCGCTCATCATGTTCCACGTTACACCGGGGATCGGCACGGTCTCTTTGGCGTGGCTGGCCGCGTTGGCAAAGACTGCGGCGTAATCCAGCGTGCCGAATACCATCAGCACCAACCCGATACCGAGCAGGAAGCCGAAATCGCCGACGCGGTTGACCAGAAAAGCCTTGAGATTGGCGTAGATCGCCGTTTCCTTCTTGTACCAGAAGCCGATCAGCAGGTAGGAAACCAAGCCCACTGCCTCCCAGCCAAAAAACAGTTGCAGGAAGTTGTTGGCCATCACCAGCATCAGCATGGAGAATGTGAACAGCGAAATGTAGCTGAAGAAACGCTGGTAGCCGGGGTCGTCCGCCATGTAGCCGATGGTATAGATATGCACCATCAGCGAAACGAAGGTCACCACCAGCATCATCAGCACGGTGAGATGGTCAATCAGGAAACCGACCTCGAAGCTGGTGTCGCCCGAGGTCATCCACTGGTACACGGCACCGTTGAAGGTGTGGCCGGCCTGCACATCCATGAATATGCGCAGCGAAGCAAAGAAGGAGACCGCCACCAGCGCGATGGTGATGCGGTGCGACCAGGCGCGCCCCAGCGCCTTGCCGAACAGCCCGGCTGCAATGGCGCCAGCCAGGGGCGCCAAGGGAACCAGCAGATAGAGATTTTGCATGCTCACAATCTATCCTTTCAAACTGCCGAGATCATCCACGTTGATGGTGCGCAGATTGCGGAACAGCACGATGAGAATCGCCAGGCCGATTGCCGCTTCGGCGGCGGCCACGGTGAGAATGAAAAACACGAAAACCTGCCCCGCCGTGTCGTTCAGGTAATGCGAGAAGGCGATGAAGTTGGTGTTGACCGCCAGCAGCATCAGCTCGATGGCCATCAGCAGCACGATGACGTTTTTGCGGTTCAGGAAAATGCCCACCACGCTGATGGCGAACAGCACTGCACCCAGTATCAGGTAATGCGAAAGAGTCAGGTTTAGCATTGCATTTCCTTGTTTTCTGTTACCGGCTGTCAGGTTTTTCCAGATTCCTGGTTCACGGCAGCGGACACCTTTTTTTCCGCAGGCATCTGCACCAAGCGGACGTTGTCTTCGCGCCTTGCCGCCACCTGCTGCGCCACGTTCTGTGTCTTGACACCTGTGCGGCGGCGCAGGGTCAGCGCGATGGCGGCCACGATCGCCACCAGCAACAGCACGGCTGCCAGCTCGAACGGATACACATAGTCGGTGTAGACGAGTCGGCCCAGCTCTTTGGTGTTGCTGTAATCGGCCGCATGTTTGGTCAGGTTGGCCCCGGTCTCCGAAGTCTGGCGTGCGCCCAGCACCATGACCATTTCAAACACCATGACGGCAGCAACCAGCGCGCCAACCGGGAACCAGCGCCAGAATCCCTCGCGCAACTGCACCAGATCCACATCCAGCATCATCACCACGAACAGGAACAGCACCATTACCGCCCCGACATAGACCAGCACCAGAGTGATAGCCAGGAACTCCGCCTCGAGCAGCAGCCAGATGCCGGCCATGCTGAAAAATGCCAGCACCAGAAACAGCGCCGCGTACACCGGGTTGCGCACGGTGATTACGCGCAGCGCGGCGAACACGGATATCGCGGCAAACAAATAAAAAACCAGTGATTCAAGGTTCATCAACATGCCCTCTATCTGTATTTCGCGTCCGCCGCGCGATCCCTGGCAATCTGCTCTTCAAGGTTGTCGCCATTCGCAAGCAGCATGGGCTTGGTGTAGTAGAGGTCGCCGCGCTTCTCGCCGTGGTATTCGAACACGCGGGTCTCGACGATCGCATCCACCGGACAGGATTCCTCGCAAAAGCCGCAGAAAATGCACTTGGTCAGGTCAATATCGTATTGGGTGGTGCGGCGAGTGCCATCCTCGCGCTCGGCGATTTCGATCTTGATCGCCAGCGCCGGGCAGATCGCTTCGCACAGTTTGCAGCCGATGCAGCGCTCCTCGCCGCTGGCATAGCGGCGTTGCGCATGCAACCCGCGGAAGCGGAAGCCCTGTGGCGTCTTCTCGTCCGGGTACTCGACCGTGATGTGGCGCGCGAAGAAATAGCGCCCGGTCACCGACAGGCCCTGGAGCAGTTCCGTCAGGAAGAATGTCTTGAAGAAATTATTTGCCATTATCTTCTATCACCATACCCAAAACGGTGTCTGCATCCACGCCGCAACCACCGCCACCCATACCAGCGTGAGCGGGATAAACACTTTCCAGCCCAGGCGCATCAACTGGTCATAGCGATAGCGCGGGAATGTCGCGCGGAACCACAGGAACAGGAACAGGAAGAAGCTCATCTTGGCCAGCAGCCAGATGATGGAGTCCGGCAGGAATGGAACCGGCGAGAGCCAGCCACCCAGAAACATGACCGAAGTCAGCGCCGAAATCAGGATCATGTTGGCGTATTCTGCCAGGAAAAACAGCGCGAAACCCATGCCAGAATATTCGGTATGGAACCCGGCGACGATCGCCGATTCATCTTCGGCCAGATCGAACGGCGCGCGGTTGGTCTCCGCCACGCCGGCGATGAAGTACACCACGAACATCGGGAACAGCGGGATGAAATACCAGCCGAACAGGCCGTATTGGCTCTGCTGCCCGCGCACGATGTCGCCCATGTTCATGCTCTGGGCTGCCAGCAGCACGCACACCAGCGCGAAACCCATCGCCAACTCATATGAAACGATCTGCGCCGAAGATCGCAACGCGCCGATGAATGCATACTTCGAGTTGGACGCCCAGCCCGCGATAATGATGCCGTACACCCCCAGAGAGGTCATGGCCAGGATGTAGAGCAAACCGGCATTCACGTCCGCCAGCACCATGCCGTCATCGAACGGAATGACCGCCCAGGCCGCCAGCGCTGGTGCCAGCGCCAGCACCGGTGCGGCGAGGAACAGGAACTTGCTCGACTTGGCCGGAATGATCAATTCCTTCAGCAGCAGCTTGATGCCATCGGCGAGCGGCTGCAGCAAACCCCACGGCCCCACGCGGTTGGGGCCAGGGCGCACCTGCATCCAGCCCAGTATCTTGCGCTCGGCCAGCGTCAGGTAGGCCACGGATCCCATGATGGGCAGAACGATCACCAATATCTTGACCACTGTCCAGACCGGCAACCAGGCCGCGCCGAGCAGGCTTTGCCCCATCTGCTGTATGGTTTGCAGTAGCTCCATCATGCACACTCCACGGTCACGTTCCCGAACATCGCGCCCAGCCCCACCGTAACGGCGTGACCGGCAGGCACGCGCGCTACGCCAGCGGGCAGGCTGTCATCTGCCGCCGCAGTCATGCCCACGCTGTTCTCCCCTTGGGTGACCCTTACCTGAACGCCCGGCGATACCCCGATTTTCTTCCATTCTGCGCCGTTCATCGTCACGGCGGGTGTCGCGGCATCACCGGTTTTTTGCAGCGCGGCAGCGCGCCGCACGATGGCGTCGGCGGCATAAATCGGTATTTCGGCCACGCGCTGAAATTCTCCCGGTTGCGTTCCCTTTCCTGGAGAGGAGGGTTGCAGCACCATACCCGGCAAAGCGTTATCCAACTTTCCTGCAATATCCTTGTTGCCGCCGAGCACTTCGTCGCAAATTTCTTCGCTGCTTTCATATTCGAAGCCGGTGGCATGCAGCAGGTTGCCCAGCACGCGCAGCACTTTCCACGCCGGGCGCGCTTCGCCCAGCGGCTTGACCGCGCCCTTGAAGCTTTGCACGCGGCCTTCGGTGCTGACGAAAGTGCCGGAGGTTTCGGTAAAGGGCGCAACCGGCAACAGCACGTTGGCGTAATCGGTCGCGTGGTGTTTGTAAGCGGAAAGCGCCACCACCAGATCGGCGGCATACATGGCCGACAGCGCCTGCTGCGAATTGGCGCAATCCAGCTCCGGTTCGGCGTGAAGCAGGATGTATGCCTTGCGCGGCGCGGCCAGCATGGCTGCCGCATTCATGCCGTTCTGGCCGGGGAGAGCATTGGCGAGATAGCCGCCGACGCTGTTGGCCGCTTCGCCCAGAAAACCGAATTTACCGCCGCACAGCGCGGCGATGCGCTGCGCCAGCAGTTGCAGTTGCGCGACTTGCGGATGCTGCTGGGCAAAATTGCCGAGCAGCACGGCGACGCGCTCGCCCCCCGCCAAACTGCTGGCGATGGCGGCTGCGGTGCTGCCAACCTCCACATTCTGTAGCGCAGCATCGGCGACAGTATTCTTCTCGGTGGCTAGCGCCTTCAATACTTGCGCCAGCGTGTTGGCCATGGCGTCCGGCGCAACGATGGCCTTATTTTCAACTTTCATCAGCAGATCGTCATCGGCGGAATGAATGATATTGGCCCGCGCGCCTTTCTTGACCGCCTGGCGGATGCGCTGCGCCAGCAGCGGGTGATCCTTGCGTAAAAAACTGCCCACGATCAGCAGGCGGTCGCGCGTGCTGATTTCTGCGACCGGCATGCCCAGCCACGGGGCGCCCGCTCGCTTGCCATCGGCGCTGAAGTCCGATTGGCGCAAGCGGAAATCCACGTTGTCGCTGCCCAGGCTGCGCACCAGTTTCTGCAACAGGTACAGCTCTTCCAGGGTGGAATGCGGTGTGGCCAGCGCGCCGACCTCTCCCGCGCCCGCGCAATTTGCAACCTGGCTCAACGCGTTTGCCGCATAGTCCAGCGCGACCTGCCATTCCACTTCCTGCCACTTGCCATCCTGCTTGATCATCGGCCTGGTCAGGCGCTCGGCGGAATTCAACCCTTCGTAGCTGAAGCGATCCTTGTCGGACAGCCAGCATTCGTTGATGTCTTCGTTTTCGACCGGCAGCACGCGCATCACGCGGTTGTTTTTGACCTGCACCGCCAGATTGGAACCCAAGCCATCGTGCGGGCTGACCGATCTGCGGCGCGACAGCTCCCAGTTGCGCGCGCTGTAGCGGAACGGCTTGCTGGTNNCAGCGGGTACAGTTGATGCAGCGGCTCATCTCTGCGGAACTCACCAGCGGGCCGAGATCCTTGTGCAGCACGACGCGCTTTTCCTCGCGGTAGCGCGATGCGCCCCCGCCGTAGCCTACGGCGATATCCTGCAACTGGCATTCGCCGCCCTGGTCGCAGACCGGGCAATCCAGCGGGTGGTTGACGAGCAGAAACTCCATGACCCCCTGCTGCGCCTTCACCGCCATTTCGGAATTGGTGAGAACTTTCATGCCCTCGCTCACCGGCGTGGCGCATGCCGGTATCGGCTTGGGCACTTTCTCTACTTGCACCAGACACATGCGGCAGCTTGCCGCGATGGAAAGTTTATTGTGGTAGCAGAAATGCGGGATGTAGATTCCGGCCCGATGCGCCGCTTCGATCACGGTGCGACCGGCTTCGATCTCTACACGCTTGCCGTCAATTTCAACGTTAATCATTGTTCGCCCATTTCACCGTTACACCATGCACTTCTTGTGCTCGATGTGGTACTCGAACTCGCCGCGATAGTGCTTGAGCATGCCCTGTACCGGCCACGCGGCGGCATCGCCCAGCGCGCAGATGGTGCGCCCGGCAATGTTCCCGCACAGATCCAGCAGCAGATCCAGATCTTCCGACCGCCCCTCGCCCTTCTCGATGCGGTGTACGATGCGGTACAGCCAGCCAGTGCCCTCGCGGCATGGCGTACACTGGCCGCACGACTCCTCGTAGTAAAAGTAAGACAGGCGTTCCAGCGCGCGCACCATGCAGACGGTTTCGTCCATCACGATCACCGCGCCGCTGCCCAGATAAGAGCCGACCTTGGCGATGGAGTCGTAATCCATATCCGTTTCCATCATGATTTCGCCAGGCAGCACCGGCATGGACGAGCCGCCGGGAATCACCGCTTTCAGCCTGTGTCCGTCGCGCACGCCGCCAGCCAGCTCCAGCAGTTTCTTGAACGGCGTACCCAGCGGCAGCTCGAAATTGCCCGGCTTGTTGACGTGCCCGGATACGGAAAACAGTTTGGTGCCGCCGTTGTTCGGTCTGCCCAATTCGAGAAATTTCTGTCCTCCTTCACGGAGGATGTAGGGGATGCTGGCGAAAGTCTCGGTGTTGTTGATGGTGGTTGGCTTGCCGTACAACCCGTAGCTGGCCGGGAAGGGCGGCTTAAAGCGCGGCTGGCCCTTCTTGCCCTCGATGGATTCGAGCAGCGCGGTTTCTTCGCCGCAGACATATGCGCCGTAGCCCAGATGGTTGTGCAAATCGAAACAGAAATCGCTGCCGAGTATGTTGTTGCCCAGATAGCCCGCTTTGCGCGCCTCTTCGCAGGCCGCTTCCATGCGTTCGTAGGCCTCGAAAATTTCGCCGTGGATATAGTTGTAGCCGGTCTTTACGCCGCCCATGGCGTAGGCGCCGATGGCCATACCCTCGATCAGCGCGTGCGGGTTGTAGCGCAGGATATACCAGTCCTTGCAGGTACCCGGCTCGCCCTCGTCGGTGTTGCAGACAATGTATTTGTCGCCGGTGTAATTTTTCGGCATGAAGCTCCACTTCAGGCCGGTGGGGAAGCCCGCGCCGCCGCGCCCGCGCAGCGCGGACAGCTTGACCTCGGCGATGATTGCGTCTGGCGAAATTTTTTCGGCCAGGATTTTGCGCAAGGCCTGATAGCCGCCTACCTTGAGGTAATTCTCCAGCGTCCAGGGCTGATCGAAGCCCATCGTTGTATAAATGACCGGCCCGTTCATGACTTGTCCAGTTCCGCCAGCAATTGATCGATTTTTTGCGGGGTCATGCGACCGCACAGCCTGTTGTTGCTGACCGTCAGCAGCGGCGCATCAATGCAGGCACCCATGCATTCAGCCTCGCGCAGGCCGAACTTGCCGTCCGGCGTCACCTCGCCGATGCCGATGCCCAGCTTGGATTCAATATATTTCACCGTGTCCAGCGCACCGCACAGGGTGCAGGACAAATTGGTGCATACGGTCAGGACATGCTTGCCCATGGGCTTGAGGTTGTACATGTGGTAGAACGTCGCCACCTCGTATACCGCCATCTGCTGCATTCCGAGGTAAGCCGCCACATCCGTCATGTCGTCGCTGGAAACCCACCCTTTTTCTTCCTGTACGAAGCGCAGGGCCGACATCACGGCGGACTGCTTCTGGTCAGCTGGATATTTCTTCAGCTCGCGGTTTATTTTTTCCTGAACCTGATTGGACAGCATCAGCGATCCACCTCTCCGAAAACAATATCCTGCGTGCCGATCAGCGCGACCACATCGGCGATCATATGCCCGCGCGACATCTCGTCCAGGCTGGACAGATGCACGAAGCCGGCGGCGCGGATCTTCATGCGGTAGGGCTTGTTCGCTCCATCCGAAACCAGATAGATGCCGAATTCGCCCTTGGGGTGCTCGACTGCGGAATACACCTCGCCGGGCGGCACGTGCATCCCTTCGGTGAACAGCTTGAAGTGGTGGATCAGCTCTTCCATGTTCTGCTTCATGGGCTCGCGCCTGGGAGGCACCACCTTGGCGTTGTCCGCCATGATCGGGCCGGGGTTTTTGCGCAGCCAGTCAATGCACTGCTTGATGATGCGGACAGACTGGCGCAACTCTTCCACGCGCACCAGGTAGCGCGCATAGCAATCCCCGGTGAGGCCGATGGGGATATCGAAATCCATGCGGTCGTAAACTTCGTACGGCTGTTTCTTGCGCAGGTCCCATGCTATCCCGGAGCCGCGCAGCATCGGGCCGGTGAAACCCAGCGCCAGCGCGCGCTCGGGCGAGACCACACCGATGCCGACGGTGCGCTGCTTCCAGATGCGGTTGTCGGTCAACAGCGTTTCAAACTCGTCAATGTGTTTAGGGAAACGGTTGGTGAAATCTTCCAGAAAATCCAGCAGCGAACCCTGGCGGTTCTCGTTCATCCGCTTCACCGCTGCGGCATCGTGAACCTTGGATGGCTGGTAATGCGCCATGGAATCCGGCAGATCGCGGTACACGCCGCCTGGCCGGTAATAGGCCGCATGCATGCGCGCTCCCGAGACGGCCTCGTAACAATCCACCAGATCCTCGCGGTCGCGGAAGGTGTAGAAAAACATCGTCATCGCGCCAAGGTCAATGCCCACGGCGCCCAGCCACAGCAAATGGTTCAGGACACGGGTGACCTCATCGAACATCACGCGGATGTACTGGGCGCGGATCGGCACCTCGATCCCGGCCAGTTTCTCGATCGCCATGACATATGCGTGCTCGTTGCACATCATGGACACATAGTCGAGCCGGTCCATGTAGGGAAGCGCCTGCAGGAAGGTCTTGTGCTCGGCCAGTTTTTCGGTGCCGCGATGCAGCAGGCCGATATGCGGGTCGGCGCGTTCGACCACTTCGCCGTCCAGCTCCAGCACCAGGCGCAGCACGCCGTGCGCAGCCGGATGCTGCGGGCCAAAGTTCATGGTGTAGTTCTTGATTTCCGCCATGCTAGTTTCTGCCGTAAGGTTCTTCACGAATAATGCGCGGCGTCACTTCGCGCGGCTCCACCGTCACCGGCTGATAGACGACGCGCTTCAACTCGGGGTCGTAGCGCATTTCCACGTGGCCGGAAAGCGGGAAATCCTTGCGGAACGGGTTGCCGGCGAAACCGTAATCGGTGAGCAGGCGCCTCAAATCCGGATGCCCGGTAAATATAATACCGAACAGGTCGAAAGCTTCGCGTTCGAACCAGTTGGCGCACGGCCAGATGTCGGCCACGGACTCCAGTATCGGGAAGCTGTCGTCCTCGGCGAACACGCGCACGCGAAGGCGCACATTGTTGGTGATGGAAAGCAGGTGGTAGACGGCGGCAAAACGAGCTTTGCGAGTTTGCGAGCTTGCGCCATTCGGCGCAATGCCTGCTTGCCCCACTTCAGTGGAGACTAACCCGGTTTCATGGGTTACGTCGGAACTAAAGCGATTCCCCTCACGCGCCCCGTCGCCGTAAGCCGAATAATCCATGCCGCACAGGTCTATCAGTTGTTCGAAGCGCAGGCAGTCATCGTCGCGCAGGCGGGCCATTATCTGGAGCAGGTCGGCAGCCCGTATCACCAGCGTCAACTCGTCCAACCGGTAATCCAGGCCGACTATTTTGCTCTTGAACAGCCTGGCCAGATTGTCTTGCAGTACGTTCATGTCAGCCATGGCTATCCGCGCGCAATCGTGTTGGTTCGCTTGATTTTGTTCTGCAACTGGATGACGCCATAGAGCAGCGCTTCGGCGGTGGGCGGGCAGCCAGGCACGTAAACATCAACCGGAATGATGCGGTCGCAGCCGCGCACCACAGAATAGGAATAGTGATAGTAGCCGCCGCCGTTCGCGCAGGAGCCCATGGAAATCACCCAGCGCGGTTCCGCCATCTGGTCGTACACCTTGCGCAAGGCTGGCGCCATCTTGTTGCACAGCGTCCCGGCAACGATCATCACGTCGGACTGGCGCGGGCTCGGGCGGAAGGCGCCCGCGCCGAAGCGATCCAGGTCATAACGGGGGAGTGCTGCATGCATCATTTCAACCGCGCAACAGGCCAGGCCAAAAGTCATCGGCCACAGCGATCCGGTGCGTGTGTAATTGATAACCGTGTCGAGCGTGGTGGTGACAAAACCCTTCTCGAGCAAGCCTTCAATACTCATAACACGCTCTCATGCAAATTGGTGCGCCGCATTTCATTATTCCCATTCCAGCGCGCCTTTCATCCACTCGTAAATAAACCCGATCACGAGGATGGCCAGGAATATCATCATGGATACGAAACCGAACATGCCGATCTCTTTCAGCACGACCGCCCAGGGAAACAGGAACGCGATTTCCAGATCGAACAGGATAAACAGGATGGCGACGAGGTAATAGCGCACGTCGAATTTCATGCGGGCGTTTTCGAAAGCTTCGAAGCCGCATTCGTAAGGAGAGAGTTT